>Ga0214921_10001302_pt1 | contig 43106 bp, 34 predicted proteins | sample LL1505_MetaG_FD_177992 | JGI IMG/M metagenome (GOLD analysis project Ga0214921, IMG submission 177992) | Freshwater microbial communities from Lake Lanier, Atlanta, Georgia, United States - LL-1505 | ecosystem: Environmental > Aquatic > Freshwater > Lake | place: USA: Georgia | collected...
TTGGCGGCTGACCAGCGCAACATCGAAGAGCAAAGCCGTGCCTTGGGTGTGCGACGGGAGCGCCTGCTGGCCGACCGCAATGCCTTGAACGCACCGGACGAATCCCGCCTGGTCAACCTCAACGAACAGTACGCATCAGCCAAGGCCAGCCAGGACCAAGTGGAGGCGGTGTTGCAAGAGCTCACCGACAGCGTGCCCCGTTTGGACAAAGACCGCCGCCAGTTGCAGCAAAGCGTCAACAGCGAATCAGCCCGCCAGGCCGACCTGTCGGCGCGTTCCGAAGCTCTTAAAGCCTTGCAGGAAAAGGTCAAAACAGACGGCAAGCTCAAGCCCTGGCTGAGCAAGCATGGCCTGGAGGGTCTGCAAGGCCTGTGGAGCCGCATACATATTGAGCAGGGTTGGGAAAACGCTTTAGAAGCCGCGCTGCGCGAACGCCTGGGCGCGCTAGAAGTTAGCCGCCTGGACATGGTGCGCGGCTTTGCCGGCACTGACGGCCGTGATGCGCCGCCGGCCAAACTGTCTTTTTACACGCCGCCAGTCGCCGGCGCGGCTGCGCGGGTTGGCACCGCGGGCCTCAAGCCGCTGGCCGACTACCTGCGCCTGTCCGATGCCGGTCAAACTGCCTTGCTGGCCGACTGGCTGCAAGGCTGCTACACCGCTTCCAGTCTGGATGAGGCGCTGACTGCCCGCGCCAAGCTGCAAGCCGGTGAGGTGATTTATGTACAAGGCGGTCACGCGGTGACGCAGCACAGCGTGAGCTTTTACGCGCAGGACTCTGAACAAGCCGGCTTGCTGGCGCGCGCCCAGGAAATTGAAAACCTGGACAAACAACTGCGCGCGCAGGCTTTGATCGGGGACGAAGCACGAAGCGCGCTGGTGCGTGCGGAGTCCGCTTACAGCGATGCAGCGCAACGCCTGGTGACAGCGCGCAGCGAGGCTGCCGAAGGTCAGAGCCGCAGCCATGCCTTGCAAGTGGAGGTCTTGCGCTTGTCACAACTGGCCGAGCAGACCCGTGCCCGCAGCGAGCAGATTCAAGCCGACCTCAGCGAGATCGATTTGAAATTGGATGAGCTGCAAGAGCGCCGTGTGACGGCTGAAGCGCGCTTTGAAGAGCTGGACATGCAACTGGCCGACAGCCAGGAACGCCACGCCCAACTCGACGACCGTGTGATCGAGTGCGATCGTCAGCTCAACGCGTCGCGCGAGCAACAGCGCACGCTGGAGCGGCAGATGCAAGAGGCGCAGTTTGCGCTGCGCAGCCTGGCGTCGCGTCGCGAAGAGCTGGCCCGCGCCATCGACATGGCCGCGCAACAAGCGGCCTCGCTGGCAGAAGATGAGCAACGCGCCAAAGAGGAGCTTTCGCGCCTGAGCGATGCGGCTGCACAAGCCGGCTTGCAAAGTGCGCTGGCGGTCAAGCTTGAGCGCGAGTCCGACCTGGGTGCCAAACGCAGCCAGTACGACGACCTGAGCGCCAAACTGCGTGCCAGCGACGAACGCCGCCTGCAGCTCGAGCGTCAGCTCGACCCGCTGCGCCAGCGCATCACGGAAATGCAACTCAAAGAGCAGGCCGCACGTCTGGGCTTTGAGCAATATGCCCAACTTTTGACAGATGCAGAGGCCGACCTTGAGGCGCTTCAACTGTCGATTGAGACCGGCAACGTTCGTTTGACCGGACTGCAAACTGAAATTGATCGCATCAACCGCGAGATCCAGTCCCTGGGCGCGGTCAACCTGGCGGCACTCGATGAGTTGACCAGCGCACGGGAGCGCAAAGGATTTTTAGATTCTCAGTCGGCTGACCTCAATGAGGCCATGACCACCTTGGAAGCCGCCATCAAAAAAATCGATATCGAAACGCGCGAGCTGCTGTCCAGCACCTTCGAAGTGGTCAACGGCCACTTTGGCAAGATGTTCCCGGAGCTCTTTGGCGGCGGTAATGCGCGCCTGGTGATGACCGGTGAGGAGATTCTGGACGCCGGCGTGCAGGTTATTGCACAACCGCCAGGTCAAAAGAACCAGACGATTCACCTGCTTTCGGGCGGCCAAAAAGCGCTCACCGCGATTGCCTTGGTGTTCGCGATTTTCCAGCTCAACCCGGCGCCTTTTTGTTTGCTGGACGAGGTTGATGCGCCGCTGGACGACGCCAACACCGAGCGCTATGCCAAGCTGGTGGCCAGCATGAGCAAGTCAACACAGTTTCTTTTCATCAGCCACAACAAAATTGCCATGGAAATGGCCGAGCAATTGATCGGCGTGACCATGCAAGAGCAAGGCGTCTCGCGCATCGTGGCGGTTGATATGGGTGAGGCCATCGGGTTTGCACAAGCGGTGCCAGTGGCATGAGTAATTTGCAACTGGGTCTGGCGATTGCTGGCGCAGTGGTGCTGGCGGTGGTGGTCGGTCACGGCGCGTGGACCTCACGTCAAAACCGCCCTCGCCAGGCCACGCTTTCAAGCGAAATCATTGAGGATGAGGCGCTAACTAAAGCGCCAGATACCGACGAAGAACGCCAAGACCCTTCTTTTGACAGCAGCTTGGAAGCCCTGTCCACGCTCACCAGCATCGAGAAAAAAGCGACTCTGGATGCACTCATTGACGTGATCGTGCCGATTACCGTTGACTCACAGGTTTCTGGAGAGGCTGCGCTGGCCGCTATGCCGTCTACGCGCCGCGTGGGCAGCAAGCCTTTTGCCGTCGAGGGCTTGAGCATTGACACCGGCGAATGGGAAGTTCCCGTGGCCGGTCAGCGTTACAGCGCTTTCCAGGCTGGGGTGCAACTGGCCAACCGAACCGGTGCGCTCAATCAGATTGAATACTCTGAATTCGTCATGAAAGCGCAAGCTTTTGCAGACGATGTCAATGGCGAGCCTGAGTTCCCGGAGATGCATGAAGAAGTCGCGCGTGCCCGTGAATTAGACCAATTTGCCGGTGAGCATGACGCGCAGATCAGCTTCACATTGCGGGCGGCCACCATCGCCTGGAGCCCCGGCTACGTACAACAAAATGCGGCCCGTCATGGCTTTGTGGCCGGGGCCATTCCCGGACGCATGGTGCTGCCGGGTGCACAAGCCCAGGCCCCCATTTTGATTTTGGCTTTTGACTCGCAAGCGGCCATGGCCGAAGACCCGGAGCAAACCGCTTTGCGTGAGCTGACCATGTCCTTGGATGTGCCCCAGGTGGCCAGGTCTGAGCAACCCTTTGATCGCATGTGCCAGGCCGCACTGGCCCTGGCCTCGGCCATGGACGGCGCGCTGATGGACGACTACGGCAACCGCATCAGGGCAGATTCCATGCAAGTGATCAAAGCCGACCTTGAAAAGCTCTACGACACCCTGGATGCGCGCGAGCTTTCAGCTGGATCCGCTCTGGGCCGGCGGCTCTTTTCCTGAGCCCGCAGTGAACCCCTCAGGCTCAGCTCCCGCATCCGACGTCGCGGCCAGCGATCTTTTTTCTGCGTCATCGACTGCCGAGAAAGCGCATGCACTGCGCAGCCTGCTGCAGCATCATGCAAAGCTTTACTACACGCTGGATGCGCCGCAAATCCCGGATGCGGAATACGACCGCTTGCTTGCGCAACTGCAAGCTTTGGAGCTTGCACACCCGGAATTGCGCACGCTGGATTCGCCCACGCAACGTGTTGGCGGTCAAATTCTTGACGGTTTTGCCAGTGTCAAGCACGTGGTGCCCATGCTCAGCATACGCACCGAAACGGACACCGAGGCCAGCGGGGCGCAGAGTTTTGACACCCGCATTCGCAAAGAGCTGGGTTTAACAGAGGCCGACCCCGCCGTTGACTACGTCGCTGAGCTGAAGTTTGACGGCCTGGCCATGAGCCTGCGCTATGAAGGCGGTGTGCTGGTGCAGGCTGCTACGCGGGGTGACGGCGAAACGGGGGAAGACGTCACGCACAACATACGCACCATTGGGCAAATTCCTTTGCAGCTGCCTTCTGATGCGCCTGAGGTGCTGGAAGTGCGCGGCGAGGTTTACATGGCCCGCGGGGACTTTGAAGCCTTGAACGATCGCCAGCGCGCCCGCATTGCCGCCGGCGAGAAGGGTGAAAAAACCTTTGTGAACCCCCGCAATGCCGCCGCCGGTGCCGTTCGCCAGTTGGACTCTGCCATTGCAGCGCAACGCCCTTTGAGTTTTTTTGCGTATGGCCTTGGTGACATTACGCCCGCTGATGAGGGCGGGCCCTTGTTCGCTTCACACTACGATTTGCTGATGGCGCTGAAAAAATGGGGCTTTCCCGTGGCTGAGCAAACGGCTTGCGTGCAAGCGTCCTCCGGCTTGGTGGATTTTCACCAGCGCATAGGTCTGGGGCGGGATGCGCTGCCCTTTGATATTGACGGTGTGGTCTACAAAGTTAACAGTCTGGCCGCGCAACGCCAACTCGGCTTTGTATCGCGCGAACCACGCTGGGCTGTAGCGCATAAATACCCGGCGCAAGAGCAGCTGACCACCGTGCGGGCTATCGAGGTTCAGGTTGGTCGCACCGGCAAGCTCACGCCGGTGGCCAAGCTGGCGCCTGTGTTTGTGGGTGGCGTCACAGTGACCAACGCCACGCTGCACAATGAGGACGAAGCCCGGCGTAAAGATGTGCGCTTGGGCGATACCGTGGTGGTGCGCCGTGCCGGCGATGTGATTCCCGAAGTGGTCAGCGTGGTGATGGACAAACGCCAAGGCGATGCCGCGCCTTTCACCATGCCCCGTCAGTGCCCGGTGTGCGGTTCAGTAGCCGTGCGTGAAGAGGGCGAGGCCGACTACCGCTGCACGGGCGGGCTGTTTTGCGGCGCACAGCGTAAAGAGGCGATCTTGCATTTTGCGCACAGGCGTGCTGTCGAGATTGATGGTTTGGGCGACAAGCTGGTTGAGCTGCTGGTGGACGCCAATACCATTCGTAACTTACCGGACTTGTACCGTTTGGGTTTGAGTTCTCTGGCCGGACTCGAACGCATTGCCGACAAATCAGCCAATAACCTGCTTGAGGCCATTGAAAACTCCAAGCAAACCACCTTACCGCGTTTCCTTTTCGGCCTGGGCATTCGCCATGTGGGTGAAGCCACCGCCAAGGCACTGGCCCGTCATTTCGGCCAACTGGACGTCATCATGGCAGCCAGCGCAGAGCAATTGCTGGAGGTTGATGATGTGGGGCCGGTGGTAGCACAAAGCATCCGTACTTTTTTTGACCAAGCGCATAACCGCGAAGTGGTCGAGCAACTGCGTGCCTGCGGCGTGACATGGACCGAAGGCGAGCCGGCCGAGCGCGTGCCACAGCCTCTGGCTGGGCTGACATTCGTCATCACCGGAACGCTGCCAACATTGGGACGCGACGAGGCCAAAGACAAAGTGGAGGCCGCCGGCGGCAAGGTGGCCGGCTCGGTCAGCAAAAAGACCGACTACGTGGTGGCTGGTGCTGAGGCGGGTAGCAAGCTGACCAAGGCCCAGGAACTCGGCGTCAAGGTGATCGACGAAAACCAATTGATGGAGTTGCTCAATGGCGGTGCATGAGATATTGAAGATGGGCGATGAGCGTCTGCTGCGCGTTGCCAAGCCCGTCACAGCCTTTGACACTGACGCTTTGCATCTGCTGGTGGCTGATATGTTTGAGACCATGAGTGCCGTGAGCGGTGCAGGACTGGCTGCGCCGCAAATTGGTGTGAATTTGCAGCTGGTTATTTTTGGTACGGACGCTGTCAACCCACGTTACCCCGATGCGCCGCTGGTGCCGCGCACGGTCTTACTCAACCCGGTGATCACGCCACTGGGCGATGAAGAAGAAGAGGGCTGGGAAGGCTGCCTTTCAGTGCCCGGGCTGCGCGGTATGGTGCCGCGCTGGTCGCGTATTCGCTACGCAGGGTTTGATCCTTTTGGCGACCCTATTGAGCGCAGCGTGGACGGTTTTCATGCGCGGGTGGTCCAGCATGAGTGCGACCATTTGGTTGGCAAGCTTTATCCGATGCGGGTACGGGATTTTTCAAAGTTCGGCTACACCGAGGTGCTGTTTCCCGGGCTCGATGCCGCCGCAGACGACTGAAAAAATGCGTCAGCCCTCAGGCATTGAGGGTGGCCAGCAGTTCGGTTTCGATGGCGATTTGCGCCTTGTTTTGCTGCAAAGCGGGACCATCAATCAAAAACGTGTCTTCAACCCGCTCGCCCAAGGTGGTGACTTTGGCCAATTGCAAGTTGATGTGATGGTCTGCCAGCACACGGGCAATGGAGTACAACAAGCCGACGCGGTCGCTGGCTGAGACGCTGAGCAGCCAGCGCTGGGCTTTTTCGTCAGGCCGCAAGTCCACGCGTGGCGTGATAGGGAAGCTCTTGACGCGCCGGGAGACACGGCCTTTACCCGGTGGCGGCAGCGGTCCGGCGGTCTGCAGGATGCGAATCAGTTCGGCTTCCACCATGGAGACCGCCTCGCGGTAATGCTCTTGCGGTGTGGCGCTGATCACCTGAAAAGTGTCCATCGCGTAACAGTTGTTGGCGGTGTGAATTTTGGCATCCACAATGCTGAAACTGGCGGTGTCAAAGTAACCGCAAATACGGGCAAAAAGATCGGGTGCATCGGGTGTGTAGACCAGTACTTGCATGCCTTCGCCGTCTGAAGAGCGACGCGCACGCACCACCGACTTGCCGGATCCCACATGGCGCGACAACTGGCGCGCGTGCCAGGCCAGGTCACCCGCTTCATGGCGCATGAAATAGCTCACATCGAGCGTGGCCCACAGTGCTTTTTGCGACTCAAAGGGCTCTGCATGCAGCGCCAGTAAAGACAAAGCTTCGCGTTTTCGGGACTCTACTTCAGCCTGCGGGTCAGGCGCCCGACCGCCCAACATGCGCAAGGTGTAGCGGTACAAGTCTTCGAGTAGTTTGCCCTTCCAGGCGTTCCATACTTTGGGACTGGTTCCACGAATGTCGGCGACCGTCAGCAGGTACAACGCCGTCAGGTAGCGTTCATTACCGACGCGCTTGGCAAAGGCGGCAATCACTTCAGGATCGCTGAGGTCTTCTTTTTGCGCCATGCGGCTCATGAACAGGTGCTCTCGCACCAGAAACTCAATGAGTTGGGTATCTTCCGTGGCGATGTTGTGCTGGCTGCAAAAGGTGCGAACGTCCTTGCAGCCGAGCTCGGAGTGGTCACCGCCACGACCCTTGGCAATGTCATGAAACATGGCCGCGATGTAAAGAATCCAGGGCTTGTCCCAGCCGGCCGCCAGTTGCGAGCACATGGGGTATTCGTGTGAATGCTCGGCTATGAAAAACCGGCGCATGTTGCGCAGCACCATCAGGATGTGCTGGTCCACCGTGTAAACATGGAAAAGGTCGTGCTGCATCTGCCCGACGATCTTGCGGAACACCCACAAGTAACGCCCCAGCACGGAGGTCTGGTTCATCAGCCGCATGGCATGGGTGATGCCTTCTGGCTGCATCAGGATCTTGCGGAAGGTGTCGCGGTTGACGGGGTCACGGCGAAAGCCGGCGTCCATTACGCTGCGGGCGTTGTAGAGCGCCCGCAAGGTGCGTGCCGAAAGTCCATTAACGCCCACAGTGGTTTGGAAGAGCAGAAAAGTTTCCAAAATCGCATGGGGCTGTTGCACATACAGCTCGTCGCTGGCCACTTCAATGCGGCCGGCTTTTTCATAAAAGCGCTCGTTGATCGGGCGCAGCGGTTGCGTGTTGGGGTTCAACCGATCTTCAATATTGAGCAACAAAATCTGGTTGAGCTGGGTCACCGCTTTGGCGGCCCAGTAGTAGCGGCGCATCAGCGACTCACTGGCACGGCGCGCCAGTCGAGAGCCATCCGGCGCCACACTGGCGTAGCCGAAAGACTCGGCAACAATGGTTTGCAGATCGAACACCAGCCGGTCTTCACGCCGGTCGGCCAACATGTGCAAGCGCGCCCGTATCAGGCTAAGCAAAGCCTCGTTGGCCTTGATCTGCCGCACTTCAAAGGCGGTCGCCAAACCGTTGCGTGCCAGCTCGTCCCATGACTTGCCCAAACCTGCAGCCCGCGCCACCCAGAGCACGACTTGCAAGTCACGCAAGCCGCCCGGGGATTCTTTACAGTTGGGCTCGAGCGCGTAGGGCGTGTCTTCAAACTTGTTGTGGCGCTGCCGCAGCTCCAGTGACTTGGCCACAAAAAAAGCCTTGGGGTCCATGGCTTTTTCAAGCCTGGCTTGTAGGCTGAGAAAATTGCCTTTGGAGCCTGCTAACCAGCGCGCCTCCAGCACAGATGTTTGCACAGTCACATCTTTACTCGCCTCGTGCAGACATTCGCTTTCTGTGCGAACGCTGGAGCCGATTTCCAAACCCGTGTCCCAGCAGCTGCCGATAAAGTTTTCGATGCGCGCCTTCAGGCTGGAGTCGCCCAGTGGTGCGTCGTGTTCTATGCCATCAGGCAGCAGCAACAACACGTCGACGTCTGAGTACGGAAACAACTCGCCACGGCCATAGCCACCGACGGCCACCAGGCTGCACTCTTCTGGAAAGTCGGCGCGCATCCAGAGTTGTTGCAAAGTTTTGTCGGTGTGGCGCGCTAATGTTTGCAATCGCGAACGCATACCACGCGTGGACGCACCGCTTTGTGCCAAGCTGGCCAGCAGCTCGATTTTGCCGCTGCGGTAGTGCTCACGCAACTGAGTCAGCTCAGCGGATGATGCTGGCGCCGTCGTTGCAACGCTGAGGCTGGAAGCTGGCATGCGGGGGCAGATTCAGGCGCTGGTCGTCTCTACCGACCGGGTTTGGGCATGGGCTGTGACAAAAGCCGGAATCGCCGGACTGCCTGCGGAGAGGGTCAGCACCTCGTAGCCATGCTCGGTCACCAAAATAGTGTGTTCCCATTGGGCAGACAAGGAGTGGTCTCGGGTAACGATGCTCCAGCCGTCTTTTTCAGGGCCGTCTTTGATATCACGCTTGCCGGCGTTGATCATGGGCTCGATGGTGAAGGTCATGCCGGGCTTGAGCTCATCGAGCGTGCCTGCACGGCCGTAGTGCAACACTTGCGGCTCTTCGTGGAACTTCTGGCCTATGCCGTGGCCACAAAATTCACGAACGATCGAAAAGCCCTGCTTTTCGGCAAAGGTTTGGATGGCATAACCGATGTCGCCAAGGCGCACCCCCGGCTTGACGCGCATGATGCCTTGCCACATAGCTTCATAGGTGATGTGGCACAGGCGCTTGGCCGCTATCGAGGCCTCCCCTACCAAATACATGCGGCTGGTGTCACCGTGCCAGCCGTCTTTGATGACGGTTACGTCGATATTAACGATGTCGCCTTTTTTCAAGGCCTTGTCGTTAGGGATGCCGTGGCAGACCTGGTGGTTGACCGAGGTGCACAGCGACTTCGGGTAAGCGCCGTAGCCAGGGGGCTGGTAACCCAGGGTGGCCGGGATGGTTTTTTGCACCTGCGTCATGAAGTCATGCGCCAGGCGGTCGATTTCGTTGGTGGTGATGCCCGGCTTGACGAATGGGGTCAGGTAATCCAGCACCTCGGATGCCAGTTTGCCGGCCACGCGCATGCCTTCGATCCCGGCGGCGTCTTTGTAGGTAGTACTCATGGCCAATATTATCCCACCTGCTTCATGGCTGCGTACGGCCTGGCCAGATACCCGGCCTTGGCATACAGACGGGCTGATAAAATCAAATTTATCCGCGCAGTGCTGCCTGAATTCATGGCTGGAGCGGCCCCCAACCCAGGATTCAGCATCAGGCTGCTCCGACAACCACAAAGCCATTGCCACCGTGACCCTGCAATTGACGACTTTTGAGGGCGAACCCCGGGGTATCAACGCCCTCAGCGAGTTTCGCGCCCGGCAGCTTCTACCTAGACTGCAAGCAATTTCAGACAAGATCAGCGGTGTCAGTGCCCGTTTCGTGCATCTGGTGGCCACCGAAGCGCCACTCGACGACACACTGGAGGTCCAGTTGGAGGCGGTGCTCAATTACGGCGAGCCCTCTCGCCAGTGGCCGGCGAATCCTGCAAGTGCTACTTTTTTCATCGTTTCCCCCCGTCTCGGAACGGTATCGCCTTGGGCTTCCAAGGCCACGGACATCGCCCACAGTTGCGGCTTAGCGGTCAAGCGTATTGAGCGCATCACCGAGTACGCGGTGCTGATCAAGCCCGGCTTGCTTGGCAAAACCTATCTGAGCCTGGAGCAACGCGCGCAAATCGGCGGCTTGCTACATGACCGCATGACTGAAAGCATCATGACCGACCGCGCGCAAGCTGCCGGCTTGTTTGCTGAGCTTCGGGCAGCCCCTCTACAGGCCATTGATGTTTTGGAGGGCGGTCGGCAGGCGCTGGCCGCAGCCAATGCGGCTTTTGGTCTGGCGCTGGCCGATGACGAGATGGACTACCTGGTGCAGGCTTTCACCCGACTCCAACGCAACCCAAGCGATGTGGAGTTGATGATGTTTGCGCAGGCCAACAGCGAGCACTGCCGCCACAAGATATTTAACGCGGACTTCACCATTGACGGCATGACGCAGGACAAAAGCCTGTTCGGCATGATCCGCAACACCGAGCTGCTCAACCCGCAGCACACGGTCGTTGCTTACTCAGACAACGCCTCGGTGATGGAAGGCGGCAAGGTACAGCGCTTTTTTGCGGGCAGCGACCAGAGCGCTACACGCCAAACCTACAGTACCCATGAGAAGGTGCTGACCCATGTGCTGATGAAGGTGGAGACGCACAACCACCCGACGGCGATTTCACCTTTTCCCGGTGCTTCAACCGGCGCCGGCGGTGAAATTCGGGATGAGGGTGCTACCGGACGCGGCTCTAAGCCCAAGGCCGGCCTGACCGGTTTCACGGTATCACGGCTGTTTGACGAATCCTTTGGCAAGCCAGGCCACATTGCCAGCGCCTTGCAGATCATGACCGAGGGCCCGCTGGGCGGAGCGGCCTTCAACAACGAATTCGGCCGGCCTAACCTGGCGGGTTATTTCCGAGAGTACGAGCAGACCGTCGACGGCCAGCGCTGGGGTTACCACAAGCCCATCATGATCGCCGGTGGTCTGGGCACGATTGACGCGGGCCTGACGAAAAAGATCTTTTTCCCGGCCGGCACTTTGCTCATTCAGCTCGGTGGCCCCGGCATGCGCATCGGCATGGGTGGCAGCGCCGCCAGCTCTATGGCCTCGGGTGCGAATGTGGCCGAGCTTGATTTTGACTCGGTCCAACGCGGCAACCCTGAGATTGAGCGCCGGGCACAAGAGGTCATCAACCAGTGCGCGCAATTGGGCGCAGCCAACCCTATCCTGGCCATTCACGACGTGGGTGCGGGTGGCTTGTCGAACGCCTTTCCTGAGTTGGTCAACGACGCCGGTCGCGGTGCGCGCTTTGACCTGCGCGCCGTGCCGCTGGAGGAAAGCGGCCTGAGTCCCAAGGAAATCTGGAGCAACGAAAGCCAGGAGCGCTACGTCATGGCGATTGCGCCAGCGTCCTTGCCGCAGTTTCAAGCTTTCTGCGAGCGCGAGCGCTGCCCGTTTGCAGTGATTGGCGTGGCGACTGAGGAGCGGGATCTGGTTGTGATAGATGGTGGCGCAGATTCTTCAGCCAAGCCAGGGCCGCAGAACCGGTTTAGCCGGGCTGCTGGCGCAGCGGCCCCCCCGGGGGGCATCGAGGTACACGAAGTGACGAGCGTGGGGGCACCCGTCAACATGCCCATGGACGTGTTGCTGGGCAAGCCGCCCAAGATGCATCGCGACGTGAAGTCACTTCAGCGAGCTGTCTTACCGCTGGACCTGACCGGCGTGGACCTGCAGCAAAGCGTGATCCATGTGCTGAGCCACCCGAGTGTGGCCTCTAAGCGTTTTCTCATCACCATTGGCGACCGCACCGTGGGCGGCCTGACCCACCGCGACCAGATGGTTGGCCCCTGGCAAGTTCCGGTGGCCGACTGTGCCGTGACGCTGGCCGACTACCAGGGCTTTGCCGGCGAGGCCATGAGCATGGGCGAGCGCACGCCGCTGGCTGTTACCAACGCCGTTGCCTCGGCCCGCATGGCGGTGGCCGAGGCCATCACCAACTTGCTGGCCGCGCCGATTGAGCTGCCCCGCGTCAAGCTGTCGGCCAACTGGATGGCCGCTTGCGGCGAACCCGGCCAAGACGCTGCGCTGTACGCAGCCGTGAAGGCTGTGGGGATGGAGTTGTGCCCGGCATTGGGCGTGTCGATTCCGGTCGGCAAGGATTCGCTGTCCATGCGTACCGTCTGGAATGAGGGCGATGACAAGAAAAAAGTCACCTCGCCGGTGTCGCTGATCGTCAGCGCCTTTGCCACGCTGGCCGATGTGCGCGGCACACTCACGCCGCAACTCAATGCTGAGGAAGCCGACAGCACGCTGATTCTGATTGACCTAGGCAAGGGCCAGTGCCGCATGGGCGGCTCGATCCTGGCGCAGACGCTGGAGAAGGGTGAGGGCGCGGTGCCCGACCTTGATGACCCGCAGGACCTGGTGCACCTGGTCAATGCGGTCAACGCGCTGCGTGCCAAGGGTGAAATCTTGGCTTACCACGACCGCAGTGACGGCGGCCTGCTGGCGGCGGCTTGTGAGATGGCTTTTGCGGGCCAGGTCGGCGTGTCGCTCAACATCGACATGTTGCTGGTCGAGGGTGATGGCATTTCCGACAGCCGCATGGACACCGGCGACAGTAAAAACTGGGCGAACCAGGTCAGTGCGCGCCGCGATGAACTCACGCTCAAGGCCCTGTTCAATGAAGAGCTGGGCGTCTTGATTCAGGTTCGCACGGCGTCTCGCAACGAAGTCATGCAACTTTTGCGTGAACACGGACTGGCCGCTTTCAGCCACTTTGTCGGCAAGACCCGGCCGCAGCATGCGGCGCTGGAAGTCGGTAAAGGTCAAATTCAAGTGTGGCGCGATACCAAGGCCGTGTTCAGCGCATCAGTGCAGGACCTGCATCAGGTCTGGGACGCTGTCAGCTGGAAGATATGCCAGCAGCGCGACAACTCCGAAGGTGCTGACGCCGAGCATGCGGGCGTGGGCGATCCGCAAAACACCGGCCTGCACGTGTTGCTGCCCAAGACCTTCCCCCAAGCCCCCACTGGCGACGGAGCCCCCGAACTGGCCCTGTTCCGCCCGCGCGTGGCCATCCTGCGTGAGCAGGGCGTCAACTCGCATGTCGAGATGGCTTACGCTTTCACGCTGGCTGGCTTTGAAGCCTGCGACGTTCACATGACCGATTTGCAAAGCGGGCGCGCCAAGTTGCAGGATTTCGTTGGATTGGTCGCTTGCGGTGGCTTCAGCTACGGCGACACGCTGGGCGCGGGCATAGGCTGGGCACGCTCGATCATGTTCAATGAATTGTTGGCCGAGCAGTTCAAGGCCTTTTTTGCCCGTTCCGACACCTTCGCTCTGGGCGTGTGCAACGGCTGCCAAATGTTTGCTGAGCTCGCCAGCATCATTCCGGGCGCCGAAGCCTGGCCGCGCTTCACCACCAATCTGAGTGAGCGCTTTGAGGCACGACTGGGCCAGGTCGAAGTGCTTGAATCACCGAGCTTGTTCTTCAAGGGTATGGCCGGTGCACGTCTGCCGATTGCGGTGGCGCACGGCGAAGGATTTGCCAACTTCGCGCGCCGCGGTAACGCGGCCAAGGCGATTACTGCCATGCGCTTTACCGACCACCTGGGCGTGGCCACAGAAGCTTACCCGGCCAACCCAAACGGCAGCCCTGGCGGTCTGACGGCGGTGACCACGGCAGACGGCCGCTTCACGGCCATGATGCCGCACCCTGAGCGTGTTTTTCGCAATGTGCAGATGAGCTGGACCGTCGGCGCGCCTGGCGATTTAAGCCCGTGGATGCAGATCTGGCGCAATGCGCGCAAGTGGGTTGGCTGACAAGGCGGCCCGTGCTCACCAGCGCGGCGGGCGTTTGTCGATGAAGGCCTGCACCCCCTCCAGCGCAGAAGCATCCATCATGTTGCAGGCCATGGTCTGGGCTGCGTCGTCATAAGCGGCTTGCATGCCGGTCTCTATCTGGCGGTAAAAAAGCTGTTTGCCCATCTCGATTGGCAGCCGCGGTTTGCTCAGGATGCGCGCGACCAGCGACTCGACGGCCTCGTCCAGTTGCGCTGGTTCAGCGACGCGGTTGAGCAGGCCTTTGCTGAGGGCTTCTTGCGCGCTGAGAAAGTCGCCGGTAACCAGCATCTCAAAGGCAGCCTTGCGGGACAGGTTGCGCGACAGAGCCACGCTAGGGGTGGCGCAAAATAGGCCTAGGTTGACGCCACTGACAGCAAATCGCGCGTCTGACGCGGCCACGGCCAGGTCACACTGTGCCACCAGTTGGCAGCCAGCGGCCGTCGCCATACCTTGCACTTTGGCGATCACCGGTACCGGCAGTCGCTGCAAGCTCATCATCATGCGGCCGCACTGGGCAAACAACTGCTGGTAGTAGCCGAGCGCGGGCTCGGCGCGCATTTCTTTGAGGTCATGGCCGGCGCAAAACGCTCGCCCGTTCGCTGCTATGACCAGCACTCGCAGCGCGGGGTCTTTGGCCAATTGGTCGAGCTGGGTTTGCAGGGCTGTCAACAGCGCTTCATTGAGGGCGTTGAAGGCCAGGGGCCGGTTCAGCGTGAGGGTGGTCACGCCGCGGGCGTCGTCGCTGCGCAGCATCACGGTGTCGAGTGAGTTGTTGGACATGTGGATGACCTTAGGGCTTTGTTGGCATCGGGTTTGTGGCTTCGGCGTCAGTGCGGGCGCGTTCGCGCAGTTGGAACTTTTGAATCTTACCGGTGGACGTTTTGGGTATGTCCTCAAAGCGGATGTCTTTGGGCACTTTGTAGCCGGCCAGCAACTGCCGGCAGTGGGCCACCAGATCGGCGGCTGTAACGCTGCTGCCGGTCCGTGTCTCGACATAGGCCAGCGGCGTCTCGCCCCATTTAGCATCTGGCTTGGCCACTACGGCGCAGGCCAGTACCGCGGGGTGGCGATATAGCGCGTCTTCGACTTCTAGCGAGCTGATGTTCTCGCCGCCCGAAATGATGATGTCCTTGCTGCGGTCCTTGATCTTGACGTAGCGGTCGGGCTCCATCACCGCCAGGTCACCGGTGTGATACCACCCCCCTTTAAAAGCGGCGTCGGTGGCGTTCGGGTTTTTCAGGTAGCCCTTCATCACGATATTGCCTCTGAACATGATCTCGCCCATGGTCTGGCCGTCAGCGGGGCATTCGGCCATGCTGAGCGGGTCCATCACGGTCATGCCTTCCTGCAAGGGATAGCGCACGCCCTGGCGGCCGTTGAGCCGGGTTTGTTCGGCCAGGCTCTCGGAGGCCCAGGAGGAGCGCTGCACGGCCACGGCCGCCGGGCCGTAAACCTCGGTCAGTCCGTACACATGGGTAATGGCGAAACCGATGCCGGCCATGCCCTCGATCATGGCGGCTGGTGGCGCAGCCCCCGCCACCATGCCGCGCACGCCCGGCGGAATGCCTTCGCGCAATGCAGGCGGTGCGTTGTAAATCAGGCTGTGCACGATGGGCGCGGCGCAGTAGTGGTCTACCGCGTGGGTGCGGATGGCCTCTAGGATGGACTGGGCATCGGTCTTGCGAAGGCAGACATGCGTGCCCGCCAGCATGGCCACCGTCCAGGGAAAGCACCAGCCGTTGCAGTGGAACATGGGCAAGGTCCACAGGTAGCGCGGGAAATGAGGCATGGTCCAGGTGGCGGCATTGCTGACGGCGTTCAGGTAGGCGCCGCGGTGGTGTGTGACCACACCCTTGGGGTCGCCAGTGGTGCCACTGGTGTAGCTGACAGCAATCGCGTCCCATTCGTCTGCCGGCCCTTCGAGCCTGGTCAGCGGGTCATGGCCAGTCAGCCAGGATTCATAGTCATGGGCGCCAACGCGCTCGCCCGGGCCGGTGAATTCGCTGTCGCAGACGTCAATCACCAGCAGTGTTCTGCCGTGCTGTTCTCGTAGCAGCTTCAGCGCCGGCGCGATCACGGGTGCGAACTCGCGGTCGGTGATCAGCACTTCAGATTCGCAGTGGTTCAGCTGCCAGGCCAGCAAGGCGGCGTCCAGCCGGGTGTTCAGGGTGTTGAGCACCGCACCAATTGCCGGCACCGCGTAGTGGGCCTCAACCATCTCGGGGGTGTTTGCCAGCATGGTGCTGACTGTCTGGCCGCGTCCAATGCCGTGCGCCTTCAGCGCTGCGGCCAGGCGCGCAGAACGCTCGCGTGTCTGCGCCCAGTTGTAGCAGCGCTGGCCATGGATCACGGCGGGGAGGTCGCCAAACACTTCGGCAGTGCGCTCGACAAAACTGACGGGAGACAAGGCCACAAAATTGGCGGCGGTTTTGTCCAGTTGCTGATCGTAAATGGTCATGCAGAGTCCAGGGGCTGCCTATGCCTCAGGAACGGTTGGCGGTGGTCAGGGCCTGGTCGATGTCCCACAGAATATCGTCGAGATGCTCCAGACCCACAGAGATACGGATCATGTCGGGCCCGACGCCGGCGGCAACTTGCTGCTGCGCGTCGAGCTGGCGGTGCGTGGTGCTGGCCGGGTGACTGATCAGGGTGCGTGTGTCACCGATATTGACCAGATGGCTCATGAACTGCGCCGATTCGATGAATCGGATACCCGCATCCAGCCCTCCTTTCAGGCCGAAGGCCAGCAGCCCTGATGCGCCGCGCATCTGCCGCATCAGCAACGCATGCTGCGGGTGGTCGGGCAGGCCGGGGTAATTGATCCAGGCCACGCGCGGATCCGCTTGCAGAAAACGCGCCACGCCCAGTGCGTTGCTGCAGTGCCGCTCCATGCGCAAGGGCAGGGTCTCGACGCCTTGCAGAATTTGCCAGGCGCTCATCGGGCTGAGCGTTGCGCCGAAGACGCGCAGGCTTTCCATTCGGCAGCGCATGGTGAAAGCAAAGTCGCCGAAGGTCTCGTAAAACTTGACGCCGTGGTAGCCAGGCGAAGGCTGTGTCATGCCCGGAAATTTGCCGTTGTCCCAGGGGAAACGGCCGCTTTCAACCAGCGCGCCACCCAGCGTGGTGCCGTGGCCGGCCAGGTACTTGGTGGCCGAATGCACCACCACGTCGGCGCCCAGAGCCAGCGGGTTGCACAAAAAGGGGCTGGGCACGGTGTTGTCGATGACCAGCGGCACACCGTGGGCGTGTGCCACTTCGGCCACGGCGGCAATGTCGAGCACCTGCAAGCTAGGGTTGCCCAGGCTTTCGGCAAACACGGCGCGGGTGTTGGGCTGCATGGCGGCGGCAAAGGCTTCGGCCCGTGCAGCATCGACAAAGGTGGTCTGAATGCCGAACTTGGCCAGGCTGACTGCCAGCATGGTGACCGAGCCGCCATACAGCGTACCGGCCGCCACCACATGGTCACCGGACTGCAGAATCGTCATCAGCGCCATGGTCTCAGACGCCATGCCGGATGCAGAAGCCACCGCGGCCCGCCCGCCCTCCAGCGCGGCTACCCGCTCTTCAAAGGCCGCCACCGTGGGGTTGCTCAGCCTGGAGTAAACATTGCCGAAGGTCTGCAGGTTAAAAAGCGAAGCGGCGTGCTCGGCGCTGTCAAACACAAAGCTGGTGGTCTGGTAAATGGGCAGGGCCCGGGCGCCGGTAGCCGCATCGGGAATCTGCCCGGCATGGATGGCGAGGGTTTCAGGTTTGAATTGACGTTCAGACATGGCAGCGTGCTTTACGTTGAACTTTAAAAGCTAGTGAGGGCGCCGGGCTGAAATGATGCCGGTGTTGACACCGACCCAATTCAGGCCACCAAACAGCCGCGCGTGTTCAATCTTGACGCAGCGGTTGTGAACCGAGGCCAGGCCGGCCTGGCGCACCAATTGGTCGGCATCGAGGTTTTGCACACCCAGTTGTTGCCACAGGCACTTGGCACTTATGCGGATGGCTTCTTCGGCCAGCGGCAGCACGTCTTCGGTACGGCGAAAAACATCGACCATGTCCACCGGTTGCGGTATGTCAAGCAAGCTGGCATACACCGTTTCGCCCAAGATTTGCTGGCCGGTGGCGGCATAGCGCGGGTTGACGGGAATGATCTTGTAGCCGTGCGACTGCATGTACTTGGCCGCAAAAAAACTGGGCCGGTGCCAATCGGCCGACAAACCCACCACGGCGATGGTTTTACATTGCCGAAGTAGATCCCTGAGCGTGCTGCTGTCGTTGTGCATGGCTGAATCTTAACGGGAAAGCGCCAAAACCCCATTGTCGGGAACCCTGCCTGAGCGGCAGATCCGTAGGCCAGAACAGCGGGCTTGACAACAGTTGTTTTCAGCTCGCCCAGGACAAATATTAAGGGACATGTTGAACCGGGGCAAGCTCACATCGCCAGCTTGAACAAAAGAACTGAGGCCAATACAAAACCACCAATAAAAAGGGTCTCACCAACAAATAGCATCAAGGGTTTCCAGCCCATGGTCAAAAGATCCTCAATGCTTGTTTTGATGCCAGCAGCTGCAATGGCCAAAACCAGGCACAGTCGAGAAATGTCTGTCGCTGTGTCGACCCACAGAGATGGCAAAAGCTGTGATGTAGCCAACAGCATCATGACAATAAATGCGATCAAGAATGCCGGAATCAAGGGAATGATTACATCATCCTCGCCCAAGTCTTGGCTGTTTCGATAAAGAAAGGAAATCACGATCACAACAGGAACCAATAACATCACTCGAAAAAGTTTGACCACTGTGGCAACGTCACCTGCTTGTGGGCCGATGATCATGCCAGCCGCTACAACCTGCGCAACATCATGGATGGTGCCGCCCAAAAATATGCCCGCAGGGGTTTGTGAAAGTTCAAGCCATTGAATCAAAAGTGGGTACAACACCATGGCCACAGTGGATAAAACCGTGACAGACACAACAGCAAACAGCGTGAAGCGTTGATTGTCTTTTGTTTGTGGCAATACAGCGGAAATAGCCAACGCTGCCGATGCGCCACATATCGCCACTGAGCCGCCGGATAACAAGCCCGCGTCGCGTGAAAGACCTAAGCTGTGCGCAGCCCAAACGCCGAACAGGATGGTCAATACCAGTCCAAGAAAAATAACAAATGCAACCTCTGGACCCAAATTAACAACCTGTCCAACAGTAATGCGCGCTCCCAACAATGCAACTCCAAGTCGTAGAACCGTTCGTCCACAAAAGTCAACGCCCGGTTTTACGCTTGCGTGTTTGTTTAAGAAGTGAAGCGTCAGACCAAGCAATAAAGCGTAAAAGAGTATGGGTCCGCCTAGATGCCCGGAGACAAAATTTGATGCCAGTGCAATCAGAATACAAATCAAAGTGCCTGGCGCATAGCGACGAAAAGCGCACCAAAGAAAATCAGCAAGTTTTAAAAACATCAGAGGTTTTCGGAAGAAATTGACAGCCACTTTTCCTGCAACTGTTGCATTCGTTGAATTAGACATTCGGTCTGCCCGCAGGGCTGATCGATCTTTAGCCAACCGGCTTGAGGCTTGGGTGCCAAGGTTGGCGGCCAGCCAGGACGCCGGATCTTTGAATAATTTCCGCGACAGCTTCCTCTTGGCGATAGGCCATGACATGCACCCCGGCAATACCCTTGATCTCCCTTATTTCTTGGATAAGGTCAACGCAAATCCTACGGCCTTCAGTCAAAGGGTCTGCAGCGCCATTCATTCGTTGGATGATAGCGTCTGGAATATGCACCCCGGGGAGTTTCGAGCGCATCCACTCGGCTGCACGGGCTGACCGTAAGGGGCCCACCCCAATCAGAATAAAGACGCTATCGAGCAAGCCGAGGTCTTCAATGCACCTCATGTATTGCCTCAACCGGGCTAAATCGTAGCAATACTGAGTTTGTATGAACTGGGCCCCGGCAGCGATTTTCTTTACCAATTGCTGAGCATGTAAATCGAAAGGCAAAGCGCTGGGATTTGCCGCAGCCCCGAGGAAAACCTTGGGTGCTGAAGTCAATTTACGCCCGCTTTGAAACATGTGGTCGTCTCTCATCCTGCGCCCTGTTTGTAGCAGGGACATGCAGTCCAGATCAAAAACCTGCTTGGCTTGGGGATGGTCACCGAGTTGTATGCCGTCGCCGCTCAAGCACAACATATTGGTTACCCCCATAGCAGCCCCACCGAGGATATCTCCTTGAATGGCAAGGCGATTCTTGTCACGGCAAGAAATCTGCATGACCGGCGAATAACCTACTCGCGTCAGCAACGCGCAAACGGCCAGACTGGACATGTGGCAATTGGCGCCACTGCCATCCGTGGCGTTGATGGCATCGACATAGCCGTCAAAAATTCGGGCGCGGCGGTACACATCTTTAGCTTGGGCAGAGTCGGGCGGGTCCAGCTCTGCCGTCACGACGAATTCGCGGCTGCGCAAAAGGCGCTCTAAGCTGCCAGCGGAAGAGTGCCCCGGCGGAATTACCGGATCGGCCTCATTGACCCAGTCGCCTTCCTTCATCATTGTTGGCTACGCTTGGCCATTTGAAGCCACGAAGACTTGCCCTTTAGTCTGCTGTCAACGGCCAACTGGACGATCTTGAATGCTTGCTTGCCCTCAACCATGCGCTGGCTGCCTTCATAAGCTTCAATCCACACACATCGCATTTCGGGTTTGACCTCGCAGTGGCCGTTAGCTCGAACACCGCCACAGGGTCCATTGCGCAAAGTCTTTGGACAGTTCATGGGGCATGACATTCCGGATGAACTCAGCGAGCATTGGCCGCACATCTGGCAGTCAAAAAGAATGCCTTTGACGACTTTTTCCACTGCAGCCACCGGCTTTTCCAGGCGCTCGTAACCAATCGCACTCCAAAGTGGGTGCAAGGTCACAAAAATCTTCTCAAACCCCTTGTAAAAAATCTCAATGCCACGGGCATGGCGAACAGACCAGCGGCGTACCGAATACATCAGCTTTGACCTTTAGGGGTGGGTTCAGGGGAAGGGCAGTACGACGACCTCGCCGGGGCGAGCCACCCCGTCTGGGCAATGCACGATGACCGCTTGTCCCAGAGCCCAGTGGCTGCGCTCGATCATAGACAAGCCGACGTTGCGTTTAAGCCGCGGTGACCACATGGCCGAGGTGATCTGCCCAACATGCACATTGTCCGCGGTCACTGGCCAGGGTTTGCCACAGACAGGACCCGGGCCACCATCAAAAAGAACGCCTCGAATCTCCCTTTGATGACCCTGGGCTGAGATACCCTGCAGAGCTTTGAGACCCAGGAAATCGACAGAGCCGTCTAGCGTGCAGAATTTACCCATGCCGCATTCGAGGGGATTATTTTCGAGGGTGAACTCATTGCCGTAAGAAAGCAGGCCGCCTTCAACGCGCTCGATCAGGTTCGGGCAGCCGGGGCTTATGTTGTAGGCCTGCCCGGCATCCCAGATCAGATCCCACAGCGCGCTGCCAAGGCTGCTATCGTTCAAGTAAATCTCAAATCCGCCCTGCTTGGAGTAGCCACCGCGCTGGATCAGCTGGCGCGTGCCATTGAAGTCAACAAAATCAAAATTGTAAAAGCGTATATTGCGGACAGCTTGGCCAAATATGCTGGCCAATAAGTCCTCGGCTTTGGGGCCTTGTATTGCAAGAACAGAGACGTCTGGTTCGATCACGTTGACATCTAGCCGTGCACCCAAGGCCAAACCTTTGGCCCAGAGCAATACATCTGAGTCGGCAATCGATAGCCAGAAACGATCTTCAGCCAGCTTGAGTAGCACCGGATCGTTGACCATACCGCCGCGTTCATCAACCAGTGGCACATACATGCATTGGCCTACCCGAGCCTTGCTGATATTGCGCGGCGTCATCCATTGAACAAGACGTGCTGCGTCAGGGCCGGTGATCTGCACCTGCCTCTGGCAAGAAACGTCCCAGAGTTGAACGTGCTCGCGCAAGTGCCAGTAGTCCTCCTCAACGGTCTTTTGAAACGCTTTGGGCAACAGCATGTGGTTAACGACGGAAAAGCCGCGTACGCCGTGTTTCTCGACGCGATCGGTGTAGGGTGTGCGCCGTATGCGGCGAGACATATTGAGACCAGAGGTGGACATGGAAGTGATCCCTTGAGGTTTACGAGTTCAAATGCGAGGTGCTGTTGTATTGGGAATCCATGCTGCGTCAGTCCAACTTGATGCCGGAGCTGAGAATCAGCTCAGACCAGCGCGCCGACTCCGCGCGCACATAAGCGCTAGCCTGTTCAGGGGTAGTGGGTTCGGCTAAGCCGCCACTTGAGGAGATCCAGGACTGCAAGTCAGGCTGCATGATGATCTGACGGACTTCATCAGCCAACCGGTTGCGCACCGGCGTTGGCAGTCCGGCCGGGCCGATCAGCGCCAGCCAGCCCTCGGTGACGAGGCCGGGAAAGCCTGCTTCAACTACGCTGGGGACGTTAGGCAGTGAGGTGTGGCGCTGTGCGCTTGTGATGGCTAGCGGTCGTAATTGACCTGAGCGAACGAAGGGCATGCCGGCAGTGACGTTTTCGACCAGCATCGCGGCGTGTTTGCCCAGCACCAAAGAAGCTGCCGCGGCGGTTCCCCGGTTTGGCACATGTGTCAGCTTCGCATTGGTGGTGCGAACCAATTGCTGACCCACCAAGTGCATGATCGAGCCGGTCCCGGCGGATGCGAAGTCCAATCCGTTTGGGGTGGCCTGCGATTGTTGGACCAACTCCTTCAAGCTTGTGACGGGGGAGGCCGGGTCGACCATGAACAACATTGGTCCACGGTAAACAATAGCGATGGTGGTGAATCCAGTTTGCGCGTCATAGGGCAGCTTTGAGTAAAGAGTCGGGTTCAAAGCAAGCTGGCCGATCCCGCCTATGCCTATGGTGTAGCCGTCGGCCGGCGCTGCGGCGATGGCAGTTACACCGATGCTGCCGCTGGCACCTGGCTTGTTTTCGACCACTACCGCTTGGCCTAGGCTGCGGGACAGCCGCTCGCTGATCATGCGCGCGACCAGATCGGCCGAATTGCCCGGAGGCTGCGCCACTATGACCTTGATAGGTCGGTTGGGATATGTCTGTTGCGCCCAAGCATTGCCAGCTGCGACCAATGTCAGCAAAGAAAGGGCTTGGGCCCAGATTACGATTGACGTACTGAAGCTCATTGGGTCATCCTTTTAAATAATTTAGAAGTTTTAGGCCTTGCACATCACGCAATTAGGCACGTGACTCTTTGGCCGCGTTCAGCTTGACAACCACACGCTGTACCCGTTTGGCGCCATCACCAGAGGCATGTGGTACGCCCCTAGCGGGTCTGGCATGCAAAACCGGATCACTACCTCTTTTTGGATACGCAGGCCCGGCAGCTTCAGACCAAGTTTGTCGAAGTAGGCCCCCGTCTGGAACACCAGTTCGTAGTCTGCCGCTGTGTCGACCATTGCCGGCTCGATGAGTTGCGACAGGCGACCGCCGGAGTCGGTGCGGCTGTCAAACACGGCGATACGTTCGCCGCCGGGGGCTATTTTTAGCAGCGCAATGCCGACCGCAGCCGCATGGCGTCCATCAACCGAATTCAAAGTGTGGGTGCTTAAAGTAGCCATTGCGTGCTCCTATTCGATCGACGCTTTGTCGCGCTTACTGGTGGTCGCCAAAACGATGGGGCTGATCACGCCCTTGGCTTTGACATTGACACATGCAGTCTTACCGCTGGCGATAGCGCGACGAATTGCTGGCCCCAAATCTTCTCGACGTTCGACCAGCTCGCCATGTCCACCCATGCCCTCAAAAAGGCTGTGGAAGGGGATGTCTCGGAAGTCGGTGGCGAAGTGTTTGCCGTTGGCAAACAGGCGCTCTTGCTGCTGGGAAATGCAATCAAGGCCACCGTTGTTGTCAATCACCACGACGATGGGCAACTCCTCCTGGAACGCAGCCTCGATCGACAGGCCGCCCGACAAAAATGCCCCATCGCCGCTAATTAACACCACAGTGGACTCGGGATGTGTGTTCTTGGCGGCCAGGGCAAGCGAAACACCCACGCCCAGCAGGCTGAAACTGCCCGGGTGAAGGATGCCTGCCAGTTGCTGTCCGTGCCAACCGGCCAGGTTGACCGCAATCTCGGACCAGAAATGGGTGTTACCACCATCAAAAACCAGCCAATCCTGGGCGCCCATCTCGGCCTGCACATCCAGTGACAATTGCAGAGGGTGAATTTTGCCGCCATGCAGGGCGGTGGCGTCGGTGTCCTCCTTCAAGTCGGCCAGCGTCTTGCTTACCCAATCGCTGCGCCATCGGCGGTTCATGTCAAACCAACTGCGATCGAGCGTCCAAGCACCGCTAGCCTTGAGCGACATCAGCGCGTCCAGAAAGGCACCAGGGTCACTGAGCAATACGTGGTCAGCCGAGCGGTTCATTTGGATCTCTTCATCCGATCCGTTGACGCACACCAGTTGCAGTGAATCTGGAAACAGTGGCGCATTGCCGAAATTCATCTGGTTGTCCAGGCGACCACCGATCATGATGACCAGATCGCAGGCTTCCAGTGCTTGGCGGGAAGGTTGGTACTGATGGATATCAGCCAACCCCATATAAGCCTCGCAGTGTTCGCCCAGCAGCTTTTGGTGATAAGGAATGTTGAAAATCGGGATATTCAAGGTGCTGGCTGTAGCTTCCAGCTTGGGTGCATTGCCCGACCACCAGACACCGTGTCCCCCGATAAAGATCGGTCTTTTGGCGGCCGCGATCATAGCCAGCAGGGGCTCCAGCGCGTTTGGATCAGGCCAGGCGCGGGGAGGGCGCGCAGCTGTGCGCAGATAGGGCCGTTCGTCCCGCCCGGCATCGACCGGAAAGGAAGAAAACATGATGTCCACAGGAAGACTCAGGTGTACGGGACCCGGGTAACCACTGGTGGCGATCTTCCAGGCGCGGTCCACGCATTCGCTGATGCGGGTGCCGTCAGTGATACCCACGCTGTGCTTGGTCAGGGGCGCGGCAATAGCCACGTCGTCGATCTCCTTGAAACCACCGGCGCCCTTGCGTTTGAGCGTGCTCGAGCCGGTCACAAAAATGACCGGCGAACGTTCACCCCAGGCCTCCATCATGGCCGGCACGGCATTGGCAAAGCCCTCGGGCCCGACCAAGCACACCGCCGGCTTGCGCGTGATGCGGGTGTGAGCGTCGGCCAGGTGGCCGGCCACCTGCTCATGCGGGCAATTGATGACACGCATGCCGGATTCCATGAAGCCTTCAAGTGCTGGATTGCAGAATCCGCCAGAAAGTGTGAAGACGTGCTCCACTCCCTTTTCCATCAGGGCTCTGGCCAATATGGCGCCTCCGCGAAGAGTAGGATTTGTTGGGTTTGACATGATTTTTCCCTAGGTTGGTTTCAACTAAGCGGCGCCGCAAGGTGGGTGGTGTTGATGTCGTTGATATCGGACAAGCCAATCTGGGCCATGGCCACCAACAGGGATTCCACGATGGCATCGAGCAAGCTGGACAGTCCGCGGGCACCGTCAGCGCCCAAGGCATAAAGTAGTGGGCGGCCCAACATCACGAAGTCGGCGCCGCAGGCTAGGGCTTTAAGAATATCTTCGCCAGAGCGGACGCCACTGTCAAAAATGAGCGGGAAGTCCGGCCCCAAGACAGCCCGCACCTGAGCCAGTGCAGTGATGGCTGGAGGGGCGCTGTCCAGCTGGCGACCGCCGTGGTTGGAAACATAGACAGCATCAGCGCCAGCCGCCCTTATGCGCTGCGCGTCATCGGGGTTAAGCACGCCCTTGACGATAAGCTTACCTTTCCAGCGACGACGAAGCTGGTCCAAAAAGGCCCAATTAGCGCCTGCACGGCTGGCATAGCGGTCAAAGCTTTTACCCCCCGGGGTGGCATCGAAATTGGCCGCCGCCGGCACACCCGCGAGCAGGCTGGCCAGCGACCAATGCGGATGACGCGCAAAGTCCATGAATTGCTGAGTTCCGATGCGAAACGGCATGTTGAAACCGTTGCGCTGATCGCGCGGCCGTGGAGCGACGCGGGGCACATCCACTGTCAATATAAGCACCTGGTAGCCGGAAGCTTCAGCTCGGTCCACCAAAGCCCAGGCAGTCTCAAGCGATCCTGTCACGTAAAGCTGAAACCAGGCGAGCGCTCCAGCTTGTTCGGCCATACTCTCCAAGGTCGTCGAGGCCGCGGTGGAGACGCCATGCGGCATGCCTCGCCTGACGGCCTCGGCTGCCAGCATCCGGTCTGCCCCCGGCCAAGCCAGATTGCACATGCCCATGGGCGCGATCCCAAAAGGCAGACTCAGGTTCTGGCCCAGTAAGGTCTTGGTCAGTAGATACTGCTGCGTTGGTGCTAGCACGCGGGGCATCAGACGCAGACGCTCCAGTGCTGCCAAGTTGTTGGCGGCAGCGGATTCATTGCCAACGGCTCCATCGATGTAATCAAACACGATACGGGGCAGCCGCCGATGCGCCTTGTGGCGTGCGTCATCACTAACGTATAGGCTGTTGCGGCTCACGGTTTGCGCGGTCTTTGGGTTAAATTAAGGGGACCTGTTCCGACGACTCATAAGGTTATTTTTAAGTCTTTTGGACAATCTGACAAACGATTAAATATGCGCTATGCATAAAAATTAGTTTATCAATACACTTTCAATTATGAAAATTCAGCTTCACAGTTTGCCGTTGACAGCACTGCGATCATTTGAGGCAGCGGCTCGGCTGCTCAGCTTCAAGGCTGCAGCCGAAGAACTTCGAGTGACACCCACCAGCGTCAGTAACCAGATCCGGCGGCTTGAAATGCAATGGGGTTGTCTCTTGTTTGTGCGAAAGACACGCAAAGTCTTTCTCACAGATGCGGGGCGCTCGCTGTCGCGAGTGACCAGCCGGGCCTTTGAGGACATCCTGGCGGAGGTCCAAACCCACATCGCATCGAATCGCATTACCGTCACGCTTGCTTTGGGCCCGATTTTTGGCTCACGCTGGTTGATTCCACGACTCAGCAAGTTTTATCGATTCAATCCCAATATCGAACTTGTGCTGCATCACGGCTCACGCATAACCAGCGCTGAGCAATTGACGGCCACCATCGCAGTCGACTGGGGTCTGGGTGACTGGCCGGGGCTGGATGCCCACCGTTTGCTTGACATCGTCTACCGGCCCATCCTGAGCCCGAAGCTGCTGGCCGATGGCGGTGGAATCAAGAGTCCAAGTGACCTGACCCGCTACCCCATCATCCATCAGTGGGACAGGGAGGAGTGGAACGCCTGGCTCAAATTAGTTGGCCATCCCGATCTGGGATTTGCCCGTGAAACCATCATGCGCGATTCAAATTTGGCACTGCAGGCCGCTATGGACGGACAAGGCGTGGTCATGGGCACTTTCCCTTTTTTAGAAAGTGAACTGTCGTCGGGGCGACTGGTCTGTCCTTTTCCTGATGAACTGAGTCCTGAGCGCGGCTATTACTTGCTTAGCCGCCCAGGCGCGCGCTCAGTGCCGGCGGTCAATGCCGTGTGCGCCTGGATTGAAGCCGAGGCCGCTTCGCCGGTTTGAGTTGAACGCGTGATTCGGTACGCGCCCGCGCCCAAACGGGCGGAAAAGGTCGACGCTTGTCCACTTCCATCAATCAGCAGGGCGACCCCATCATCTATAGCCACGCCATCCGTCAGGGCCCCGCTGGCGATGGCGGCCGCAAGGGCCGGTTTACGCTGTGGCTCACTGTCATAGTGAGGACAACAACTACCGGCTATCAGTCCGATGCCGGAAACAGCTTGCAGGCCCTGGCCAGATGCATCTGACAGGGCACTTTCGAACCAGACACTGGCGCCTGCACTGACACCAGCCATTAAAATGCCCCGTCTGGCTGCGTTAATCAGAACCTGATCCAGTCCGGTGTTGCGCCAGTGGTTTATTAACCGCTGGGTGTTGCCTCCACCTACGTAAATGATGTCAAGAGCCTGTGACCAGCGCGCCGTGTGCTGCGCATCACTGCCCGGGGCAAGATGCGTGGCATGCTCTGAAATCGTGCCGAAACGTTCATAGAACCGGCTGATTTTTATCGGGTCGTCATGACTGGCGGTTCCAATGAAGCCTATACGAGGCCGCGGGCAGCCCGACACCGCCACAATGAAGTCTTCGAGTTCAGGGTCAATTTTGTGGGTAAAACCGCCTCCACCAATCGCAATGAGACGTTGGATTTGCTGCATGGCTGCATTGTATTTGTCGGTTTCGCCATTTCTTGGTGCAAAAGTGCAGATGCCGTCACCAAGTACGCAAAAAGACTTGGCAGACAATATTCGATACGAAAATTTTTAGTCCATAGCGTGCATAAATGTTGTTCATGAGAACTTCATTTTCTGGACAAAATTTGATAGTCTTCAAACTTTAATAAATAAAACATCTGGTTTATTTCGCATAAATTATCAGGAGACTTGCCATGAATAAATTTGTATTCTCTTTGACCTTGGCCTCATTGATGGGTGCTTCTGCTGTGTGGGCTGCTCCGTCGGGTACCTTGCGTCAAGCCCATGAGGTTCAGTTCGGTAACGCCTCTGATTTGGATCCGATTTCAAGGGGCCGGGTCTTTACGGTTACTGAAAAAATCATGAGCCGCCTCGTGAGACCTGGTGTGGACGGTAAAAACGCACCCGACCTGGCTGTGAGCTGGTCTTCCAATTCTGCAGCAAATGAATGGACATTCGTCCTCAGAGATGGCGTTACGTTTCATAACGGAAGGCCATTTACCGCGGCCGACGTGGTCTATTCCTTACAGCGCGTGCAGGACCCCAAGCTGGATTCACCCGCACGGGCCACGATTGGCATGATCAGCAAGATCGAAGCTGTCAATCCAAAAACTGTCAAGATGACGCTTAACGCGCCGTTTGCCGACCTGCCTCTGGTACTCACAGACTACAGGCTCATGATGATTCCCAATGGCTCGGGTGACACCATCAAAACCACGGGTATTGGCACCGGGCCTTTTAAGTTGGAAAAATTTGATCCGCAAGGCACCTCCGTTCTGGTGGCCAACCCGACTTATTACGATGGTCCTCCGGGCGTGGCGAGGATGGAAATTATTGGCATACCAGACGCAAATGCACGCTTCCAAGCCCTCATGAGCAAGCAAATAGACATGCTTCCGAGCGGGGTCTCGCCGCAACAAAAATCTCTGCTTGAGCGGTCGGGTGGATTTGCTTTCCAAAGCGTGCCTACAGGAAACTGGCGTGGTATTGTTTTTCGCACCGACATGAAGCCCTGGGATGATGCGCGCGTGCGTCGCGCCGTCCGCCTTGCGGTGAATCGCAAGGCAATGCTTGATTTGGCGGGTAGCGGCCTCGGAAGCATCAGTTGTGATACCCCGGTCGGGCCTACGGATCAATATCGCTGGAATGGGACCTGTAATCAAGACATCGCCAAGGCAAAAGCCCTGCTCGCGGAGGCTGGCTTCCCTAACGGCATGGACCTGGAATTGCCTGTCAGCACGCTTCAAGACGTTTGGCCTGCCATGGCTGAGGTATTTCAACAGCAAGTGGCCCCGGCAGGTTTTCGCGTCAAAATCGTAGCGGTTCCTTCAGATGGCTATTTCGACAAGGTGTGGATGAAGGCCCCGGTGTCTATGACGCGCTGGAATCAGCGTCCCGCCGACGGGATGCTCAATGAGATTTACCGTGGGGGAGCGAGGTGGAACGAAAGTTTCTTCAAAGACCCTAAATTCGACGCTGTCCTTGATGACGCTCGTAAAGAAGTCAACTTCGATAGACGCAAAGCCAAGTATCAGCAAGCGCAAGAGTACCTTTGGGAAAACAGCGGTACTTTGGTCGGATTTCACGCCACCCTTTTGGGAGCAACTACGGCGCGCGTGAAAAACCTTGACGCGGTTGAGAATTTTTCAATTCGTTGGCACCTAATTAAAGTTGATTAAGAGCTGAGTAGAAGCCGCCGCGCTTTGGTCCTAAGGGCAGCGCGGCGGCTTCAAATTTAAGAGGCCTGATAGATGTTGCGCATGATTCTGCGGCGCCTTATGCTGGGCGCTGTGACTGTCGGGCTGGTTTCATTGATTATTTTTACGGCAGTAGAAGTTTTGCCTGGTGACGCTTGCACTGCTTTGCTCAAGCAAGATGCTCAGGGCCAGGGTTTAGCCAATTGTCGCCAAGAGCTTGGTCTAGATCGTTCGGCAACACTGCGCTACCTCGTTTGGGCCGGTTCGGCGCTGACGGGGGATCTTGGCTTTTCTGCTCACAGCACTAAACGCATCAGCGAACTGGTAGCCGACAGGCTAAAAAATTCTTTGCTCCTCGGCGTTATGGCCCTGGCTGTCGGTTTACCTCTGGCTTTTCTTGCCGGGATTCTGGCTGCTTTGCGGCGAGATAAGTGGCTCGATTTGGGACTGTCAGGCTTAGCCATCGGTGCTATGACAATTCCGGAGTTTGTGTCAGCCACACTGTTGATTCTTGTCTTTAGTGGTTGGCTGGGCTGGCTCCCCGGCATCGTGCTGACTCCGCCGAGCGCTCCTTTGCATGAATTTTTCCCTGCGATAGTCTTGCCTGTGGCTGCGCTGGCCATGGTGATGACCGCACATATCCTGCGCACAGTTCGATCAAGCATGATTGAGGTGCTCGACAGCGACTACGTCCGCATGGCCACCCTCAAAGGCGTGCCCTATCGAACCATGGTCTGGCGTCACGTTCTGCCCAACGCCTTACTCCCGGCCATCAATGTGGTGGCCTTGACGGTGGCTTGGCTCCTGGGCGGGGTGGTCGTGATCGAGATGGTTTTCAACTACCCAGGCTTGGGGCGCTTGATGATCTCGGCCATTTCGGACCGAGATCTGGCACTGGTGCAAGCGATTGCCTTAATTGTTGCCGCGGTGTATGTGTTGGTGAATTTACTGGCCGACCTGTTGACCCTGTTGGCCAACCCACGGCTGCGCACTGCGGCCAGAAAGCAGCCATGACCAGCAGCATGGCCCCTGGAAATGCGCAGTCCTCAACGTGGATACTGCGTTTAGGAAAAGTCGTGCGCGCGATGGCTTCGCGGCCTTCCGGCGCCATTGGTTTGGTTATTGTTTTAATCCATCTGTTTATCGCTGTGAGCAGTCCTTGGCTGGTGCCCTTTGACTACAAGGCAATCAGCTCCTTATTGATTCTGAGTCCTCCAGATGCCGTCCACTGGTGGGGTACTGATCATTTGGGGCGTGATGTGTTCACGCGGACCCTGCTTGGCGGCCGAGAGGCCATCTTGGTCACGTTAATTGCCACTCCCCTGGCGGTCGCTTGGGGCGGTTTTATCGGCATCTATCTGGGGCTTGTCGGCGGCAAGTTGGATGATGTGCTGATGAGGCTGGTGGATGCATTTTTGGCCCTGCCCTGGATTCTCAAGATGCTGTTGATGATTGCCACTTTCGGCACCGGCTTGGGAGTGCTGATTCCAACCCTGGCTTTTTTTTACGGTATCCCGGTTATTCGAATTGCACGGGCAGCGGCCCACAACGTGGTGGCGCGCGACTTTGTGCTGGCCGCTCGAGCCCGCGGCCACGGCAGACTTTCCACCATCGGCCGCGAGTTGTTGCCCAATGTCCTGGACGCGCTGTTGGTTGAGGGCGCTATGCGTTGGTCGTGGATGCTCTTGGCCTTCAGTTCCCTTTCGTTTTTGGGATTTGGTGTGTCCCCGCCAACGCCCGACTGGGGTCTTATGGTGGCCGATTCGCGAACCTTTTTGGCGATTGCGCCATGGTCGGGTCTTTACCCTATTGCAGCTTTGAGCTCACTGATCATCGGCATCAACCTGACTGCCGATGCCCTCGCCAAGACCCTGGGTGTAGACAGGGCACAAAAGGCGCCAATCTGATATGGACAAGGATACCGTTCTGTCCTTTCGTGACCTCAGTATTGGCTTTGTCAGCCGGGCGGGTCAGCTGTTACCTGTGCTGAGAAACATCGACCTCCAGATTCAGCGTGGCGAAACTGTGGGATTGGTGGGTGAGAGCGGCTCAGGCAAGAGCACGCTAGCACTTGCCGCTATGGGCTATTTAAAAGCTGGCTTGCAGGTGACCGGCGGCAGTGTTCATTTCGGAACGCAAGACATGTTTGGCTTGTCGCGTTCTGCCTTGGAGGCTGTCCGCGGTGGCAAGGTAGCGCTTGTGCCACAAAACGCTGGCCAGTCGCTCACACCGACCCTGCGCGTTGGAAGCCAGCTCTTGGAGGCGGTGGCACTGCACAGTGCCTTGCCGCCAGCCGAACATGAGCGCCGCGTGATGGCTTTATTGCGCCAGGTGCGAATGCCCGATCCGCAAGCCATGGCAGCGCGCTACCCGCATGAACTATCAGGTGGCCAGCAGCAACGTGTCGCGATTGCCATGGCGCTGGCGGGCGAGCCCGACGTGCTTTTGCTAGATGAACCGACTACTGGGCTGGATGTCACCACCCAGGCTCATATTCTGGCCTTGTTGCGCGATATCAACCACGAGACTCGAACGGCCATGGTCTATGTCAGCCATGATCTTGGTGCCATCGCAAGGGTGTGTGACCGTGTGGTCGTGCTTTATGCCGGCGAGATGGTACTGGCAGGCTCGGCGCGACAGGTGCTGCTGACCCCGGCGCATCCCTATGCCAGGGGCCTTCTAAACTCGATACCCAGGCTGTCCCAGACCAGCCTGCCTGAAGCTTTGCCTGGGCGCCAGCCCTTGCCCGGCGATGTGGGTGACGGTTGCTCTTTCGTCGAGCGTTGTGCGTTGGCTCAAGCGAGTTGCCGAAGTGGCCGTCCCGCCTTGCAGTTTCTGCCGGACGGCGCGGTCACACGTTGCCTTTTTCATGACCGGTCTGACGAAATGGCCTTGACCCGGCCTGCCCGGGCCACGGCTCTTCGAGTGGGCGCAGGCACTACCGCCGCCCTGAGCCTCAATCAAGTAGCCATCAGCTATGCACAGGCTACTGTGATGCAGCAACTTCTTGGGCGTCGTCCCGATGTACCTCATACCGTGGCGGACATCACATTCAGCGTTGTTGCTGGCCAAACCATGGGACTGGTGGGCGAGTCAGGCAGCGGCAAGTCCAGTATTCTCAAAGCTCTTGCGGGGCTGAACCCCCCGATAGCTGGCAGCATGAGCATGGGCGCAGACCAGTTCTTGGCGCCCCATGTTGACCAGCGCCCTCCCGACCACTTGCGCCGGGTCCAAATGATCTTCCAGAATCCGGACGACAGCCTGAACCCAAGACACACAGTGGCGCAGATACTGGCGCAGCCTTTGCGTCTTTATTTTGGGTTGAGCGAAGAAGCCTTGCGCCAGCGAAGTATCAACTTGCTTGAGCGAGTACGTATGGGTGCCCACTACTTAGACCGCCTACCCAGCCAGATGTCTGGCGGAGAAAAACAGCGTGTTGCGATTGCACGGGCTTTTGCCGCTGAGCCGGACATTGTGTTGTGCGATGAGGTAACTTCGGCGCTGGACGTATCGGTGCAGGCTGCTGTTTTGGATCTGCTAAATGATCTGAAGCGCGAAAAAGGGACGACCTATTTGTTCGTCTCGCACGACTTGGCGGTTGTTCGCGTTTTGGCCGACAGTGTTGCTGTGCTCTACCAGGGGCGGCTTTGCGAGATTGGCCCTGCCGCCGAGGTTTATGCCGCGCCATTCCACCCCTATACCGAGGTTTTGCTGGGTGCAGTGCTCGAGCCGGTACCTGACATGAGCCCGATTCTTTTGGCGGACGACATTATGGAACTGGCGCCACCTGCTCAAGGCTGTGCGTTCCAACGGCGCTGTCCCAAAAAAGTGGGTGCGATTTGTGATACCACCGCGCCGCCATGGCAGTTGTCAGCCAGTGGCCACGGCATCTGTTGTCATATTGCGCGTGATCAGTTGATACCTGCCATACGAGACTCAGGCCATCATGAATAATGCGGTCTCGCAAGACGACCCACGTTTTGGTGCTGCCCCTCTGATCCGCTTTGGCACTGATGTGATGTCAGCCTTGGGCTGCCAGCCACTGATTGCAGCGGAAATCGCCGAACATCTCGTAGAGGCCGATCTCTGTGGCGTCTATTCGCACGGCATCTTCCGGCTCGACTGGTACGCTGAAAGAGCAGCGGCAGGCAGGTACAAGCCTTCGGCAGTGCCTCAACTGGTCATTGCCGAAGGGGGGGGCGACATGGTCGATGGCGGAAACGGTCTGGGAATGCCGGCGTTTCGCATGGCCACCGACCGTCTGCTGGCCCTGGTGAGTAACGATGGGATAGCCGCCGTTGGTGTGTCCAACGTGGACCACACCGGCCGCATAGGCGCTTTTGCCCAGCGCGGAGCCGAAGCCGGTTGCTTGACCATCATGTTTGGCGGCGGCTCACGCAAGGATTGGCCTCAGGTGGCACCTTATGGTGGTGCGCGTGCCTTTTTGCCGACGAATCCATATGCCTTTGCCATTCCGGGCGGCGACAACGGTCCGGTGGTAATAGATTTCGCTACCGGCATGGCCGCTGGGGGCAAGATTTATGCGGCCAAGATGTCCGGCCGCCCCCTGGCTGCAGGGCTGTGCATTGATGCCCAGGGCCGACCCACCACCGACCCAGATGACTATTTCAACGGCGGCGCAATTTTGCCCATGGCCGGTCCCAAGGGCTATGGCATGGCGCTGGTAGCAGAGTTGCTAGGCGAAGCTATTCTTGGGCAAGCCATGGATGGCATGAATTGGATTTGCATTGCCATTGATTTGTCGCGGTTTCGGGGGCGCTCCGCTTACCGGGCCGCTGCGGAAGCTTGTCTGTCGGAGTTGCGCGCATGCCCTCCGGCACCGGGTTTCGACAAGGTTCAAGTGCCGGGTGAAATGGAGGCGTTATGTCGACTGGAGCGCTTGAGAAACGGCATTCCTATCCCGCCCAATACCCTGACTGCGCTGCGAGCCCTGGGCCTTCGATTGGGCGTTGATGTGCAAGACCTTGTGGTCGCATGACGCGTGCCATCGGCGCGGGTCGACGACACCCGGCCTCAGCAAGTGCAGTTTCCGGCCTTTGTCTGATGTCAAGCATTAGCTTGACTTGAACTAATTGACTGGCTTACCTTGACGGCACCCTTGGATCAGACCTCGAGGCGTGTGCAATATCGGCCGAGCCTACGTACCTTCGCCGTTGTGGGCGCCACCGATTCTTTGGTGCGCGGGGTCGCCTTGTCGATTTACCCGCTGCTCATGTTCCGCGCATGGGGCGATGCGCTTGTTGTTTCCCAAATGTATTTTGCGGTCGGCGTGCTGTCGCTGCTAACAGGGTTGACGGTACCGCTGGTGATGCGCTACATGGCACGCCGCTGGTTGTATAGCGCTGGGGCGATGCTCTTTGTTGTATCGGCTGCACTGGGTATGGTCGGAGGTAAATTAATCACGGTCGCACTGCTGTGCCATGGGATGGCCACGGCTACGATCTTCGTTTGTTTCAACGCCTATGTTTTGGACAACGTTGCCAAAACAGAATTAAGTCGATTGGAATCACTGCGAATAATTTACGGCGGCGTGGGCTGGACGCTGGGCCCAGCCCTGGGGGTGTGGCTGCTGGGGTATTGGCACGGCGCACCCTTTCTGATCGTGGGCATGGCCGCCGCAACCATGTTGGCTGCGTTCTGGTGGCTGCGCGTTGCCTCCTCCCACACCTCCAACCAAACTGAAAGAGCTGACGGCAAGCCATTGGCCTACCTGGGTCGGTTTTTAAAACAGCCCCGGTTGTTGGCGGGCTGGTTATTTGCTGTGCTGCGCTCCTGCGGTTGGTGGTTCTATACGGTCTATGTGGGAATTTATGCCTTGCAAAATGGACTGGGCGAGAGCGTCGGCGGCATTGCAAGTTCTTTGGCGAATGCAGGCTTATTCATGGCGCCGCTGATGCTGCGCTGGATGCAATACCACTCAGTGCGCCAGGCAGTGCGTACCGGCTTCGCTGCCAGCGGTGCGCTGTTCATCCTAGCGGCCCTGCTGTCGCCGTTTCCGCTGGCGATGGTAGCGGTGTTGGTAGTTGCCTCGTTTTTTCTGGTACTGCTCGATGTCTGTGCCGGCCTGCCATTTCTGATGTCGGTCAAGCCCTCCCAGCGCACAGAGATGTCCGCTGTTTATTCGAGCTTTCGTGACGTCTCCGGCATCCTGGCGCCCGCCGTGGCCTGGCTGGTGCTGCAATTCACGCCAGTGGCGGGCGTCTTTGCGGCTGGAGGCGCGATGTTGTTGCTGGCCTGGGGCATCGCCGGATCAATTCACCGGGATCTGGGCCGGACTGGCGGCCAACGTCAAAGACCACGCTAAATGTGCAGGGTAGAAATTCAAGATGACATTCCTGTACCCGTGGATGATGAGGCTGTAAAGCACCGCGTTGGAATGACACTACCGTTGCGAGCGACAGTGTTCTACATATAGGTGCCGGCCAGCTGAAGAACCTCACCACCGGTGCCGATCTTGAATCGCGCGATGCCTGCGCTGCGTGCCGTGTTGACGCCGCCCATGTCCAAAACTTGTATGCCGCGCTGCTGCAGTGCCGCTATCGCCTGCCAGAGCAGCAGGTTATGGGCATTGAGTTGCCGACCTTGTTCGTTGGACCAGCCGACTTGGTAAGTGGCTGCCTGCCCGTGCAGTAAAAACATCATGGCGGCCACACGTTCGCGCCCCAGGTCTGCCCTCAGGGTGAGCACAGTTTTGTCAGGCTGTTTGCGCGACAGAATGTAAGCATCGAAAAACGGCAAAGGCAGACCTGCAAAACCGCGCTGCTGGCGCTGCGCTTCTTCTTGGTCCAGCAGCCAGCGGTATTGGCCGGGGTTGCTGCCCATGCGCTGCACTTTGACTTCGCTGGCCTCGGCCGCCACCAGGCGGTTGCGCCATTTGGCGTCCAGTCCTGCCCGCAGGGCTTGTGGGCTTTGCTTTAAATCGAGCATCACGGTGGCAGAGCCTGTCATGACGCGCCGCCAGGGCGACAGGCCCAAGTTGTCGCTGCGTTCTTCCTCGGGGGTGATTAAGACCATGCGCAAGCCCTTGAGCGGCAAACTCTTGCGCAAGTGGGTGTGAACGTGGGCTTTGTCTTTTGCGCTAAGCGCTTGCAGCCACACAGGGCCTCTAGAGCAGAGCGCCATGCTCAGCACAGAGCCCCAGCGGCGCAGTATGAATTGCGCCAACGCCAACGGCGTGCCGTTGTCTTCAACCATAGCCCGCAGCACGTTCACGCCGATCATTTGCATGCTGGCGCCGTAGGCCCAGTCTTGCTGCAGGGGAGCACAGGCTTGCGTATGGGCTGCGTCCCACGTAGCGCTGTTCAGAGATTCCCACTGCACTTTCATCTTGCTTGGCTCGCTTTCATGCCGGTGGCTGCAGATCACTAGAATCTAGGGACGATGATGAAAAAGCTAAAAGCACTGCTGCCAGGCCGCAAGACCGACGCGGTGATGGGTTACCGGATTGCCGAGCCGCGCCCAACACTGCTGGCAGCCTGCTGGGCGCTGATCTACCTCGGTTTGCCGGTCCTGCTGCTGGGCATGCTGCTGGACTTGCTGGTGCAACTGATCACAGGATACTGCACCGGCCTCTGGTGCTATTTCTAGCCCCTAGCCCTCTAACCCGCGCTTTCAAGCGCGGGAGGTCCATTTATTCAACCTTGGCTTTACCCAGTAAGTCGCGCTGGTAAGTACCGCGTTTGTCTTGTTTCATCTGGTCAGCGATTTGCGGCTTAACCTCTTCAAACGCGGGCAATTTGATGTCACGGACATCGTCCACGCGGATGACGTGAAAACCAAACTGTGTTTTGACGGCTTTGTCAGTCAGCTGGCCTTTTTTCAACGCCTGGAGCGCGGCACTGAACTCAGGGACGTAGCTGCTCGGGTTGGCCCAGTCGAGGTCGCCACCTTTGGCGCCTGAGCCGGTGTCTTTGGAACGCTTCTTGGCGATTTCGTCAAACTTGGCGCCTTTTTTCAAGCTGGCAATGATGGCCGCGGCATCGGCTTCTTTTTCTACCAGAATGTGGCGGGCCTTGATCTCTTTGCCGCCGTTGGTAGCTGCGAACTTGTCGTACTCGGCTTTGAGCAGCTCCTCGGTAACGGCGTTTTTACTTTCAAAATCTTTGATCAACTGGTTGGCCAGCACCGTCTGGCGCGCCAATTCCATTTGCGCCTTGAATTCGTCTGAAGAAGACAGGCCCAGTTTGTCGGCCTCTTGGGTGAAAACTTCCAGTGCGATCAGATGCTGGCGCATTTGTTCCTGGACTTCAGGTGTGATGGGGCGTCCGGTGCTTTGGAACTGCAGTGACAAGCTGTCCATACGGGCTTTAGGAACCGCTTTGCCGTTCACGATGGCGATGTTCTGAGCCAGCGCTGCGGTCGCGCCCAGGCTGAGCAGACTGACAAGAGCAGAGGCGATGAGAACTTGTTTTTTCATGGGAAATCCTTGGAATCGAAAAGATGAAATAAGTTGAAATTTTGAACAGTGGTTGAACGCACAGCTTGCGAGCGCGGCCTTTCAGCCAAAGTATCAGGGTGAGTCGATGATCTCGATCGCCAGGGCATGCAGCCCCTGGTCAATGAAATTTTGCAATGCATCATACACAAGCCGGTGGCGCGCAACGCGGCTCTTGCCATCAAACAGCGCACTGGCCACACACACCCGAAAATGCGTGCCGGCGCCCTCTGCATTGGCTCCCGCATGACCGGCGTGTGAGGCACTTTCGTCAATCACCTGCAGTGCCGTGGGTTGCAGAAAGGTTTGCAGTCGCGCCTCAATCGCGGCGACAGTCGGCAAAGTAAAAGATGCAGTCATGAAGCACCGTCTTTGTCTGTCATGTACTTGTTGAGGTAAATGGCTTGCACCGCCACAAAGGCGAACATCAAGCCAAGTCCGCCAAAAAGTTTGAAATTCACCCAGGCGCTGGTTGAAAAATTGTAAGCCACCCAGAGGTTGATACATCCCATGGCGGTGAAAAACGCGGCCCAGCTCAGGTTCACCCGCTGCCAGATGTCATCAGGCAGGCGCATTTGCGAACCCATCAGGCTTCGAATACCGTTTTTCTTGAAAACCAGCTGACCGATCAGCAAAGCGCCGCCCATGACCCAATAAAGCACGGTCGGCTTCCATTTGATGAAGCTCTCGCTGTGAAAGTAGATGGTTGCGCCGCCCAGCAATGTGACCAGGCCCAGGCTGACCCAGAGCATCTTGTCAATTTTGCGTCCGCTGCCTTTGAGCCACACGATCTGCGCCATTGTGGCCAGAATCACCACCACGGTGGCCAGCAGCACCGGGGCCTCAGCAGGCCCGACTACGCCGCCCGCCACCATGAAACCCAGCCACTCAGTGCCCAAGGCGGCCGCCCACTCACGCTCGCCTTCGGCGTACTTGAACATGCCGAAGAAAAGGGCAATCGGTAAGAAGTCAAACAAAATTTTCATGGCTTAGATTATGAAGCGGGATTCGGGGGCGGAATTACTTGGGCTTAAAACCCAGAGAAGCCGAGTTCATGCAGTAACGCAGGCCTGTCGGGGCCGGACCGTCTTCAAATACATGACCCAAATGCGCGCCGCAGTCGGGGCAGTGCACTTCGACGCGTTGGCTGAACAGGGACCGGTCCACCTTGGTTTCGACGGCGCTGCTGTCCAGTGGTGCAAAGTAACTCGGCCAGCCTGAGCCGGATTCGTATTTGGTGGCAGCGTCAAACAGTGGTTTGTCGCAGCAGATGCAGGTGTAAATGCCAGCGGCCTTGTTGCCTTCGTACTTGCCGGTGAAAGCGCGCTCCGTGGATTCGTGGCGCGTGACTTCAAAGGCTTTGGCCTCAGCGCCTTTTTCAGCGAGCAGTGTGGCCCATTCGGCGTCGGTTTTTTGGATTTTGTAGGTCATGTCGTTTTCTTGGAGGGGTGAGTGAATTCAGGAACTGCAGCTGATCTCGATGCCGCTCGCCCAGTCCGGTGGAAAACCGGCCAGGGCTGCGTGGTCAGCCATGTCTTCATGCTCTTCAAAGGGTGACTGGAGCACAGTCAGGAGTTTGTTCACTTCGGCGTAGTCCCGTACTTTGGCAGCCCTTATGGCTTGCTCGCCAAGGTGGTTGCGCAAAACGAACTTGGGGTTGGTAGAAAACATCAGGCGGGTGCTCGCCGCGCTGTCTTGCTGCTGCCGCCTCGCTGCGTAGGCGCTGGCCCAGGCGTCAAAAGCGGCCCGGTCCACAAACAGGTCGCGTACTGGTGTCAGGCCTTCGGAGCTGTCAAAGCGGCACAAACGGCGCCAGAAAATAGTGTGATCGACCTGATGGGCCGCCAGAAGTTTCAGTGTGCTTTCAATCAAGGGCTTGTCATCGTTTTGCGTTGCGTCATCGAGCAGCCCGAGCTTGGCGCGCATGCGCTTTTGCAGCGCCTCAGGAAAGACCGTTTTGTAAGACTCAAGCGCTGCCAGAGCGTTTTCTTGTTGCGGGATCAGCGGCAGCAGCGCCTGGCCCAGGCAAAACAGGTTCCAGTAGGCGATGTTGGGCTGCCGGTTGTAGGCGTAGCGGCCTTGGCTGTCGGAGTGGTTGCAGATGTGATCGGGCTTGAAGCCGTCCAGAAACTGGAAGGGCCCGTAGTCAATGGTCAGCCCCAGGATGCTCATGTTGTCGGTGTTCATGACACCATGACAAAAGCCCACCGCCTGCCATGCAGCCATGAGTTCTGCGGTGCGCTCGCTGACCGCTTGCAAAAAAGCAGCGTAGGGCTGCGCGGCATCGCGGCAGGCCGGGTAAAAGTGCTCAATCACAAAGTCGGCCAGGGTCTTGAGGTGGGCGTGCTGGTTGGTGTGGCTGAAATGCTCAAAGTGGCCAAAGCGGATGAAGCTCGGTGCGCTGCGCGTGACCACGGCGGCGGTTTCTATGTCCTCGCGAAGCACCTTGTCATCAGAGCCGCTAAGACACAGCGCCCGCGTGGTTGGTATGCCCAGCCCATGCATGGCTTCAGAGCACAAATATTCGCGTATCGAGCTGCGCAGCACCGCCCGCCCGTCACCCATGCGGGAGTAGGGCGTGAGCCCGGCGCCCTTGAGTTGCAGCTCTACGCCGCCCTGCGGGGTTTGCAATTCACCCAGTAGGGTTGCGCGGCCGTCACCCAGTTGGCCGGCCCATTGGCCAAACTGATGGCCGCTGTAGACGCTGGCCAAGGGCTGGCTGCCTGGCAAGGTCTGGTTCCCGGTGAAGGCTTGCAAGGCTTCAACCGAGGCCAACCAGGACTGGTCCAGCCCCAGTTCCCGCGCCAGGGCCGCGTTGCGGCTGATCCAGTAAGGCTCTTTGAGCGGGTGCAGGTCTTGCGCAGTGCCAAAAGTCGGTCCCAAGCTGGCAAAACGGTTATTCCAGCGAAGTGCGGCAAGGGCGGTTGGGTTGCTCTGGTCGATGGCGGGCAAGGTCATGCTTGTATTGTCTATGACAGCTTCAAGCCCCGTGCAAACTCGGGCATTCCCTCATGGCCGGTGCGGCTGACTGCGGCATGATGCGGCTTAACTTGATATGGAGACTCGACATGCTGGGCTTAATGCAGGACCAACCGCTGCTGATTTCAAACCTGATTGATTTCGCAGAACGCCATCACGCGGACGTTGAAATTGTCTCGCGCCGTGTGGAGGGCGATATTCATCGTTATACCTACAAAGACGCCGCTGGCCGCGCCCGCCAGGTGGCCAATGCCCTGGACGCCTTGGGGCTGCAGTTCAGCGACCGGGTGGCCACACTGGCCTGGAACGGCTACCGGCACTTTGAGCTGTATTACGGCGTCAGCGGCTCGGGCCGGGTGCTGCACACCATCAACCCGCGTCTGCACCCCGATCTGATTGCCTGGATTACCAATCACGCCGAGGACCAGGTGCTGTGCTTTGACATGAGCTTTTTGCCTCTGGTGCAGGCAGTACACGCCAAGTGCGCCACTATCCGGCACTATGTGGCACTGTGCGAGGCTGACAAACTGCCGGCGGACACAGGAATTCCAGGCCTCGTCAGCTACGAAGCTTGGATAGGCCGTCAAGCCAACACTTACCAGTGGCCGGTCTTTGATGAAAACTCTGCCTCGAGCATGTGCTACACCAGCGGCACCACCGGCAACCCCAAAGCGGCCATGTACAGCCACCGCTCCACCACACTGCATGCCTACGCCGCAGCCTTGCCGGATGTGATGAGCCTGTCGGCGCGTGATGCTGTCTTGCCCGTTGTGCCCATGTTTCATGTCAACGCCTGGGGCATTCCGTACTCTGCCTCGCTCACCGGCACCAAGTTGGTTTTCCCCGGGCCGGCGCTGGACGGCAAGTCGATTTACGAGCTGATTGAGACCGAGAAAGTCACCTATGCCGCCGGCGTTCCCACCGTCTGGCAAATGCTGCTGGGCCACATGAAGCCGGCCGGTCTGAAGTTTTCAACCCTCAAGCGCACGGTGATTGGCGGCTCGGCCTGCCCGCCGGCCATGATGGAGGCCTTCAACGACGACTATGGCGTGGAGGTACTGCACGCTTGGGGCATGACAGAAATGAGCCCGCTGGGCACCTTGTGCACGCTCAAAAACAAACACCAGGACTTGCCTGAATCCGACAAGATGAAGATCTGCTTAAAGCAAGGACGCTCGATTTTTGGCGTGGACATGAAAATTGTTGATCCCGACGGTAATGACTTGCCCTGGGACGGCAAAACCTTTGGCGACCTGCATGTCAAGGGGCCGTGGGTGGTGCGGGCGTATTTCAAAGGCGAGGGCGGGGACCCGCTTGTCAACGGCTGGTTCCCCACGGGCGACGTGGCCACCATCGACCCCGACGGCTACATGCAGATCACCGACCGCAGCAAGGACGTGATCAAGTCGGGCGGCGAATGGATCAGCTCGATTGACGTTGAAAACATCGCCGTGGCCCACCCCGCCGTGGCAATGGCCGCCTGCATTGGCGTGGCGCACCCCAAGTGGGACGAGCGGCCCATCATCGCGGTGGTCAAAAAGCCGGGCTCCGAGGTCAGCCGCGAAGAATTGCTCAAGTTTTACGAAGGTAAGACAGCCAAGTGGCAGATCCCCGATGACGTGGTGTTTGTGGACGCCATTCCGATTGGTGCGACCGGCAAGATGCTCAAAACCAAACTGCGTGAGACGCTGAAGGACTACAAGCTGCCGGCCTGAAGGCTGATCGCTAGGTGCATTCCCTGAGTGAAACTATTTTTTTCCCAACTAACATTTAAGTTCAAAATTAAAATCTTTTCAGGAGACAGTCATGCGCAGTAGAAACAGCTTCCCGCGTCGTCATTTGGCTCTGA
>Ga0214921_10001303_pt1 | contig 43087 bp, 31 predicted proteins | sample LL1505_MetaG_FD_177992 | JGI IMG/M metagenome (GOLD analysis project Ga0214921, IMG submission 177992) | Freshwater microbial communities from Lake Lanier, Atlanta, Georgia, United States - LL-1505 | ecosystem: Environmental > Aquatic > Freshwater > Lake | place: USA: Georgia | collected...
AATCTTCTCCTTGTTAACTTCATAAAACAATACATAGAGTTTTACATAGAGTTCTACATAGGCTTGGTTAGGAGGAAGTGCCTTTGTTTTATCATAGAAGGGTTTGATTGCATGCTCAAAGTTTGTCTTGAGAATGTCTGGAAGTTCGAGAGGAGGAAATCCATCCTCTCCATGTTCCAGAATCTCTAGAATTTTTTCTTCATCCGAGGGTTGGGGATTATTTGAAGTTGTATTCTTGGAATTTGAGTTAGGAGTAGGGCTGGTAGGTTCAGAATTTATTTGGGGCTTATTGGTCTCCTTCGCAGTCTTCAGATTAGCAACCTCTGCCTCAACAGCCTCCTTAGCAGTCTTCAGATCAGCAACTTCCGCCTCTGCAGCCTCCTTTGCAGCCTTCAGTTTAGCAACTTCAGCCTCGGCAGCCTCCTTTGCAGCCTTCAATTCAGCAACTTCCGCCTCCTTCGCAGCCTTCAATTCAGCAACTTCCGCCTCCTTAGCAGCCTTCAGTTCAGCAACTTCCGCCTCGGCAGCCTCCTTTGCAGTCTTGAGTTCAGCGAGTTGAGCCTCAAATTCCTCTGTAGACTTTGTATTTAATACACTTGATCCATTGGGTCGTTCCCACTGTGTTGTTATGCCATTACTGTAGTATACCTGACCTTCATTATTCCTATGTTCTTCCCATCCAGGAGGTAAATCTGCAAGTGGCGTAGCCTCGGCAGCCACAGGCTCAAGTGCAACTTCAGGAGCCGCTTTAGGGGCAGGTTCAGAAGGAGGTTCAGGGACCACTTCAGAAGCCAGTTCAAGAGTATCTTCTTCATTAAGTTCAACTGGCTTTGGAACATATGCAGGCTCAGATACAACAGGCTTTCCTTTAGCACGTGCTTTCTCATTTGCAGCCTTTAGATTCGCGGCGCCCTTCTCTATAAGTGCCTTAGCCTTCTCCTTTGCAGCCGCAATTCGCTTTGCAGATGCCTCCTCCTCAAGGGCATTTTCATTGATTTCAGGCGTAGCATTTGCAGCAGCAGTTGCGGCCTCCAGTTTTTCAAGTGCCTTTTTGTTCGCAGCAGCCTTTGCCTTTTGATTCTGTCCTTTCTTCTTAAGAGACTTCATTGCATTCATCTGTTTTGCCTTAATCAACGCCGTCTCCACTTTTGTAGCATTCTTCTGAATGACCTTCAGCGCCTTTTCCTTCTCTTCAAGTCGTCCACTTGCTTCAACAACTTCAGCCTCTTCAGCCACAAGGCGTTCTTCTAGGGGTGAAAGACTGCTTTCGATCGTAGCAACCGCCGCCTCTGCAGTTGCTAATTTACCCTTTGCAGCGTCAATCTTTTTCTGTGCTTCTTTTTTCTTGTACTCCTGTTTTGCTTCAGCAAGTTCCTTTTCAGCAGCCGTAACCTGTCCCTGAAACTTTGTAACTTCAGCAACAGCAGCCTCTTTCTTTGGCGCAGTTTCATCAATCTCTTTCTTTGTTGCAGAAACCTTTGCCTCAAAATCGGCAACCTCCTTTTCCAGTTTTCGAAGTTCAGTGCGAGAATTTTTAGTGACCAGATTCATTTTCTTTTGTGCGTCCTTGCCTGCCTGAACAATTGCAGCAGCCCGTTCTCTCGCTGCTTTATCCATGCCAAACCATTCAGTACCCTGACCAATCGGTTCCTTCTTGTTCTTACGAGTTGTATTCTTCCATTCAGCATTTGTAGCAAGTTTTTTTGCTTGACCTGATTTACTATTGCGCAGTTTCGCAAGAGGATTAAAACGACCCTTGAGAACTTCGGACGCCGCGGCGGCCTCAGCGGCTTCCGCCTTTTTAAGAGTATTTGCTTCGATTTCTTCTTCCGTCATAGATGTCGCAATCAGTTCATCAGGAGTTTCTATATTTTTGCCTTCAAGAGTAGCTTCATAGGCCTTATTTCTCTCGGCCATTCGTTTCAATAAAGGATTTTTACTAGACATTCACTCTAGTCTAGATGAATATCTTTGTACGCCGCAATTTCAAACGGATGCTCTGGATTCAAAACTCCCTGTAAATAGAGTTTCAAATCGGAGGGTGTATCCTTAAATAGATATCCTGTTTTTCTATCCCACCAATAAATGTGGACATCACGCATCCGCGGTTTATCTTCACGCTCATACATAGGCAACGGAACATAACGATTATTGTATGCAAAAAAACGATAGGCCATTGTATCAGGATTTAGTCGGCAACGACGAACCCAGCGCTCAGGAATATCCTCCTCTCGTATAAGTGTCCATCCTACAGAAACACACCACTTCAACCACGCTTCGGGTCGTTGTCTCTGATCTACGTGAATCGATTCATGCTTGAGTGTCTCATTAAGCCTCTGTGCGGGATAATCCATCGGAATACAGACAATATCAGGAGCCCGTGTATGCGGCATACCTGCTTCTGCTGAATGGTTCATCCAGACAACACGAATGGATGCATGAAGACCATCCACTGTTCGAGGAAGAAAAGGACCCTCCATTGGACTGTATCCGAGGCCTTCTCTCGCCTTTGCATTCACTTTATCCAAAAAAAGAGCATCTTCAAATCCATCCACTGTATTTGCAGTTGCTAAGGCGCGACGTCCTTCTGCAGCAGATAGACGGGTAATTGTAAAAGGAGCGTGTACCCTAGGTTTTCTCTCTTCAATATATGTTTCGCCTGCCGCCGTTTCAAGAATAAATGGACGAAACGCTTCTCTACTTAGGCTTAGTCCCATCTGATTTCTTTACTTGATTTTTCTTTAATGCCTTCTGTTTCTCTTCAAGTCGAGAGATCAGAATGCGGTCACCCCAATAACTATCGAGAATACCTTGTTTGATAACCTTCGGCGCAACAGACTCAACTGTAACGACACGATTTGTGTCTGCGGCCGGTCGATCAGACGCCGTCACGGCAGGTCGGCCAAAGCCCATTGCCAAGAGATTCTGCTGGCCAGAGCACTTCTGTAGAGTTTCACCAAACAGAAGTTGAGCCGCCATCCGCTCTCTCTCCACCGCTCGCTTGTCCTCATTTGTTGACCATCCACCAGCAGGTGGTCTGTAGCCGGGTATCTCCTCAACACGAAGTGCGAAGAGTTGAGCCAACGGATTACTCAACTGATGCTCAATATAATACGGAATATCAGGCTTCAAGCCCTTTTCGCGAACATATGAAGGCAGTTCAATTCTATCACCCTGGAGTTCCGCTCCAGGATTGACAATGTAGACATACGGAATACGGTCGCCAGAGGCCGGTGCATTACCAGGATCTCGCTCAGCAATACGATCAGCAAGCACCTTGTGCGCAATTCGAGTCGGATCCGCATAGTTTGCTCGCAGCGACTTCGTAATCGTCAACTGTCCAAGACTCACCGCTCCAGTCGCCAACTTACGAAGGCTTGTCCTGACGAACTCCGCCGCCTCCGCTACATTTCGCTTGTTCAGAAGAATATTAATGGCACCACCATAGATTGTCTTCACAATCGGCGCATTGTCTCGCCGCTTCAGAACAATACCCATGAAATTCTGTTTGAAGTGGTCGGGCGACTCCTCATACTTGTTGCCGACATAGCGCTTCTTGCTGAAGATGATAAACGGCCAGAAGACCTTATCATACTCAAAGTCATGCGGCGGCTTCAGACCCGCCGTGACAAACTTACCACACTCTTCAGTCAGTTCAATTGTCCTCACGAGTGCCTCACGACCCTGTAGGCGAGCCCCGTCAGGTCCTCGCGGATTGAAACTCACAAAGAGTGAATCTGTATCACCATAGACTAACTCCGCACAGCAATCAGGGCGCCCAGCAGGGGCTCCATAGAACTGATGAATCGCCTCCTTCGCAAAGGTGATCTGCTTTCGACCATAGGCAGTCGTTGACGCAGCCAACGCCTGTAGACGAATCTTGAAGGTCGGACTGCCCAACTGACCATAGAGTGAATTCGCCGTGAGTTTGTAGGCCAACTGCTCAGCATCCAGAAGCGCCTTCACGAACGGGTCACTCTCCTTTTCCGCTTGCTTGCGCTTCGCCTTACGGGCCGCCAGTAGTTTCTGGAGAATATCGGGCAGAGTTCCCTTTGTATCTCCCTTCTGTGCATATCGACAGATGCGCAGGCCATCACGAATCTTTTCAGGATGCTTTCGTGTATCTGCCGGGTCCGGTCTCAGAATATCAAATTCGATGTCCGTGAATCGAACATCAGGCTCAACAACAGCAGGCTCACCACCATAGGAGAACTTTGTAGTCCCATCAGGTGCAATATCCTTCACCCAGACCAGCGTATCATAACTGATATTTTCACTAATAATAGAACTTGGGTAGAGCGACGCAAAGTCACACACACCTACAGGCGCATCAAAGTAGAAGTCGGGCTTCGGTGCAAAGACAATCGCACCCTCATAACTCTCTTCCACCGGCTCATCATCCGAAAGTTCATCGGATGCCTGTCGTGGTGACTCGAGCACCTTCACAACCTGTCCACGAGCCGCACACTCCTTGAAGATAAGTGACTCGATTTTGATTCCCTGGCCTCGCGTGAAGATATAGTTCACGGGCACAGAGCAGACATTCGCCATCGACATGGCATTATTGAAGACATCAAGTTTATTGAAGAGTTCAATCACGAGATTACAATCCTGAACGCAGTAATCTGCGACTTTCGCCCGACCCGCCGCTCCACCCTCACGATGAAGACGGAAAATCTCTGCGGGTGGGACATCGTCTTTTACAATAGCCCACTTGGTCGCCAACTGAAGATCCAAGTCATCCAGAGGTTCCCCTGTATTCCGTACAATAATTTCGCCATCACCAATTCGCTCAACGGAACACTTCTCAGCAACAGGCTCACCCGTCTCATCAAGAATCTTGATGCTGCGTCCAATGCGCACATCCTTTGTGACAGAGGTTTTTAGTGTAATCAGGGCGCCTTCTGCGTCCTGTTTAATTCCCTTGAGTTTACCACTCATGTAATGACTGGTGACATCATCGAGTTTGTAACTCGGCAGCGCCTCCATACGCTTGATGTAGTGATAGAGGTCGATTTGGAGACGACCTGCCGAGTTCCACATATAGAGACGATTGTCCCCAAGTGCACTACTGCTCAACATCTTCTCCTGGAGTTTTACAGTCTCGTCTTCGTAGCGAGAGAAGCCCTGAAATGCGGGTACACAGCCGAGTAGTTCGGCACGCTTCCACACATAGCGTTCATCAAAACCGAAGATGTTGTAGCCAATCCAGATATCTGGACTCCATTCAATCATATGAGCCGCCCAGTCGACAATGAGGTCCTTTTCGCTCCCACTGCGATGAATGGTCACACCTGGCACATCTGCACAGACATCCTTTTCGGTAGAGTAGACAAAGCAGTGTCGCTGAGGTGCCTCACCCGCCCGCACAAGAACTACACCAATCTGAATAATCGGATACTGAAGTTTCTCAGGTACGGGGAAATCGCCATCTGGGCTGTAACACTCTATATCCCACGAAGCCAGTAGAGCAGGCCCGGACTTTCCAGGACGCTTTGTCGGCTTCTTAATATCAGTATAATCACAACTGATAAGTGATTCCTCTACATCATCACATTCGACGTCGAGTTCAACCCATCCACACGGCTCAATGTCTTGCGTGTGAAAGAAGCGCAGAAGCGGATCAAGATTTGCCTCATACACTTCAAGACAGCGAGTCTTATAGGGAAAGATTGGATTCATCTTTTCATCAAGAAATAGTTTCTTGGCCTTTCGAAAGAGGTCAAGACTATTTACACTGATTTTCACCATTGGGAACTCGCGATTTGCTGTATAACCAAAGAGGCGCTTACGCTTGACTTTCTCAAATTCAATGAGTACATTTGGAGTGCACTCGGTACACTTCGGCTTCAGAACTTTGTTGACGACCGACTGAATTTCCGTGAATGCACCGGCATCAGGAAGTTCAACATAGAAGGATGGACAGAAGCCAGTGACATTTACATGAACCTGGGAGCCCGTCTCGGTCACTCCAAAGAGTTCAATCTGGAACTCACGGCCCATGTAATTATTGTTTTTGACACGAGTTGTGTATGTGTCACCATCCGCCTTTTTTCGTTCGCACATATGCCACGTTGCTTCGTCCTCGCTCTCGATTTTTGAATCGTGAGCCAGTACGTCTAAAAGGTGAAATAGCATCTTTTCTTACTGTTTAGTTGGGCTACAAAACCATTCAAGTTTTTACTTGCTGCCTCTGGTACCCTTAGCACCCTTGCGGCCTTTGGCCTTGCGACGAGTCGCACGCTTCTTCATGAATGCCTTTGAACTCGTCTTTACAAGACGAATCAGGCTCGTTAAGAGATTGCCACCACCGATCGGCGCCGCTTTTCTGTTTGACGGAGTGACCACTGCAGACTCAACAAGTTCCATGTCATTTTCAGGCGGCGCAGAAATCGGCTGATTTACAATGGCCTCATCAATCTCATCCTGGCTTGCATTCGCCGCCATCGTAGGTGAGGGCGGCTTGAGCGTACCCGTAAGATTTGCAGCAGGCGTAGGGGGCCTTGAATTGACGCCGGCTGAAGGAGCAATTGTAGGAGAACTTGCCGTCTTCACCGGTGTCACCATTCCTTGATCCGCGGACAGAGTATCATTCACTTCAGGCAGAGGAGTCTGGAGAAGACTCTGAAGATTCTTCTTCTCATTGCTCGGCATTGCATTTGTCACTTCACCCTCCTCACTGAACTCCGCAGGACGCTTATCTGTGCCTACAAGCATCAGGCTCGGGTAGCCCTTAATCTTGGAATTTGCCAGACTCGTTTTGGGAAGCATGTCATCGCGAACCGCTGCAATATTCATTTTCCGATTTGACATGGCAGTTAAGTCATTCCAGGTGTCCTTCTTGAACCGCTGGCAATGACCGCACCAGTCCGCATAGACAAGTACAAGCGTGAGAGGACCTGAGCCCAGCATACCTTCAAATGCACCAACCTTATCGGCTGAACGAACATCGACCGGTGACATGATTCTGCCCATACGCATTTTGCCGGCCTTTCTGGTCTTGCTCTTTGTCTTTGTCTTTGTCTTCTTTGCGACCATTCTCTACAAAAGCCGGATATTTTGTGTAGACTCGGTAGTAGTGGAGGATGAATCTTCTAATCGCAGCCATACTTTTAGTTGTAGTGGCATATATCGGAATGCTTGTAACAAGCACCAAACAGAAAGAGGGATTTGTTGCAAATCTTCTGTGGCTTCCCGATACAAGGCCAAATTCACCGAATGATGTGATTATGGAACAGAATTTTGCCGCACCTTATGTGACAACACCAATTTATTCAGTGGATGATTATGAACTCAATCTTATTTCACAGTACGAGACGGACAAGGAGATCTCGAAGGAGGAGATTAATCGACTAACCGCCCAGCGTCCGATGGATTGGTCGGGTCAGCCCCCAAATTCAACCGTCTTCCAAAAGGGATTTGCTGAACTGCGTGAGCGCGATGCAGCAGGTAAAATGCTAAGTGCTCCAGCGTCACTTGCCTATGGTAAGAATGCAACGGATGAGGCACAGGCGATTGAAGAAGCAAAGGCTTCACGTCGCCAACAGATACGCCAAGATTCAATGTACAACGAAGGCTTCCAAGATACAGCGTCTGGATTCAATCCTTATGGTGAAATTGACGGTTCATCTCTACAGCCTCCGGACACCAGTGCGACTGAAATGGAGGAGCGCAAGATTTTACAGACCTACAGACCGACACACTCAGAGAGTCTTACAACCTACGATCTTGACGATGCCAATAAACTCATCAAGAAGATTTATGATGCAAAGGGTCTAGTTCCTACAGTTGTTCAGAAGCCAAATAATGTCTTTGAAATCGTCGGTGTTCGCAAGAAGGATGAGAAAATCATCTATGAAGATGAAGAGGCGCCTGCGAAGATGAGTGCAGTGGGCGCAGCGGGTGAAGCGACCATCACTGTACCTCCCACATCGGCGGATATCAATGTTGGCCTTGACCCCTTCTTTACTCCTGGACCCAAGGGACGCACCAATCGTTGGGATTACACGAAGCCGACGTCTGGGCTTGAGCGCAGTATGGCTCCGACCTTCGCACAGGAGAATTGGTCATAAGCGACACTTAAATTTGAGTTACTGACTATGCACTATCAAGGGCAAATATGCTAGCACTCTTCTTTGATACTGAGACTACAGGACTTCCTAAGTACCGTAATCTCCCTGCACATGTTCGAAAGGACAATTGGCCACAGCCCGTCTCAATCTCCTGGATTGTTACGGATGGTGGAGCCATCAAGGACACAAAGTCCTATATAATTAAGCCTGATGGCTGGACAATTCCTGCAGAGAGTAGCAAAATTCATCGAATCACGACTGAACTCGCCACTGAAAAGGGAGTACCCCTTCTCGGTGTACTACGCGAATTTCAGGCCGATCTGGACCGCTGTGGACTCTATGTTGCTCACAACATGGAATTTGATAAGAATGTCATTTCCTCTGCAGCACTCTACTGGGCACCAGGTGCCCCTAAGATTCGCTGGCCGGCCAAGGAGTTCTGTACGATGGAGGGGTCGCGTGAAATTTGTAAGATTCCGTGGCCGAATCCTCGTCCTGGCGACCGCTTTATGTGTGCGAATCTGAAGCGATTCTATACCCACTGTTTTGGAGTTGAACCTAGGCCAGAACTGCTTCATACAAGTCTGGGTGATGTTCAAATTCTCGTTGCTTGTTACTTCAAGTGTTGGAAACTTTCCACTAAGTAGGATGTTGTACGATGGAAAAGATTTTTATTTACTAGTCAAAGATGATGAAATTATTGCATATTCAAAGAGTAACAATGAATACGGTCGATTTAATTATAAAACGGGATTTTCGCGTCAATGGTATTCACGGGTTATGCTTGACCAGGTCTATAAATATCTACATAAAAAGCCAAATGCGTCTATCTGTGTACTAGGGGGTGCAGTGGCTGCTATGCCATATGAATTGCTTTTACGATGCCCTTCTGTTCATGTTACAACAGTCGATATTGATGCCGAGAATGTAGAAGTCTTACACCATATGATTCTATCACAATTTGGAGAGAGGTCAACTGTGATTGCTGAAGATGCAAAAAAATTTGTAAAGAAACTGCCTGCGAGGTCGTTTGATATTATACTAAGTGATATCTCCATTCATCACACTACAGTTCCGTTTGTCATGAGTCCATCTTTTACAAAAGACTGTCTAAGGTTACTAAAACCAGGTGGTCTTTTGTTAACAAATGTTCTATCGAGAAATCTTTCCGATGATACCTATGGAAAAATGTTGCGAACACTCGGACGAGACTTTACACGAACCGCAAAGAGTTTTTACGGTTTAGCAAATCTTGTTTATAAAGTTTCTTAGCAGTTTCCGTTTGCATCGGCGCAGTGGCTAAATAAGCCCTCAGAATTATAGCATAAACCACGGCCACCGCAGCCCGAGAGGCCCATACCACCGCCGCCTCCCTGACGACGACGGCCACCGCCGCACGGGTTACATCTCCTATTTACGCTATCCCAGCCGCACTGGCACTTTGCAAGCCCCATGCCACCAGCACCCGTCTGGCGACGATTCTTGCGGTTGCGGCGAGTGGTCTTGCGGTTCTTGCGATTACGGTTACGACGAGTGAGACGATTGGCCATTATACTGAGTATGAAGGTTTAAAATCCGGAGGTCTTTGTAAAAGAAGATGTTTCTGCTCGATAATCGTGAACGTGAACTTATCACCTTGATGCCCACTTGGAAAGTGAAGATGCTTCCTGTTGGAGATGCATGGATTGGCGTGGATGAGACGACTGGCGCCGTGGCACCAGGTGGAATTATTGTTGAACGCAAGGAGGTCCATGACTTGGAGGCGTCGATGTCAGATGGTCGTTACAGAGAGCAACGAACGCGCCTCCAAGCGTACGCAGCCGAGTCAGGCGCACATATTGCCTACATTATTGAGGGTGATTTGAACAAGACCAGATCCTATACCAAGGAGGTCGTGCTCAAGTGGCTCGTGCGTCTGCCGTTCGTTCATAAGATCACTTTTTTCCAGACGGCGGATGCTACTGAGACTGCACAGTTCTTAACAACTCTGGCGGCAAAATGGCAGGAGGACCAGGCCGAGTTTCGTGAAGGAAAGGTCACCGCCTACACGAGTACCATTAAAAATCATACAAAGGGTGAGCAGCGCGACGACCCGCATATTTTTGCAGTGAGTGTCTTAACGTGCTGTAAGGGAATTAGCCCAGCGACTGCTGAGGCCTTACTCAAGGAACTCGGCTCACTCACGGCCGTTTGGAATGCAACGGAGGCGCAATTTGCTGAGATTAAAATCTCAGAGAAACAGCGATTTGGACCGGTAAAGGCGAAGAAACTCTTTGCGCTTCTTCATTCAATTGCCTAGTTAATAATAACGGGCTCAAATATCTTTTTAGTATGTACAGGTTCAAGTCTACGAAAACTTGGCGCCTGTGTTAGAGATGGATTGGAAGACTGTCTCCATTGCTGCATACTCGGATTGTGTGAGATTTCAGTGGTGGGTCCTGTCATGCGATTTGCATGCATTTTAGGATGAGGTGCCCAGTTAGAGACTGGCATAGAGCGTCGTTTATTCTGGCGACGGAATGTAATGTAGAGTCCAACAAGTGCCATTCCTACAAAACAGGAACCGATTGCAATACCTACAATAGAGTTTGGAGATGAGGGCAAATTTCCTGATTGACTTGCTGAAAGTGCATTTTCAAGTGGCAGAATTGAAGGAGTAGGAGTTCCAGAAGTTGAGATAGTCGAAGTGGGTGTAGGAGTTGATGTGATTGATAGGGTGTGTGTTGTAGTTGGAGTTGGAGTAGGAGTAATGGATGCAGTTGGTGTTGTAGAAGAGGTTGCTGTCTGAGAAGGAGTTTGACTAGGTGTCTGGCTAGGTGTCTGTGTGGGTGTCTGGCTGGGAGTTTGTGTAGGTGTCTGAGTTACTGAAGGTGTTGGTGTAGTTGATATAGTAGCCGTTACAGATACTGTAGAGGATACACTTGTACTAGGGGTTAGTGATACAGTAGGAGATACACTAGATCCAGGCGTATCAGATATACTAGGAGATGCACTAGAACCAGGTGTGGTCGATACTGTTGGAGATAGACTTGCACTTGGAATTAGTGATATAGTAGGAGATACACTTACAACAGGTGTATCTGATACTGTAGGAGAAGCAGTAGATCCAGGTGTATCTGATACTGTAGGAGAAGCAGTAGATCCAGGTGTACTAGATAGACTTATGCTGGGTGTTATGGATGCCACAGGGGATACAGTTGCAACAGGTGTAGGAGATGGAGTACTTATCGGATAGCGTGCAATCATACTGTTATAATTCCATCCAGGTGGAGCATGTGCAACTATCTTATAACCCGCCTTTGTTCGTAGGCCGATAATTGTATTTGATACAATATGAGAGCCATTTCCCAGATAGACAGTGAATCCTGCCTGTTCATAACGACCTGATAGAAGTGTAAATTGGATAGCGCCTGCTCCTGCCTTGGGAGGCGGACCAAATGTCTCATTGAGAAGAGGTGCTGAAAGATTGAAACGAACAATAGAAGGTTTGGGTGAACTTATCATAAACCATACAACCTGCTGTGTTTCAGGTATAGATAGTGCATTTACAATACTCCATCCTGTAGAAATAGGAACAGGAGTACCTTGACCAAGGGCGATTGTATTTGTAATAACTGCTGGAGCCGCCGTACCACTTCCGCCATTTGCAGGCGGATTTGCCAGAATATTTAGACTATTATTATATAAGACAAATTCAAACATATTACTCGTTGTTTGATATGTACCCATATTGTAGCCTGGATTATTCAGCATAAATCCTGTCATATGATTTGGTTGAGTTAGAGTTCCTCCACCCAGTATATAAATAAGACTGGCTGAGGGTGAAATGACAACCATGTTTGAATGAAGAGCTGTTCCATTAGGAAATACTGCGCCAAAATCATATGGTACATGGGACCATATACCACTTTCATTAAGATGTCCAAGTACAATCGGAGCAGGTTGAATTGCAGGCGAGGCTCCAGGCATTAGATTACGACAGAGAACATAGGCATCTGTCAAATATGGAAGGCTCGGTTGTAGTTTGCCATCCGTCGGTAGGTTTGTACAACCTGTCGTCCAGTTCTGTGAAATGGAATAAGTTGTTCCAGACGGTATCCATTCCTCGAGAACTGCCGCTTGGTAGTTCGGAGGTGCGGGAGCGACTGGCATTCGTGATAGAAGAAGTGAGTTTGATGCCAGAGGCGCAGCAAGAATCTCTGGCAATATAGCAAATATAAATAGTAGAATATTCATCTTATAATACATCATACAATTTAAATAAACCACCCCCACCTTCAAATTTATACCCTAAATCAAAGTGACTCCAGCTGAAGAGCAGGCAATTAAGAAGGCACCTAGATACGTCTTCCATGAACTCGTTTCATCTACAAATAGTTTCCCAAAAGCATAGGAACTCAGAACACCAATAAAGGAGAGGAGACTGAATACAACAGTCGAGACCTTATTAATACTGTAGGCGCGTAAACAGTAGCCTCCAAAGCCGATAATCAAATTAAAAAGGCCGAGTTTCGCCAAATTTACAGGATTTGTATCAATGGTGCGCTGTCCAAAAACTACATAGAGTCCGAACAAAATAAATGCACCAGGATATAACTGAAGCATCGAATCAATCGGATTTGTAGTCTTTGTGTCGCGGATCACCAAAAACATTAAACTCTCAGAAAAGGCTGCCAAAAGGCCAGCCCAGATTGCGAGATTCTGTGGAACTTCAATCGGTTTCTCACCCTTCACTTCTTCGGTGGGAATCTCCTGCGAAAGTAAGACAGTTCCTACAAATCCAAGAAGAACAAAGAAAATCGCGCGAGGTGAAATCGTTTCTCCTAAAAAGAGGAGGCCAGCGATGATATTCATGATAGGATATGTATAGAAGAGTGACATGGATGTTCCTGCGGATAGATTTGAGAATGCGGTATAAGAGACAATAACATGAAAGAGTGTAACAAGGCCATAGAGAAATACTTTACCGAGGTGAATGGGTTGACCACTGTAAAATACGAGAGAGGCCGCAGTAAACACAGCAAATCGTGATAATAGTCCTGTATCGAAGTTTGTCGGAACAACCTTCACTAAGATTGGATAGAGTGATAAGAGAACTTCACTAATCACGACGCTCGTATTTCCGACAAGCGACATTCTTATTTGCGGCGAGAATTTATATTTAAAGTTCTATCCCGAAAGTAGAATAATGTACACCTGGATTTTAGTCGCTGGCGCATTAAACTCATTTATCGACGCGTGCGGAATTGGAAGTAACGATTTAGCTAACTCCTTTGGAACAACATATGGTTCAAAGGTGCTAACTGTGTTCCAGATTATTGTTCTGGCTTCCATTTTCGAATTCTCAGGTGCCATGGCTTTGGGTAGCCCGGTTACCAACACTCTTGCAGGAAGTATTTCCAATGTGGCTTATTTCAAGGCGCAACCTTACGTACTTATGTACGGAATGTTATGCGCACTTGCAGGGTCAAGTACCTGGCTATACACTGCAACTTATTTAGGACTCCCTGTCTCCACTACGCACAGTATTGTGGGGGGTATCATGGGATTTTCTCTTGTTTATAAGGGTGCCGATGGCGTAGTTTGGCTCAAATCAATTCCTGACTTTCCCTATGTCGCTGGTTTTGTACCGATTGTCATTTCATGGGTCTCCTCACCGATCATCTCTGCGGCCATTTCAGCGGGTATCTATTCGACCATTCGCTATGGGATTATCAAGTCTGAGAATGCTATTCAGCGCTCAGTCTATTTCCTACCGATTGTCGTATTCTTCACCTTTTGGATTGAGTTCCTTTTTATTCTGTCAAAGGGTGCAGGTTCAAGACTCACGTGGGATATTGGAACAAGTGTATGGGTGTCATTCTGTATTGGAGCAGGTGCCTCTCTTCTGTCACTTGGATTCATCCCGCCCCTTCAGAAGAAGATTGCAAACTATAACCCTACAGTCCTACCCATTGAGGATAAGAGCCTCACCGAAGTGAAGATGATCGATCTCTCAGGTGCAAGTGTCCCTACCACGGATCTCTCAGGTGCACGGGTTGATTTATCAGGCGTTGTACTGGATCTCTCAGGTGCGCTTGTACTAAAAGAGCACGTTGATGATGTATATGACCCGCGCATTGAATATTCCTTCTCTTATCTCCAGATTTTTACCTCTATCTGCACATCCTTTGCCCACGGTGCAAATGATGTGAGCAATGCGGTGGGGCCTCTTGCGGCAATTTGGTATATTTATCAAAATGATGCAGTCTCTTCAAAGATCGAAGTGCCTCCTTGGATTCTTGCACTGGGTGGAGCAGGTATTGTAGTAGGACTTGCTACCTATGGAGTTAAGATTATGGAAGTGCTCGGCAAAAAGATTACCTATATTTCACCGTCGCGGGGATTTGCAGCAGAACTCGCCACGGCACTGGTCGTCTCGTTTGCGTCTAAGTATGGCCTTCCTATTTCATCTACACAGTGCATCACAGGTGCTGTAGTGGGTATCAGTCTCTGCGATAAAAATCTGAAGGATCTTAACTGGAAGATTATGGCCAAGATTTTTGTCTCCTGGATTTTTACAATCATCGTAACAGGCACAATCTCGGCGGCTGTTTTCTCACAGGGTGTCTATTCACCAAATATGTAAAGGGTTTCAAACTCCTACTTGACGTACACTATTCACGCGGTCGACCCGAAGCACGAGAGTCGGGTTTTCGGTTAGAGTAGGAGCAGGATTTGTACCAATTTCAAACTCGTGTGTGCGCGTCTTTTTTGACTTTGATCTCCAGGTTGTTACATTTGGAGATCCATTCAATTGCGCTGAGACAATACGTAAACGGATGGCCACGCCAATCACTACAATGACGAGAAGGCCACCTCCAACGGCTGCGCCAATGAGAGAGCCTGTTGTAGGGCCCTGAGGTGAACCTGCACCTCCACCGGCTGCGATGGCTCCAATCGCTCGTACAGAGGGTGTAGGCGACGAGGAGTCGGTGGGACCAGGTGTCTCGGTGGGTGTTACGGAAGGAGAGGCGCCAATACGAAGAGTGGGTGTAGGGCTCGGGGTTTCAGTGGGTGTTACAGTGGCAGTAATTGATGAACTGGGAGTCGGTGTATAACTAATAGACGGTGTGCGACTCGGTGTACGCGTCTGCGTGGCCGAGTTGGATGCAGTGGAGCCTGGCGCAGGTGTGACCGTAGGAGTCTCCGTATTGGTGGGAGTTCCAGTTGGTGTCTGTGTAGGTGTGGGTGTACCCGTTTGACTCGGGGTCGGTGTTTGCGTAGAGGTCGGTGTAGGTGTGTGGCTCGATGATGCACTCGGTAGAATCACTTGCGCAGGATGACCCGCTAAGAGCAGTTGCATGGCCCAACCATCGCCTGCCTTGTCGGCTGTCCAAGGTGTAGACCCACAGGGAAGAGCCGTGGGTCCATATTGCCCAATCACTGCATTTGGAAGTCCAGGATTTCCGTAGGGAATATCAAATACACAGTGCTGTGTGGAACCCGTTGAGCCAGCAGGACCTGAGGCCCATGTAAAAGGAAGGATTGTAATGGTATAGTTCATATCTGCAACAAGGCCCCATGAAGAGGCTGTCGCGTTAAACTGGATATATTCATCCGTGCCAGGCTTTGCGGCAACGAGGTCCGTGAAGGTTGTGAGAAGGGAGGAGCCGATTAATACGCCTGCAGGAAAGGTGGAGAGAACAAAACTGATTCCACAGGTCATCGGTGCAGCCTGAGAATAAACACCCATACTGAGCGAATCCACTACACCTGTAGCCTGGGCCCGAAACTTAGCAATTGCTCGGTGGCAACGATTCTGCACAGTGTTATTGATATACCCAAGAGTGTAATTACCTAGAATAGGTGCCCGAGTCGTATCAAGAAAAGTCAATGGAGGAGTCGTCTGATTCGTGCCACCAAGTCCAGGACCGCCTGTATTTTGCGCAGCCGCTGATACAAAGAGTGCTGATAGAAGAAACTTAAGCATTTTCTATCAAGACCTAATACAATAAATCTATTCAAATTTTCATATTTTATATACTCTAATAAAGGATGCCTGATGCTAATAACTTATCAGGGAATGGAATGGCAAATCAACTTAGAGCACGTCTAAATTCTCTTGATATAATTCCTGGACAAGCACAAATTCCTAAAGGACCTGTGCAAATTCCTAAAGGACCTGTGCAAATTCCTAAAGGACCTGTACAAATATTAAATGAATCTACTGAAAATGACGATGAAAAAAAAGCATATTGGATAAGTGGGCATGGTACCGATCCAGAGTCTGGAGAAACATTTACAGTTCCAGCAGGGTGTACTATAGTTGTTAAAGCTACACCGGGCGAATCAACTTATATTCCAGATAAAGTCCTACAAAGCTTGTGTGACAGTAATCCGAAAAAACTAAAAAATCCTCTTGATTATATTCCCCATATTATTAAAGAATTTGGTTCTGTTGCTATTTATGAAGAAGGTGAAGAGTGTCCCAATTTTGAATACACTTTAAAAAATTGTTTCCCTGGTGAAATAAACAATATAAAAGATGATTATGCAGTGTGTAGTGAATTTGGATCAGGAGTTATGGATATAGATAGGATTTCAAAATTTAAAAGAAACTGTAAAGATTCTTATAAAGATACATCATCAATTAATTCTATTAATGATGTTATTGATACTGTTCTTAGTTTATATGAGAATAGCGCATATCCAACGATTGAAGATCTAGAACAAATTATTAATAATGACTCTGAATATTTACTTGCATTGCAAGGAACATATAATGACTTACAAATGCGTGTATTTGAGACAATTAACCCTTATACATACATCACGCAAAAAGATCTTTGCAATTTTCTGCCAGGTGTATATTATAATTTTGTTTGCAGATATAGAGCAAGAGTATCAGATAAAGTATATTCTGATCAAAATTTTCCAAATAATAATCCACACCAACAAATTCTAAATAAAAATGTTAAAAATAGTAATGCATTTGAATTATTGCGTGAAAGAATTGCAGAGGCTGAAGTAAAGAGAAAAAAACTTTTACAAGAAGCAAAGTTTGGAGATGTCATACCAGCTAAAGAATCTCAAAAACTATCTCAAGTAGAAGTGCTTTCAGGAAAAAGAGGCAAAAACGCATCAGAAAGCCCAAAAAGAAATGAGAAACCAATAAATAAAGAGATAGCCAAAAAAATACGCAATGCACCAGTGGAAGATTGGCGTGCAAAACAATTAGACATTCTCCCAAAGAATATAGAACCAGATTTTTTATTTAATAAAATTTTAAATTATGATGCATCAAAAAAGGAGACTATTCTATTTTATATTAATACAATAAATTATATTAATTTTGAACCCTCTATGGCAAAACCTAAAGGAAAATATAATAAAATTCATTCAAAAAATGATATTATCAATTTTACAACAGAAAAACGAACATATTATGATTCAGTTGAATATCCTTTTGGAATAACTCCATTGTGGCTGGCTATAAAAAAGAATAATATAGAATTAATTGAACCTCTATTAAGAGCTGGTGCAAAGATTGATATTGAAGTAGATGGCGTGAAATTATATGATACTGCAACTCCTGAAGCAAAAAGTATACTTGATAAATATAAAGGAGGTGGAAGGTACCGTAGAAAATCCTTGAAAAAGAGAAAAAACAAGAGCAAGAAATCAAAGACTAAGAAACGTGTCTAAGAAAACATCCAGAGATCCTGAAGGACTGAGTTTTTCTTGTCTGCCTGAGGGCGTTCCATGGTCTGAACGAACTGAGCCGGCGGCTTATATTCGCTGGCCAACTTACGCGGTACCGTCGCCACCTGTTGCTCAATCGGTCCAGGCAAGGCGAATCCAACACCCTTCTTTTTCTTGTCAGGAATCATAGCCTGAATAATGGGATTTTGATGGAGAAGATATTCTTTTTCATGATGCTCCCAACTAATATAGAGCAGGTTAGGGTACGTATAGCGTACCTGAAATCCAGATTGCCGCAGTTGATAGACCACATAGACAATACAGTCCTGTAAGTCAATCTTTGGTAATCCAAGCACAAAAGGGGGTACTGTATACATCACATATGCTGGATGATTATCGAGTTGTGATGCAGAATAAATCCTTGTGTGAATCTGCTCCAAAATCTGGTTGTAGGTGTGAAGCCGCGATTTATCCCGTTGAACTCGCCGTTCGAAGAGTTCATTGGGTGTTAGTTTCGGAGTGACCTCATTCGGAGGCCTATACATTCTCTGATAGAACCACTTAGAAGAATGAGTCTCATTCCACCACGCAAACTCTGTCTCACAGGCGGCGGCATTCGCGTTGTGGCCTGTGTGGGGGCTCTTGAAGTTCTAGAAGAGAAAGGTCTTCTGAAACAGGTCACCGAATACATTGGTATCAGTGCAGGAGCCCTCCTCGGATTCTGTCTCTCTATAGGGTACACGGTTGCAGAATTGAAGCGGCTCTGTCTCGAATTTGATTTTACTCTTATCCGTGAATTTGAGCCTGAAACGGCGCTCATGTTTCTGGATTCCTACGGTCTCGATAGCGGTGAAAAACTGGTCAGACTTCTCGAAACGCTTCTACGAGTCCAGCGACTTCCAGCGGACTTGACCTTTCAAGGACTCGCTGAGAAAAATCCGAAGGCCTTGCTGCGCTGCTATGCAACGGATCTTCACACCTGTCGGCAACGAGAATTCTCTCTACAGGCAACTCCCCGTGTTAAACTCGTTGAAGCCCTGCGAGCCTCAATGGGTATGACCTTTTACTATACTCCAGTGGCGGACCCACTTACTGGACATCTTCTTACAGACGGTGCCATGATTACAAATTATCCGATGGCATATCTAACAGACGACGAACGCCGTCAGACAATTGGCCTCTCCTTTTCCACGGCCCATACAAAAAAGGAGGAGATTTCAGATTTCATCGGATTTTTCCAACAGATTCTGGCCTGTACATTTGTTCCAACAGCGGAACGAGTTCAGGCAGAGACAGCGGCTAATACGATTCTCCTACCGAACGGCGACTTTCCTTCTTGGAAGTTTGAAGCGACAAAGGAGGAGCGCCAGGGCCTCATGACGGCAGCACGTAAGGCCACTCTCGAGTTTCTAGAAAAAAGAGTCTTTACAAAACAGATTCCTGTGCGACGCTGGTCAGTTGCCTAACTACTCAAGTTTCAGCCCAATACGAAGTTCACGATTAAGTTTATTTAATTGTGCTCCTGTAGGATGAACATGACCCGCCTCCAACTCACGAATTGTGTTTGGAGGAAATGCGCACTGCTGATTCAACTGCACTTGTGTCTTTCCAAGAGCCACACGTGTAGCAGTAAGTAACTTGCGACTTTCGCTGCTCAGCATCTTAGGCTTCACAGGTGCGTCGGCCGCCTCCAGTTTGGCGGCATGTGCAGAGGCATTTCGTGCTGCGCCATCTCGCTCGAGAATAGTCTTAGGGCCCTTGACCCCTGAGCCCCCAGTAGGTCGAGAACCAGAGCGCGTAGCAGGGCGAGTAACAATAATAGGTGTCCAATCTTGATGATCCATTGTATACTAAATTTACTGACCGTCGCAAATTCAAATTTTTACGCATGCGCAACAGGTAATTCTTTTACTCTTGACTTTAATCGAATATCGGGTGTTAATGTTTTAAAGGCTGCAGGCATTCGTAGGATTTGATTAATATTTGGATTTGCTCCAAAGACATATCCAATAATATACTTCATAGGAGTTGTTAATCGTGCTATGTTAAACGTGATACTATCCCTTATTATTTTTTCTCTCTCTGCTTGAACGACTGTTTTAGGCATAGGAGTCGCGGCTTCACCTGATTCAACATACATCGTATCAACTACAGTAAAAAATTCTGTGTAAGAGGCTATTTTATCTAAAGATAAATAACAGAGAACGGCCAAAAAGAAACGAAATTCTTTCTTATCGTCTTTAATTCCCTTCATATAGGTATTCAAAAATAGATCCACAAATCCTCCTCTTTGAGGAAAGAGATCACCTTGAAGTAAAGATATAAATTTAATCTCATTATCATACACGTCGTCCTTTGTAAATGAATTAGCGCCCAAGTTAACTAAATCTTTTATCTCTACTTCAGTATGTTGACTATCAATGGGTGATAGTTTAACAGCAATATGTAATGCAAGTGTAGCATATAATTGAAGTTCTTTTCTTAATATCTTCTTTTTCTCTAAAATTCTCTCTACAAGTTCAATTGCATGTAAATATGAATACATAGATACTTTAAAATTATCTGACTGTGTTACTTCAAGAAGCCAATCAAATACTATTAACTTCATTGTCGTATTTAATTCTCCTGACCAGAGAACAAAAGTTCCGCCCGATGCAACGGATGGTTTTATTTGAAAAAACTTATCAGTGCTTGCATTTACATTTGGAGCATTTGTGATATAGGTCTTCGTGGCAGGATCATATTTTTTAATATCATCGAATATACTCAGGATTGTTTGACTCATACGAGGATTCATGCCGAGTTCAGTCTGTGTAATACGCACGGCATCTTGAAGTGTCAAGCCAGCAAACCAAGGATGAGCCAGTATCTGCTCTGTTGTATAACGTTGAGTCGGATCATTTACTAAAATATGGCTTAATAAATCTCCACACTGCGGATCAATCAGATTCACAGCCTGAACAATCTCTTCTGTTTTCTTTGAATATTCAGTATGTACCCATGCCATGTTTGAGATTGCTCTCATTTGAAAATAATCATCCCATGATAAACCACCATATGTGTATGCATAAAAATCATACATCTGAAATCCATGAGCATTTTTGTATGCAAGATTTGCTAAACAGACACCGAGTCCCCAAATATCGTACGATTTTCCAATCGGAGTATACGAAAACCGTTCAGGAGGTACAATTGTTGCTGTTGTATTACGATAATAAAAGAGTTTTGGTTCAGCCGAATCAACAATACAAAAATTCGAGAGTCCAAAATCTGTTATAAAAACACGACCATCATGGCCGAGCAAAACATTTTGTAATTTTAAATCTTTATGAAGAATATCCGTACTGTGAAATTCATGAAGTCCATGTGCGAGTTGGAAAAAAACAGCACGAAGAAGATTTCGTTTAAGAACTCCAATTTTTTTAGTAAGTGATGCTAAATTTGTAATATAGTGTTCCATTACCGTTTTAATTTCAGTTTTTGAAAGTTTTACAAAGAGGGCCTTCGCAACATTCTCTTTTTGTGCTATACGTGAATAGACCGCTGTTTCTACAAGTGTATCATCTGGCATACCAATTTCTGAAATACGTGCTGCTTGGAGAGAAATTTTCAATGCTGCTGTGCAGGAGAGATCCTTTCGAGCATTGTTGGCAACAATTCCAGGAAATCCCTGATTCAGCAGAATTTCCTTTGGTTGAACGGTTATTTCTGCACTCACAGTTTTGCCAAACGCACCCTCTCCAAGAGAAGCCGCGGCCGGATTTCGTGAACGAAGTGACTTAATTGTAAAATCGCCGCTCGTGATGAGTTGAGTAAATTTAGAATCACATAAAAATCTAGGTCTCTCCAAAGAATTTAAAAGACTTGAGTTATTTGGCCGAGCCATCTAAATCAAGTGTTGAAAATATACTACTTATACAGTCTTTCCGAGGAAATCCATCCAGCCGTCACGAGTGCGAGGGCCACTGTATTCGACCGTCTCACCCGCGGCCGTCTCATAGAGGAAGGTAGGGAATCCCTTGACATTCTTGCCAGCCATCTTCGCCTTGTCTGACTCCTCGACCAGGCCAACCGCGACATTCTTACCATTTACCGTTACGATGCCCCTCTTTGAAAACTCTTCAAACTCAGGCTTTACAGTTTTGCAGTGAGGGCACCAATCAGCATAGTACATCGTAAATGACGCAACCGGAGGCGCACCAGCATCACCAAACCCTCCAATGAACCCCTGAACACTTCCACTACCAATTACGCCGATCATGGCTAAAAGGAAGACAACAACTACAGATAGCAGGATGACTTTGGTTACCTTCATTCTGAAAGAAGCAAGTAAAAAAAAGTATCATCTTTTTTACTTTGTCACCGAGACACTTTGTATAACTTGTTATCTCCCATTTGAAAAAACAGTTCAACTCTTACCATATACCCTTGCGGGCTATTGTATTTATGGTCTACTTGTTTTATGCTTTTACTATCCACTCTACGCAGAGAATCTGCGCACCACTCTGATCCGCCCACTTGATTGTACTGATAATTTTTCCGCTGACACTGGGGAAGTCTGTGATACTCTTATCGGAGTGGTGACCAATGCCAAGAGGGCAGGGATCGGGGCAGCAGCCTCCAGACTGTTCCACACACAGATCATTGACAGTAGGCGAAAATGGAATACCATTAAATGAGAATGCATAGGAGGCCGTGCCACCTGTAATGACTGACTCCAGATCATAGTCAAAGGTCGTGGTCACCTGGTCGCCCGCCTTGGCCGCATCGGGTACAATAGAGATAACAAGATTCTTGGCGAGGTCTGTGCTTGACCCGCAATTGCGATACGATGCAAATGCAGTCTGTAGAAATCCAAAGGTAAATAAACGAAACAACATACTAGAACCGTCTAAACTGAGAACACATCAAATTTATAGATGGATGTGTTTGCAGTATTTCGTCGTGGCCGCTGGGTTGAATATGTACCCAGTCTAACAGCCATTACTGACCCGCGCTGGACAGATGTACAGCGGCATCTGGCAGCAAGTGTCTATGTAAGCCTAATTTCAAAGGGCTTCGAGGCCGAGCGAGCCCAACAGGTTTCGGAGGCGTATGTCTTCAAGACACTCTATGCGGATTTGAAGTATAGCAAACAGATTGAACAAGATTTGCTAGTCGCGAGGGAATAACATCAGTCCCCAAAGCAATAAAAAGAATAAAAAGGTGTGTACAAAGAATCCAAGAGGTGTAGGATGGCCTGCGGGGTCAGCAATGACAACAAACCAACTGAGTGCATTATTGGTCACACGATAGGTCTCGGGGTTTGCAACTACAAAGAATACTAATGCACTATACAGCGCATATTTCGCTTTGAGCGCAATATTCGGAATATAGTGAGGACCTTCCTTTTCAGTCATACTATTCAGTGCGCTCTTCTTTTGCGGGTTACATTTCCGCTTGCATGTCTACGACCTCCTCTACGTGTAATGGCTCCAAGTCCACGTGGAACGGGCTGTGCAGAAATGCCTGCTTTTGCACTCGAGCCAATTGCAGAGGCACTTGTACCTGAAGGGAAGGCTTGCGGTCGTAGAACTTCAGGTCCATGTGCTCGAGTATATTGTTTTTCTACAGGATGGCACATCCTTTCAATAAGGGCAAATTGTTCTGGAGAAAATTGTGCTCTAAATGCCTCTTGCCTATCCAAAAATCTTGGTTCATGCTGTGGTTCTCCGCCAACTCGATAAAACAGTTCTTTGTATGTTGCACAGAGTTGCTCTGTAGTCACTGGTGGTGGTGGCGCCGGTTCATTTAAAATCGCAGTAATTGTTTTGTTTTCTGTAATGGGTAATGTTCTTGTATCTTTATTCTCGGCATCTATTACAGAATAGCGCGGGTCCCACTTCTCAAAGCTATAGCCACTATTATCTGGCTCCCATGATATTTGTGTATACATTCCATCATTTACAGGACCTTGACCTGTAAGAATACCTATACCAGGTGGTTGTGTTTCCAAAGTGAGTGTATGAGACGCAGGTGGTGGAGGCGGCGGCGGCGGAGGAACAACATCCTCTAGAGGACCCGCTACTGAACATCCAAATTCATTCAAGATTCGTTGATTTTCAGGTGTATGTAGAGTTCCTGCGACTACTGCTAAAAAGAACATATAGGTCATTAATGTCGAGTTGTGTTTATCTTCTTTTATCACCTGGTCTCCATCACTATAGTCCTTCTTGAAAAAATCAGGATCGCCGATAAATGTCTCAAATACAGAGATAACTGCACCTTCATGACCAGAAAGTCTAAGAATAGGGTTTTGATGTCTGAGTGTAATTTCATCAATCGTATCTCCCCAGTTTTCAATCGGATTTGGAATACGGCGTAAATTCTTCTTAATTGCAAAGACAAGTTTGTAAAAAACTTTTATAATCAGATCAATTTCTCCAGGTTGTAGCATCCCATAGAGTTCTAGTAAAATGGGTTCAACTGCAGGGTCCATTTGTGAAATCAGAATAAAATAGAGTGTATTTAACATACAGAGCATTGAAGCATTTGTATTTCCTGCTGCCGCTGGCGGTGCCGGCATTTGAACACCTTCTAAAAATGTATTTAGCGTTGTAGTACTATTGTGAAGCGTTTCTAAAGTCCCGTTATCTAGCGCTGGATATTCACCAGGTAGAATTAATCCCTGACCGCGCATCCTATCAATAAATGCGCCAAGACTCTCCCAAATATATGTGAGAAGTTGTAGTATATACTGTTTCTCTTGAATTAGGTCGGCAATCTGTTCTCTTAATTCTTCATTTTCATTAACGACTGCGCTTAATGCAGCTCCATAATCATCTACAAGTTGACCATATTCATTGAGTAAATCTAAACTATCAGTAATTACAAGAAGCATTTGGTCAATTACGACAAACATATCAGTAATCAATACATAATATTCATCAGATAGATTCATCCAAAAGGCAATTTCTTGCACCATTGCTTCCATTTGAATGAGTAATTGCTGAACATATGCTTCATATTCATCACGGATACTCATCCAATAGGCAATCTCTTGAATTGCCTGGTCAAGAAGTTTCTGTAACTTATCAATATCAGCAGGTGAAGGTCCATTTGGACCAAAGACAGGGCCAGCAGGGCCAGCAGGGCCAGAAGGGCCACCAGGGCCAGCAGCCAATGCATCTCGAAGCAGAATTTCATATTCATCACGAATACTCATCCAATAGGCAATCTCCTGCACTGCTGTAGCAAGTAGGGCTTTTGTATCTTTTAATTCACGTTCTAATTCATAATATTTTATAAATAATTCAGCATATTTTTCCACTTCAGCAGCAAGTTCATCTGTTAGACGTTGAACATCTGCTTGAAGTGTGCGAATCTGTTCTCGAGCCGCAACAAGATCTGCCTGTAATTGTGCAATCTGTGCTTCTAGCCCCTTAATAACTCCCTGTAGGCGCGTGATCTCCGCCTGAGCCTTAGCAAGTTCCGCAGTTAATCTAGCAACTTCCGCTTGCGCAGCAGCCAAATCTTTCTTTAGTTGTGCAATCTCTGCTTTTGCCGCATCAAGTTGCTTTCGTAAATCAGCACTTATTGCTTTTTCTGCAGCAAGGTCTGCCTCTAGTTGTTTAATAAGCGCGTCTTTTTTGACAATTTCTGCTTCCAACTCCTTGATACGCAGATTTGCCTTTACGAGATCCTGTTTTAATTGATCATTCTCGGCCTGTAGTCTCTGTACTTCAGCAAGAGCCGTGGCTAATGCCTTTTGAAGTGTGTCAATTGCTCCAATAATTCCATCACGGCGCTCCTTAATTGTACCCTTGTGCATTGGATTAATTTTCAATTTATCTTCAATATCACTTAGAGCACTGAGAGCCTCCTCAGGAGCAATTGCTGCTAAAAGTTCAGAGTCATCTTCAAGAACTTTCTTAATTTTAATAAGTGTCCGCGTATACTGTGGTCTCTTTCCAGATCCACGCTCGCGTTCAAATTCAGTTTCATAATCGCGCAGCAGGGGCGCATTCTTCTGTGCCATCCGTGTTAAAATATCAGCAGATTGTGGCAGTTTTTTCCCGAGTACCTCTATTGGGTCATATCCCTGCGCAAGCAGATAAGCAAAAATCTCCAGAAGTTTCAACATACGATCATCATCGAGGCCGACCACTTTAGCGGGCTTATTCGGGTCGACAAGTGCAGTATCCTTACAAGGAGCAATTGTCTGTGGTACATCCTCATCAATTAATTTATTCAAGCGGTCAAGATGGTCACGTAAATAGCGTGCATGAACATCCGCTGCTAAGAGTTCATCATAACTCGCAATTTCGTCCATTAGAATGCTGCGACGATAGAGTAAGGAGCGAATAAGGAGTTCACCCTCCTCTTTATTACAAGGTAGGCGTAGGCCCTTCTTTGTCATCGATTTACCTGCTCCAAAAATAGCACGAATGATTCGCTGTAGTGTCGCCTTTTCTGCATCAGTAAATGTCTTTGAACTTCCGCCCAAAAAGAGTAGGTCAAATGCTGCATCTGTTTTAAGACTGTCATCAGTGAGTTCGAATGCTCCAGGTTCAGTGGGACCCATGCTGAGGAAAAAGGTCTCGCCTGCGATATTTACATATCCCGTTTCATAGGGTATAAAAGAACCCGCCACGGGCTTTTTTTTGTTTTTGCTTGAGTTCCCACTCATTCCCTAGATACTTAACACATATTTACACGAAATAACTACCTGATAGACAACCTAAAAAACTAACGCTATGTATAAATAGAAATGACAGCAGAAGCATCAAAACTCTTCAATCCCTGGAATCCACGCAACAAGAAAATGAAGTCAGAGAATGTTCGGAAAATTTTTCACGATCTCGGTCTTCAGACGTTCCGTGTTCAAGATATCACCCCCTTTCAAAATGCATGTGTACATAAATCGTATGTAGATAGACCTGATTTATGGGCAGAGCAGTCGGAGTCCGGAGAACCAATGATTATGGCAGACCGACCTTCCAACTGCCTGCCTCTTCAAGAAGCAGACAATGAGGAAATTGAATTTATTGGCGACAGTCTTCTTGGATGTATTGTTGCACTTTACCTTCGTGAGCGGTATGGTGGAGAAGGCGAGGGCTTTTTTACAAGGCTCCGAACACGAATTGTAAATAATAAGATGTTGGGGCAACTGGCTCTGAAAATTGGATTTGCTCCCTGGCTCATTATTAGTCGTCACGTTGAGGATGTTTGCGATGGCCGTAGAAATCTGCGAATTCTAGGGTCGATGCTGGAGGCGTGGATTGGAGCACTTTATCTACATGAGGGTGGTGGCGGAAAGGGATTTACCACCGTTCAGACCTTTATTATTTCACTACTCGAAAAGCATATTGACTTTGCAAGTCTGATTGCGGAGGATACGAACTTCAAGGACCAACTTCTCCGATGGTTTCAGAGCAAGTATCATCAGCCTCCGAGATATAAGGAGGTGACTGTTGAGGGACCACCTCATGACCGGATTTTTACAATGGGCGTCTTAGATTTGAGTGGAAATGTAATTGCAAAGAGCACTGCGAGGAATAAGAAGGTTGCTGAACAAGAAGCGAGTCGCCTTGCACTTGAAGTCTTGAGTGCGCATAGTGAGTAATAAAATGTAGAGATGGAATAGATGCCGCCGAAGCCCGATCTTAGAAAACTAGGCGCAGTGAAACTCGACGGGAAACCTCAAAAGGCGGTCACAGAGGAGGTGAATCTTGCTCCTACGAAGACTGCCGCGCAGGCCGCGACAGTGGCAGTGGCAGTAGCAGCCCCTGAGCAGGTTCCTGAGCCCGCTGCTGCCAAACCCCCTGCTCCCAAAGCCGCCCCTGCACCCCTACCAAAGCCTCGGGCCTCTGTAATTACACAGGTGCAAGGATTTGAAGGAGACGCTGAAAAAGCGGCGATTGAAAGTATTACACTTGAGCAGACTGTAAGAGACTGGCAAGAAAAGAATACTAAACCGCTTGGTGAGGATAAATTACAAGTTACAGATGCTAAAGGTGAGAAGATTGGACGCTTTGGTGATGAACTTCGTAAATGGACAATTGTAGATGCAGTAGGTGATGGCCACTGCCTTCTTCACGCGATTCTCGATTCAACAAGTCCCACATACAGAAAACTCTCACGCGAAGATAAAAAGGCCTTTGTTGAGTATTTCCGCTATGAGATTTTTGCCGATAAGGCTCAAGAGAGTGAGTATTATACAGGACTAACAGATGAAAATCAAGAAAAAATTATAGAGCGTATTGTTTCTGAAGATGACACTGAGAAATGGTTGACTATTGATGAAATTGCAATTATTGCTGACCTCTATAATGTAAATTTATTTGTACTGAATTATGATAATCGACAGAAACCAAATCGCCGTGTACAATATCAAGTCTTTCCTACTGAACTTCTAGACGAGGCAGGAGACTGGCAGGAGAATGGACATCCGTGGATAATTCTCTACAATTCAGTGGAAGGAGGTGTTGCACATTTTGAATCCCTAAGAATCAATGGTAAATATCTCTTTTCATTTGAACAACTTGCTCCAGTTCTTAAGAAATATGTTGTACGTGAAAAGGCGGCTCCAGTCTGCAATTATCAAGCGGGAGAAGAAGTGTGGCTAGTAGGAGACGAGTATGAAGATGAGCCAACTCATATAATCATTCAGCCTGTTTTTGATGATGAAACGCGTATTTGTAATAATCTACGAATTATAGATAAACAGAATATTATTGAAGATACAAAGGGCGAAGCAATTACACTCGATGATGAGAAGTATACGACAATCGGCTCAAAAGCAATCTGGGATGGCGATGAAGAAGATACTTACTATCTCGCAAAACCGTGGGAAACAAGTGATGAAGATGCCTCTATTTATGGAAAAAGTTCATTAGAAGAAGTTTCAATCATGGAGGTTGCACGAAAGGGTCTAGATGGAAAGCCTGTTGGCCCTCAGGCCCCTCAGGCCCCTGATTCTGCCGAGGAGGCCAATGAGGAGTCCGCCGAGGCCAACTATGCAGATGAGCGCCTTGAAGCCCTCGAAGAGTCCATCCTCGGTGAACGCACGGATGATAAGTACGAAATTGATACACCTGCTTATATGCCGACCACTCGCCGCGCCTTTTCGAAGTTCATAGAAGCGACCTTCAAGTCCCTCAAACTCCCTCCCCTCAAGGAGCCGGATTTTGACGCCTGTCTGAAGAAGGGTGCATCAGGTCAACAGGAGGTCGAAGTCTATCAATACCAGAAATTCATCCGTGAATACATGAACAGCGACTCACCCTACCGTGGTATTCTTGTGTATCACGGTCTCGGCTCAGGTAAAACCTGCTCCGCCATTGCCGCCTCAGAAGCACTCTTTGCGAAAAACGAAAAGAAAATCATTGTCATGACCCCCAAATCTCTACAGAAGAACTTTATTCGTGAATTGACCTTCTGCGGCTTCCGTCACTATCGGATTGAGAATCACTGGATTGGCCTTGAGTGGACAGCCGAGACAAAACTCTTTGCGCTTAATGTACTCGGTCTCTCTGGGCAATATCTACAAAGTAAGAAGCCGGCGAAACTCTGGATTCCCGATTTTTCAAAGCCGTCTAACTTCAAGAATCTTGCTCCCTCAGAACAAGCGGATGTGCGGCGACAGGTGTTGGATGCAATCAATCACAATGTACAATTTATCTCGTATAACGGAATTACTACAAAGCGCCTGATTGAACTTGCAACAAATAAAGTCTTCGACAACAAGACAATCATCATCGACGAAATCCACAACTTAATTCGTCTGATGCAGGGCAATCTCGAGTATTTCCTACAGAAGGGTGTTGGAGCCTGGGCCGCCTCTCGTACACCTGAGCCAATCACAACGGACCGCTGGAAACTACTCAATATTGATGGGGAGAAGAAGAAATACTCACGCGGATATCTCTTCTACCGACTCTTAACCGATGCGACAAACAGCCGTATCATTGGCCTTAGTGGCACTCCGCTCATCAACTTTCCTCAGGAACTCGGTATTCTTGCAAACTGTCTCCATAAGTATATAAACAGTGCAAGCGCAACCTTCAGATCGCAGGATATGCCCGCAGACAAGAAACTCATTAAACAACTCGCCGATGAGAATCCGTATATTGATGATGTTCGGTTTACCGAGGGAAGCGGGAATCTAACAGTTCTCTTTACAGGACTTCCTGAAGGCACCAAGAAGAAGTTTTCTGGCAAGGAGTTCATTGGAATTGTGCGCGAGGACACGGTAAAGCCGTTCACTGAAATTGTCGCTAGTTTCAGGGATGAACTTGCAAAAAATAAACGCAAGATGGAATTTAAATTGGCCGCACTTCCGTTGCTCCCCATTTTTAGCGAGGATTTCAGGGAGGCGTTCGTGAATGACGCTGGTCTTCTAAAGGAGGGTGGACCTGATATTGTCTTAGGTAAGCGCCTCACTGGACTCATCTCCTATTACAAGGGCTCCAAGGTTGAACTCATGCCCAAGGTTACATCCGATGTTCTTGAATTTGTAGAGATGAGTGATTATCAGGCATCTGCTTACATGGAAGTGCGTGGCACTGAAGTGAAGAAGGAACTGAAACAGAAAAAGCAGGCAAAGGGTAAAATGGCTCCTTGGATCGGTGAAGCTGAGAAACTTGATAAGTCGACAACTTACAAAATGGTGAGCCGTCAAACCTGTAATTTTGCATTTCTTGAAGAGATTGTACGCCCACGCCCCAAGAAACTCGGTAAGGTGGAATTATCTGTAGAAGGCGTCGATGCAGTGGATAAGGATATTGGAGATGGTGATGAACTTGCCGAGGGCCCTGCGGACAATGAACTTACAGTGGGTGATGAGCGTGATGCAGGCGATGAAGGAGAGGCCGGTGATGAAGATGCTGAGTTCAGAAAAGAGGCAGCAAAGGCCGAAGGTGAGGAGGAGGATGAAGAGCCTGTCGTCCCCGCCGCCGCACCTGTAGTTAAAACAACCATCGACGGAGAAATGAAAACCAAATACGAGGCGATTCAAGCCTTGAAAAAGCAGGCTGAAAAGGAAGGCAAAGCCTTCAAGCCGACTCCTGAGCAGAACAGAATTATTAATATTTACAAATGCCGTCTTGGAAATACAGGCGATTATCAGAAGGATTGTGAGCGTGTGAGGGCCTGCCTCCGTTATTTCGGAAAGGATGAGCAGACAAGCAAATCAGGCAAGCGCTACGGAAAACTATCCCTGAACGGTGAACTCGCCAAGTACAGTGCAAAGTTTGCCCGCATGCTCCAACGCATGGAGGAGTCGCCTGGTTCGAACTTAGTGTACAGTCAGTTCCTCTCGATGGAGGGTATTGGTATCTTCTCCATCTGTATGGATATTAATGGATACACACCCATTGAAATCTCATACAATCCCGATACGAAGGAGGCGCAGTTCAATGAGACTACACTTAAGAGTCTCAAACTCGGCCCTAAGGGAAATGTAAAGCGCTATATTAAGTTCACTGGTGGTGAAGCCGATGATGTGCGCAGAATGAACTTGGCACTCTTCAATTGCCGTTTCAGTGATTTACCGCCAGGTCTTCAGAGACCTCTTGATGAATATGGCTGGACAGCCGATGAGCCTGAGACAAAAACTCTACTGCTGAAGGGTGCACTCTGTAACACCTTCTGTATTACATCCGCAGGTGCAGAAGGTATTTCACTGCGCAATGTTCGCCGTGTCCACTTAATGGAGCCGTACTGGAATGATGTTCGTATTGCACAGGTGAAGGGTCGTGCAATCCGTATCTGCTCTCACATTGATTTCCCTGATGTAGCCGATCGCAGTGTAGAGATTTATACCTATTTGTCATGTTTTTCCAAAAAACAACAGATGGGTAAGGAGGCGGATAAAGAGAAGATTGATGAGACAATTCGCATGAAAGATGCGATTTCAACGGCAGAGGCGGCGGAGGCATTTGGTCCTGAACGAACAGAAGGACTACAAGATTATACCACGACAAGTGATGAGCAACTCTATCTAGTGAGTTTCAAGAAGCGTAAACTCATTGGCGGAATGGAGGCACTCATGAAGACGGCTGCAATTGACTGTCAATTAAACGAAACTGAAAACGATGATGTCAGTTCGTGCCTGGCCATTCCAAATGGTAAGATTGGAGATTATCTCTATCATCCAGTTCTTGAGCAGGACTTGATTGAAGGTGCAAAGGCTCTGCAATTCAGGGCAGCAGAGCCAGCAGCCCCTGCTGTGGCGCCTGAGCCTTCTAAACAAGCCGCTTCCAAACTCTTTACAGTGGAAGGATACGGAGAATTTGAAGCCAGACCAGTCATTCAAGGTGACACGACTACAGGATTTGATCTCTACAGAGATGATAAGAAGGTGGGTGATGCAGGAATTAATAGTGAAGGCCGCCCTACCAAGCCTATCCATATCAAGAAAAGTCTGAAGATTGGCTCCTAGGCGGGTAGAAGTGTCATATCGCGGCATCTACCAGTTCCTTGCTCAGCCAGTGGAGGATCTGCCCAGAGTGCAACTCCGCGATGAACCGCAAGTTGATAATTTAGTTCCCAATCTAGACATTCACGAAATGGAAGAAGTGTCTGTGCAATCTTTGCAAGGAACTCTCCGCGAAATAGCATTGAATCAGTACAACGAAAGACAAACTGGTGAGGCGCACCATATGCTTTTGTAGGAGACCAGTAACTCGGCGGACAGCCTTCAGGGCGTGTATTCACACCCTCTCCAAGGCTCACATAGTCCCAGGATTTATCTTTAAGATCAGCCATTAAATCTGCAAATCTGGGTACAAAATCATCACGTAGATACACATCAGATTCAAAAATCAGTACATTTTTGTATCCATGTTCAACTGCATCTCGTACAGCCGCATAGAAATTCAGAACAAGTGAAACTTCACCTTTACTGAGAAATCTGGATTTCCAAGAGAGATTCGGAACCCCCGCACGAATAAAAGGGTCCCAAACGGCAAAGATATCAGATGATTTCAGTTCTGAGCCCCAACAGGCTGAACCGAAAAAGAGTTTATGAGCGGGCATTCCAACTGCCGCAAAATGTGCAATAAGACGGTCATATCTCTGTTTTTCATACACTTGGTGTACAAGAACATAGATTTTGTCAATCTGTTCCATTCACCTGACTATATGTCAGGCGGAGTCTATTTTAAGTCTTGCGACGCACTATTCAAACCAGCGCCCCTGCCAGTTGCCCTGAACCTCCTTTTTCCAGAAGGCAGGGTCCGTCGTGCTCACTTGGTTATCAAAGCAGTGAATCCATGCCACTTGCATTGTCATCTGTGTAGGGCGTCCATTGGTTCCACAGAGATACATTGAGCCATAGGCACTCTTATCACTCTTATACTCGTTCATCAGTGTTCCGCCAGGGCTGAAGGTTGATATGCCATTTGAAGGGAGTATCTTACCCGCCGCCAGATTTGCACATGTCTGCACAAAGAATTGAACACCCGTGATACTCTTTCCAAACATTGCAGGTGTCTGATTAATTGTTGCAATACACCATGTGCCCTGAGGAACATTGTAGACTTGAGAATTATTCTGTTGCCCGCGCCCACCCCAGGTCTTCAAGTAGAGATTGAATGTATTATTGGGACCATTGTCGCAGCAGATGGCATATCCGTAATTCTGCCCCCAGAGGAACATCCAGTTAAGTCCATTGCCTGCAACATTCTGTGCAGTTATATTGAAACAGAGAGTGACTGCCTGGAATGCCGAGAAGGCGATGCCCTGTGCCGTCTTCCAGAGTTCATTTGAAATAGCCATGGCCATTAAGTCCGAAGGCAGCGAGTTATCACGAATTGCTGTATACTCTGCCCGTGCAGCAGGCTGTACTGTGAGTTTTCTGCTCCAGAGACGCTTCTCGCAGAACTGGGAGACACCACTACGATTGTAGACCTGGAAGGAGAGTGAAGGTGCAGTCACTTCCTGTGTAAAATAGCACATCGACTGCCAGTCAGGGTCGACATTGCCATTGATCGCCGGATTACGCCAGCCCTGTCCACCTGCACAATCATAGTAATACGGAGTGAAGGTTGCACCACCACCAGATTCAAACCATGTGAAGGTGACAATATTCGGAACACCCTGTGAATCTGCTGTAATCGGGAAGCAGCCTGACTGATGCCAGGTTGGCCCCTGGTCATAATACGCACCAAAGGCCATTGACTGATTCTTAATATTGAAGACATCCTGGTTAATGGCCATCTGAAAGCCATCGTCTGTCACAACACCGAACATCAGATTGCGAGATCTTCCAGGACGCAGGTCACAGAAACTCACAAACTCGACCATATCCGATAGACCCGTTCCATCCACTTCGCCACCTCCAACATTAATATACGGGATATTACTTCCAGTGGATGAGAGAACAGGACGACGGCCCATTAAGACTCCGCCCTGGCGACGATCAAACCAGAAGACTTCGCAACCCTGATTTCCATCTCCAAGACTGAGACCTGTAGGTATCTTTTGGAGTCCCAGGCCAGTCAGTTGATTGAGAGCATTGCGTTGTTTTGTCGGGTCAGCCGCACGTGAATCGGCTACAAGGGCTGCAAGGCTCGCTTTGTAGGCGCCCCAATTCATCCCTTTCAGTGCACTTACTGCAGTGGGGTACGAGGTACCCTGTGTTGTACCACCTTGGCGGAGGAATTCCTGCTGCATGCAGTTCAGACCTATATCTCTACTGCTGTCCGTGAGGTCAGCGCAGAAGTTATAACTATCAAAAAGTCCAGGCTGACGGCATAAATCCCGTGCAGCAACTGAGATTTTTTCATTTACATCATATTGTTTCTGGTTGACTGTATAGAAATTCATGAAGGCTGAGAAGAGTGTACCATTGCCTTGGCGAATCACATCTTCACTTATGGCTGGATTTGCTAGACTCTGGTAAGTCTGGAATGACTTCTTCTGACGAAGTTGGTCAGCAAAATCTCCAGGATTTGTACCTGCACTCAGCGCATTCGCGATTGTTCCACCAGCGCATCCCGCCCACTGTGCAGTCATCGTTACGCAATCACGGTCAAGAGGGCTATTGAAGCACTTCCAGTACTGCGGCTGCGGTTGTCCAGGAGGAGGTGCAGGACACTGAGCGGCATTTGCTACAGTGATAATATCAGCAGTCGCACACTGTTTGTCTAGATCTGTGTAGCGCGGCTGCGGCTTGCCTCCCACCATTGAAATTGGTATAATTTTTTGACTTGTTTTGCAGTATCCGCAGACATTCTTGAAATCCCCTACAGCGCTCACGGGAATCTGAGACATATCTTGGCAACTCTGTGCCGATTTACAGATATCCGTCACCATCTCTTTCTCGGCCGCCTTGAGATCCCTGAAGTACTTCACACCATTTCCAGTGGAATCTGTGGGAGGATTTGCCGTATCAAGAGGACCACCTTCATTTCCATAGGCACCCTGTGCAACCTGCGGAATAGGACCTGTACCTGGCTGGTATCTCCATCCGCAGGCATTTCCTACAGGAGTTGCAGGTTGAGATGCCTGTAAATTAGAGAGACCACCAAGTCCCTGGAATGTGCGGCACTGGGCGAGATTTGCTCCAACAGGGTCAGATACACCCGTTAGAACACCTCCAATGTACGGAATAGGTGCATTACGACCACTTATTCCTATATTTTCAACAGTTCCGATATTCGCAAGTGCCCCTTGTAACTCTGCATTACTTGCCTGATTCTGCTGAGCCTGATATCCTGTATTTGGATAGGAGTAGTTGTTCTGTGTCGTGGCAATGACCATGTTCGGAATGGCGGAAGCATAGTTTGCGCTATTTGTATTCAGCATCTGCTGCGGTGTCTGAGTTGCCGTTGCACCCTCAAACCCTTCTTTGCGGCCACTGTATTGGGACAACCGGGCAAACATCCCTTTCTACACTATCTCTTTATTTATGTCAGTGCGCACTGGCGTACTAAAGAGATTTTTAAATATTAAACAGTTTTGCAAAAGTTAATAATGATTCTGTGGGTAGATTGCCTGCTAATTTACCACTCCAGACGACCTGTTTGCTCGCATCAAGAAGTTCTACGACCATGCCACTTGCACGATGTCTGCAGCAGTCAGCACGATTATAGTAGACAATCTTCTTAATCGGATAGACTGCGCTCATATCCACCATGAACCAATCATTTCCTGTGCATGCTGAGTGGAAAATCTGCGGATAGGAACGGCTCGCCATAGTGCCATCGACTGCATAGTTTGCTGAACCACCCCACCTATACGTATTCGAATAACTCGTAGGCTTTCCAAAACACTGGTTAGCACCAGTATTATCATAGCAGGCAATCTGAGAAATCTGTAGGCATTCATATGGATTGCTCAAGCGCACATAGCGCGCATTTGGCATATCAGATGCAGGCGTTATACTGGCGGGAATTGCGGCAAGATTTGCAAAGCATCGTCCTACACTATCGGCACGACCACCTTGCGCATCCGGGAGATTCGCATTGAGCCCAGTATTTGTAGCACGCTGGAAGGCTTGATTGAAAAAGTTCTGTACATACGGAATACCAATGCGACCCGTGCCTGCTCCCGTGCGAGACTCACGCTGAAGTTGCTTGACGATATTCGGATTCTTCAGCGGGTCATAGCCTGCTCCAGGAAGGCAGTAGATCTTATTTCCCTTTGCATCAAGACTGTAATAGGTGCCAATCGGTCCACTATATGTCGGTCCAATGTTCTGATTTCCCGCACCTTGGTTGTAATAGAGATAGTTAATGCACTGCGCCGAGATATTCGGTGTATAATTTACATTGAAATTCAAGTATGCATCGCACGGCGTGCTGATATTAGTTCCATTGCACTTGAGGGATGAATCCGCATCCGAGTATTGATTCTGATTGAGTGTATCGAGTTGCTTGATAATTCCATTCATATCGAGGCCCTGTAGGCTGGATGGGTCCTTATAGAGACTACCTCCAGTTGTACAACCACTATTGACGATACGATTCTGGAGGCATGCAGTTGACCATGTTCCAGGGCCTTGTCCCGCAGGCTTATAGCATGGATCCCCTCCATAAATACTTGCAGAGGAGGCCTTCGTCTGTAAAACACTCTTTGTACAGTCGATGCTGCTAAACGGAAACTTTTCCGTAAAAAAGAAGGGGAGGCTTCCTGAGAGGCTCATGGACGATTTTGAGTATCCAGACATCAGATTGATACAATTGACTGTGCCGTTTGGCGTTGTCAGCCTAGGATAGTCTGTACCACGACGCGGCTTACCTGAAAGAATATCATCGGTCAAAAGGATTTTATCGAGTGCTAATTGAAAGACACCTCCACCTGTTAAGGGAGCCTCAAGAGCACCATACAGTTCAGCGGAGGTCTCTTCATCGGGTCCCTCCACTACAAAATTCAGGAAGGAATCTTCTGCAAGTTTCGCCTTAAACGAGACAGGGGTTTTCGAGAGTACAAGGGTCGTCTTCGAATCTGCGAATTTAATTGCCTTGCCTGCGAGAGTTACATTCAGAGTTCCAGTACCGGCGACCCAGAATGTCACTGTTTTTAGAGGGTTTGATTTGGTATCACCCACATAGGTATAAGAACCATCCTCCAAGCAGACGGCACAGGTTCCATCCAGATTCTTATTATGTTGGCATGTGACACGATTCATAAAGTCTTGAAGTTCATTGTTTGTGAGAGCAAATGAATAGGTTGAACCGACACCTCCAGTCGCTCCAGTACATGTACCCAGCGTCGGCTTTGTATTTGTATACGGAACAGGTGAGTCGGCGATTGCACCAATCGCTGCAGCCTTGGCAGCAGGGTCAATATAGAGTCCCTTTGGACCCGTAAAGGCTTTGCCTGCATTTGTGGTGCCTGAGGATAGACAGACACCACAGTGTTCCTTGAATTGTGCATCTCCAAACGGATTTGCACTCATTGCCATGTTCTCGCAGAAGGCCGCTTTTACAATAATTGAACTGCTATCAGGTACATAGACAGGTGTAGTATTCGTTCCAGGCACCATGGTAATTCTTCCAGGCACAGATGTATCTGTTGCTGTGGGAGTAAGTGCAGCATTCACCGCGCCTACATATGAAGCTTGTTGATCAGCCGGCATATTTGCAATTGCAGGAGCAGTTATACGAGGGTCCGCAGCAAGTGACAGAGGATTGTACATCTGCTGGCCCTGAGCCGCTGTAACAGGATAATTTCCCACTTGCGGTACATCAAATCCCTCGGATCGTTTTTTAAAGACGCGCAAAAGCGCTGTTGCGCCTACAGCACAGGCACCTAGTACAAGTAGACCCGGGTCCATCTCTACTGATTAGTTGAGATTATCGGGACGTAGACGGCTCGCCGCATCCATATCGCGCGTGATTACACGGAAGACAAACTGTGTCTGGTGGCTGAGATTAATTAGGCGACCTGACTGGATAATGTTATTTGCAGGAACAGACCCAGATAATAGGGTTCCAGCAAATGTGTCGCTCGCAACGCCACCAAACGGTGATACACTGGTATATCCCTTGGTAGGATCATTGTACCGAGCATCTATAATGATATAGTTTGCATAGCCTACTGAGTTTGTACCTGTGATATAAGCGGATCCATTGTAATATCCAATATTCACAACAAGAAGTCCGTCCGTTCGAGTGAGATAACTTATAAAATCCTGTGCTACTCCTGCATTTCCAGTAAATGTAGATGTGAAGGCTAGATTCTTCAGTTGAATACGATCTCCCTGATTAAACATAAATGTGTTGAACCAGGTATTTGTCTGAATCCAGATATATTGACTGAGTCCAGCAGCCGCTGCATTCTTGGCATAGACCGTTCCCGTATTCGGAATAGGGTAGACTGTAGGTGGAGTAATTGTTGCAATACTATTTGAGAGTACAAAACCAGAAATATCAAGCGTATCGAGGAGCGGGCTCACAAGTGAACCATCGGGCCGTTGAAGTTGAATGGAGAGTTTCTGAAGAGTGGCGAGGGGTGTAGGATAATAGGTCTTCTGACACTTCATGAACTTTGGAATCATGCCGAGGAATCCGCCACGCTGAACAACATTTGTATTATCCGTAATCCAGTTTGCATCATACTGAATGAGTCCAAATGCACTGTCAATATTCTGATTTGTACCGATGCTGTTTGTATCAAGTTCAGGAACACGCACCATCAAATACGGAAAAGACAGAACATTCGTATTGACAATCATTTGATTATAATAAGCAGGTCCACTCGTAGCACCTCTATCAATCAGTACATCAATACCCTCTACAGGTACCAGCGCCTTTACCAGTTCAATGCGTACAATATTGCGGAACTTCACTTGCGTCGATGTATTTGCACGCACACCGTTATTTGTTGTCACATTTCCAGGATTGAAGAGGACACTGAAGTTGTAGCGGCTCTCACCTGTGTTCACTGTCCAGTCACGATCCGCACTGTAGCAGAAGAGATTGTACTCATTCTCCTTATAGTTGAGTACGTCCTCCTCCTTTTGCAGGAAGTCCTGGGGGAGCACAGGTCTGTCTGCCCGCACGGTTGGAACTGCAATTGTCGGATTTGCCTGTGAGAGAGAACTCTGATCAGCGGTGTAGGGTGAACGTCCCACGGATTGCATACCAAAGAGGGCACGCATATCCGGAGGCACTGTCATGGTTGTAATCTCATTTTCGAGAATCCTCGGCTTGGCCACTGCACCGGCCTCACGAGGGCGAATCTGCTCTTGAACAGCGAGTGCTGTGCGTGCAGCCTCGGCCTCACGCTGTTTCTTGGCCTGCTCAAATAGACTCGCTGCAGAGGAGGTATTATCCTCTTCAAGCGGAATGCGAAAGTCGGGCGGAGCAGGAGGGGCCGCCTTTGCAGTATTTCGCGAATCCTGCATAAGAGCAAAGCGTGTTCCAACATCCTGGCGTAGAGGATCTGAACTGGTGACAATCTCAACCTCTGTCTTCTCGCTCATTTCCACTTCGCGTCCTCTATCGAGATAGGCCGTGTAGTCGGGAAGTACAGCGGCGAGTGTCTCCTTGTTCAGATACTGTATGTTCTGACTCGAATTTACACGGTACACTTCACCCATATAATGCTTTACAGTCTTCACAAGTCTCTGTTTCTGGCGATCATCAAGTGTTGCACCGCTGCGACGTTGAACGTGGTCGTACAGTAATCTGTCCAACATTTGCTCATTGCGTTCGCTGAAAAACTGTTCCTTTATAGCCGACATCTACATGACTCTACGATTTATCGTCGGCTTCTCTGAACTCACGTGCTAAACAACCATGACCGAAGCATCAACATTTCGCCATCGCGAGGTGCCCGACGACAGAAAGGACGGAACTCCTCTCCCATCAGCATTCGAATAATAAAATACATGCTGTACATTCCACATTCAGAATCCTTCATCTGGAAACGATGAGCATTGTAGGCAAGTTTCATTGCAGGGTCCTGTAGTGTGAGCCACTGCATGAATTTTTCAATTTGGCCAGGAACCTCCATGCCGTATGAGTCAAAATAGTAGCAGACCTTCTTCTTCAAATCAACATAGTTGCCGACCCAGTGGCTTCCTCCTTTGTTGTGAGGGTCGAGGTTATAGATAATACCGACCTTTGACTTTCCAGCGGCTTTTAATCCGGCCATATCGAGACTGCACATTTCACTTATGAGGCACTTTGTCTTGGTCTTATTGTACGGATCGGGTGCTGCAAAATCAATCGGATAGGGACCGAGGAACTTAAAGTCTGTGACATCTTCTTCGTACTGCTTCATGACGTTCTCAATGTTTGTGCTATCGAGCCACTTATCAGGATCGGCGCGCCACGCTTCAGGTTGAGGAGGGCGTAAATAGGCCGCTTGAAGGCGTTGTTTCTCAGATTCCTCGATAGGTAGGGCCTGTACAAAGGAGTATTCCTGAATTGGCCCTACACCGACCTGATGTTCAAGTTCTTTCCGAAGGGTAACCGCACTCACACCTCCAATCTGAGTCCGAAGTGTCGTCTGTGAACCCAAGACTTTCGAGGCGATTTTTTGCAATTCAGACGCAGGGATACATCCATGAGCCGGACGCTTTTTTCCGACACGGGGCCGACATTGACAGGGTCCCGGTCTATAGTGTTCTGAACTCGCTTTTTTGAGTCGTCTGGTTTTTCTGACCCCGACCATCCTATTGAAGTGTCAGATTCAAATCGTCATATGATTAGGATGGCGTATTCAATGGTCCGCTTTTGGTCGTATATTTTCACACCTCTCTTAATTCTTGTACTTGTCTTTGCAATGTTTGTCATCTTTACACTTTCGAGTGCACAAACAACTGTTGGCTCACTTATTGCGCCGGCACTCGCGATCACCTCATCCGTGGCTGCCTCTGCGGCAAATGGTGTAAAGGCCGCCACTGCTGCTGCGGTCCCTAGAGTATCCTTTTCACCTACATCAGTAGGAAGCACAACATGACGCCTACACAGATCTTTCAAATGATACTGTTGGCCATTATCCTTACAGGCCTGGGATATGTAATCTATGCAGTCGGCCAATTTGCCGGCAGCAAGGACAACCTGAATGACATTCAAAAGAATATGGGAGTTATCTTTGGAGTGACATTTGCTCTGGTTCTCATGCTCGGTATTTTCAGTTATATGTATATCCGTACGGACCCTGATGTCTTCGTACCCTTCGCCCTTTTCATGCTCTTCGTCAATATGGAGATTTCGCTGATTTCAGTCAGTGCATCGGTTCTTCAGAAGATTGAATAAGGCATTCGGGTGTCCGAGGAGCCTGAATGAGGATTCCTAAAATACGATGTTGAAGACGCGCCCGACCCGTCCAGAAAGTGTCTGTGACACCCATTTGAAGACTGATGCCCTGAATTTGCAGCGTAACACGAATGATTTGACCACGCGCGAGGACTCCCGGTTGTACATCTTCTGTCCAGACACCATCCTTCCATATACGAATGCCGTGCATCCCCTTTCGCTTCTCTTGCAGAGTTGATGGGCAATATAAATGCAACTTGTTATTTTCCACCATCGGCTGAAAAAGCCGATAGACCTCTTCGCGTGTAAACTTATTTGCTCCAAACCAAGCCAATTGGCTGGCGCAAATAACTTCAAGAAGACTTGTTTGAATTGCAGTGAGTTTACTGGATACCCAATTTGTCGTCATCGCTAATTCAAGGCGACCATTTGCAGGATTATAGGAATCAATTAAGAGATGCGGTAAAAGAATTGTAAGGACAGGCATTGTCACTTGTCCATCAACGTACGATAGTGGTACCATGGGTTTCTTTTCACGATTCACCCGTGTAATAAGCCCACCGTGATTTATTTTTCCGAGTTCGAGTTTCTGTAGGGGGACACACCACTCCATTCTGGGTGTAAAGGTTTAACAAGTTTAGACCCAGGGAGATGCATCTAAGTTGGCGAGGTCCACCTGGTTCAGGAAAACGATACGCCATCCATCAAGAACTTTACAAACGCGCTGCGGCCCGTGGGGTGGTTCTAAAAATTATTACAAAACTCTGGAGTCTCGAGAAACCAAAGGAGGATGACGGAGGTGAGGACGATGAAGTCACTACAATTGCATCAAAGGACCAGATTCCATTTGAAACCTCCATGATTCATTTTGGATTTGATGTCTCCCGAATGAGTCTACAGGATCGTCATATTCTGAAGCCAATTCTTGAGCGTCTTGGAAAGGGCTCACATGTACTCTCTGGAAGGGAACAGGCTGAGAAGCGCATTCTTGTGTTTTATCATGCTCATCTACTGAGTACAGAATCATGTGTCATCCTACAGAGTCTTCTAGAGCAGGATGGATCCGATATTAGTATTTGGTGTACTTCGGAGCATCCTCTTCCGATTCGTATTGCACATCACTTCAGGGAAATTGGTGTAGGTGGACCTGATCTCGCCTATGAAAAAATCAAGGAGCGGATTCAGATTGCAGGTGGTAATCCCTCTGCACTCTTTGACCCACAGACACTCTTTGACCAGGCAGTGCGACGACTTGCTCGGCCGACAAAACCCACTCTCGATGAAGTGGCAGGTATTCGTACTTTTATCTACGAGTGCCTCATTCGAAACATCCGTTGGATTGAGTGTCTTCACCATTTGATGATCTCATGTTTACGACTTCCTTTATCAGAGCCCCATCGCCTTGAGGCACTCAGAATACTGGCAAAGCAGGAGGGCTCTGCAGCAGGTCAGACCATTCCTAGTTATCGCATTCCGATGGCGTGGGAGAGTACATTTATTCGTATGCGTGAAGCACTTTCTGGAGCCTTATCAGAGGAGGATGCAAGGCCTCAGAGCACCACCACTCCTGCGGGAACTAGTGGAAACAGTACGACTGCAACTCAAGGAGCCGCCGTTGCAGTGGATACAGGAGCC
>Ga0214921_10001304_pt1 | contig 43067 bp, 39 predicted proteins | sample LL1505_MetaG_FD_177992 | JGI IMG/M metagenome (GOLD analysis project Ga0214921, IMG submission 177992) | Freshwater microbial communities from Lake Lanier, Atlanta, Georgia, United States - LL-1505 | ecosystem: Environmental > Aquatic > Freshwater > Lake | place: USA: Georgia | collected...
TATATGAAATTTTTACACTTGAAACAACAAATAATTGGACAACTTTAAAAATAATATTATTTATAATAATATTAATTATCTTAGTTTATTTACTAAAAAATATAAATAATAATTAAAAATAAAAATAAAAATTTATATATATTAAATATATAATCAAATGAATAGTATAACTGCATTAATTACATATACATTATTAATAATAGGAAATTTTGTTTTTGGTCAAAATATTGGTAAAACATCTGATATTTATAGATTAGAACTTACTCCTCCGCCTATTACATTTGCAATTTGGGGTGTTATTTATACTGGTATTCTTGTTGTTATTATTAAATCTTTTTTAACTAATTCATTTAAAAATGGTAGGGCAGAAATTTTTACAATATCTTCGATATTAAATGTTGCATGGTTAATAACTTTTAGTAATACTAATATAAATTTAATTTTTCAATATATATTAATATTATTATTATATGTAACTTTATTAGTTTTATATGCATCATATGCTAAAGAAAAATATAATTTAGAAAAACAAGTATTTGGTATATATTTAGGATGGGTATCAATCGCACAAATATTAAGTTTTGGAATATTTTTAGTAAAAGGTGTAGGTATTCCTGAATTTTTATTTAATATAATTGCTTATATTTATTTATTCATTACTCCAATAGGATTTTATATAATATTAGGTAGTCCTTTCCCATTATTGCCATATGCATGGTTATTTATAACTAAAGTCTTATTTTAAATAATTTTAGAAATTATATATTTTTTAAGATTATCAATTTGTTGATTAGAATATTTATCATTAATCCAATCATTAATATTAAGTTTAGCATTTAATAATAATTCATCACGTATTTTTACAATATTAAATGAAAAATTTCTAATTAATTCGCGATATGTATAATCATTGTTAATTATTTCCATATTTAATAATAATGCTAATTTTTTAATAGGTATATCATAATATGATAGATACATATCACACCACCATATACACCATAAAGAACAAAAGCCATTTGGATCACCAATATATTCGGTATTTGATTCTTTAATTTCTTTAAATTGAAAACCAATTTTAGTTAAATACATTGATGGTTTAACATACTCAAATTTTATTTTATCAAAATAATTTTCAATACTATGATCCAATAATTCAGCATCATAATCCATATCAACTGGTGCATCGCTGCCATGTGGTTCAAAACGATGAAAAGTTTTATGTTTTATATTAAATATTAAATAATTAGAATGCATTAAATCATTTATAATAATACCAATAGGAATAATAAAAAAATCTTTTTCAGAAAGAGATAATATAAATTCATTTATTGACTGTAATGTTTTTGGTAATACTAATTTTTTATTTATCCATTTAATTTCAATATTATTAAAATCACATATATTAGAGCATCTTATTAATTCTTTTTTATTTATAATATCTAAAATAGTATATATATTATCAAATTTATTTTTAATATAAATTAATCCAGATAATATATCAATAGTTGTTCCTCCTGCAGTAGATATAATAACTTTATTATATTGTGGTATTAATTTTTTATAAATATTAATTTGGGGATATGATTTAAATAGTGTATCATTATTACTTTTATATTCATCAATATATTTTTTAATTTTATTATAAATAATATCAAAACAAATATTTTTATTATTAGTATTAATATTTAATTCTTTTAACATTTTTCTTTCCGAATCATTTAATTCTTCTAATTTTATACCATTTGGATTATTTTGGCACTTATTATCCCAAAAATCAATCCATTTATGATTACGATATAATTGATTAATATATGCACTTGTTATTAAATTTATAAAATGTTCATAATCATCATTAGAAATAAAATCAAAAATAGTATGTTTTTTTTTATTTACTGGATCAAATGTATTTATAAATATATCTAATTTTTTAGTAAGCAATACATTATAAATATCTTTATTTAACCAAAAATTATTTTTAATTAATAAAAATAGTGGACTATTACCATATAAATTTTGAATATTTAAATCAGTATTTTTAATAATTTCCAATATTATTTTTAATATATCTGGATTTTCAATATCAGTATTTTTAATATTTTCTAAGATAATATATAAACCAGTATTACCATCAATATTATAAATATTATAATTAAAATCAAATTTAATTAGTTTATATAAATTAATCATTTTTAAGAATTTATTACAATAATAATGAAAAAAAGTATTTCCACTTTTATCTTGAATATTTGTATTTATTTTATGTTTAATATGTGTTAAAATATATGATAATATATCTACATCAGCAAGAATAAAAACATAATGTAATATAGATAAACCTAATTTATTTTTAATATTTAAATCAATTGTATCATTATTTAATATAAATTTAATAATATCGAGATTTTTATTTTTAATTGCTAAATGTAAAACAGTTTCACCTTTTTCATTTTGTATATTAATATTATTAACAGAATTAAATATTAATTTCATTATTTCAATATTATTAGTATTAAGTGCATAATGTAAAATAGTATCACCATTATTATTTTTATTTAAAATATTAGAAGAATATTTGAGAATTAATTTAATAATATCAATATTTTGAAAAGATATTGCATAAATTAAAGGGAAATTACCATCATTATCTTTAATATCAAGAATATTTTTGCCAATAATTGTATTATTTTTTAAAAGTAATAGTTCAATAATATCAATATGATTAAATTTAATAGCAGAATATAATATTGATCGATTACTATCATCTTTAATATCAATTCTTAAATCATAATTTAATAAATTTTTAATTAAATCGATTTTACCAAATATTATTAAATATTCTAAAAGATACATTTGATTAATATCCTGAATATTAAAATCAAAAGTTTTATTATTTAAAATAAATTTATGTAAATCATCATATTTATGATTTTTAATTAATGTAAATATTTTTAATTTAATATCATTATCATTATTAATATTATTATCAATATCAATATCAATATTCATTATTATAATACTTATATATTAAATATTATAAATATAATTATTTATAATAAATCAAAATATAAAAATAATTATATAGAATGATTCAATAAAAAATCATTTATAATATTATGTATTCTAATTAAAATTTTCTTTTTTTGTATATGATATGGTCGTAAAATATTCAAAGCCTTATCTAATGTAAAAAAATTAACAGCACCTACTTCAAAACTTAATTTATTATTTAAATTATTATTTTTAAATATACCAATATAATAATTAGAAATATAATCTAATCCATCAGTTCCTGTAGTACTTTCAATAATATTATTTTTATTAATTACATTAAAATTTTTATAATGAATTAATGTTTCTTCTTGAAATTCTCGAATTGCGCATACAATATTTGATTCATATGGTTCGCGTCTACCTTTAGGAAAACCCCATTCATTAAATTGATATTTAATATTAATATTATCAATAATATTATAATTCTCTTTTATTTTATTAAATTTAATTTTAGATTGCACATATTCTTTTTTATAATCAATTTGACATTCTTCTTTTTGTGATATAATTTCATATTCATTAATAATATAAATTACATTATCTTTCCATAAATTATTCCATAAATAATCAAAATCATATGTTTTAATTAAATCAAGTTCATATTCAGTAATTGATTCTAATAATTTTATAACAGAATCTATATTAATATCATATTTACCTCTAATAAAATTAACATATTGTAAAGAATTACGCCGTTGAATTAATAAAAAATTAATATTATCATTAGTATCTACTATATTATCATATTTATCATTATAAATATTATTTGAAATAAAATTTATAAAATCATTATTATTAGTTAAATCATTATTATTAACATAAATACCAATAATACCATTCGAAATACGTGGTAATTTACATGTTCTTATATAATGTCCTTTTTTATTACAATTAATACAATAATTGCAATTTTTATTATTAAAAAAATATGAAGTATTATTGGTATTTATGTTTAGATTATTCATTCTATTATATAAAACTAATTTTATTTTTATAATATTTAATTATTAGAATATAAATTTTTTTTATATAATTCAATTTCATTATCACTTGCCATATCAATTAATTTTGCAATAGCAATAATTTCTGTGTCATAACTATTATATGCATATGATAATACAAATACTCTAATATAATCATTTGGTTCAATAATTCTTGTTGTTTTATTTACTTTATAGCGAATATCTCTTTCCTCATCTAAAAAGAATTTTTCACTAATTTTATCATATGTAATAATAACTTTAATTGGACCATTTACTGCACTCATTAATGCTTTATTTTTACGATCTACCTTACAAATTAATTCTTTATTTCTTACTGGTTCGCATACTGTACAACTAAAACGCACGTTAACTTTTGCACTACATGTTGGATCTTCTGGAATAACTAAAGCATCACTAATCTCATTAACTTTATAAATTTTAGAAATAAATCCTCTATCTTTATAACATTTATTTTCAAGATTATTAATTAAATTCTTTTTAACATTAATATAAAATTCATTATTTAGTTCTTCAGGTGGAATAACTACAGAAGCAGTTAATTCAGTATTAGTATATGGTGAAATAACTTGAGACATTATAATTATTATATTATAATTATTTTATAGTTAAAAATAATCAAATTTTTTTATATACTTAAAATTACTTATTATATAATAAGTAATAATATTAATATGAAAAATAGTATTATATTTATAATTAAAATATGCTCTATTATAATCGGATTTTTATCATTAACACCTACTAATAAAATATATCCATTATTCAACAATTAAGGTAAAAGTATTAGTTTTATTAGTCCATCCAGAATCTGTTAATTTTTGTAGTATATTTGCATCTATTTTTTTAGAATAATTAAATGAAATTGTATATTTTATAATTTCTTTATTACTATTTTTAGTTTTATCTACATCAAATTTAATATCTTTTGATATTAAGTTATGTATATCATTCTTAATATATTTAACACGATCTTCTAAATTTAATGGGAATTTATAAATAGGATGATTATATGGTATCATAATATAAGTTTTCTTATCATCACCTGTTGCATATTTTTCTTTTTCAACTAATTTATCCATAATATTATTACAAATATCTTCACGAGTTATTTCATTTCCAGTTGTTTTAATTTCTTTGATACCAAGATTATTTGCAACTTTTAATAAATATTTTTTATCTTTCGCAACTGCACATACTGCACCTTTAAATGATGGTAAACCGACTGCTCTCTTTTTGTCTAAAATTTTTGCTCTTTCTTCTCTAATTTTAAACACATCTTTCATTTCATCTGCACGTTTAGTTTTACGACGATTATTTTCCTTATCTATTATACCAACAATTTCATATTCATCTCGTGCATCATAATAATCTAATACTTTATCAAAATCATACACATCTGTACCTTGAGTTAATAATAATTTTTTATTTGTCGACGTATCACCTTTAGTAATAAATTTTTCAAGATAACTTGATAAAGATAATTTAGATTGGAAATGTTTATTATATTGTGTTCTATAAAACATTGGAACATTTTCATTTTCATCAAATGGTTGATAAAAATAATATCCATCAAGATAAATTAAATAACCTGCTCTACGTGTTTTATCATAAATGATATCTTTAAAATTATTAAGATCATTTTCACTAACAGGAATTAATTCATCTAATGCCTTTTGAACAAAAAACTCATCAAATAAATCTCTTTTTTCTTTATTATAAGAATTATAAACATATTCAGTAATTGTATTTAAATTATGAACATAACCTGTCATAAATAATTCCTTAATTTTTCTTTTAGCATAATCAATTTCTGATTGCGCTAAACCTTTAACAAATGTAGATGTATCTAATTCCACTTTTTTAAGTTTTTTATAAATTCGACGATCAGGGTCATAATATTTTGTATTTAATAATTTATTATCACATTGATATTCACATGATTCAAAATTACAACGTGCTGGACATACTTTGTTAGTATCATAATCATCTTGATTCATTAACATATTTTGATTTTCATCTTTATTAGGATTAATACATTCTTTAAATTCTTTAACTTCTTCTTGAAACATATTACCTTGTTGCATAAGAGCACAATCTATCGCAATTTTTTTAAGTACTCTTTCAACTTTATTTACCAATAAATATTTAATTTCTGCTTTTTGATATAATTTTTCTTCAGACGATATACCTTCATTCTTTTTTAAACTAACAACATATCTAAATAATTTTACTTCTGGAAATGGATTATCTTCAGACATTAAATCATAATGGGAACAATGTCTAATACCTCTACCAATAACTTGATCAATTAAACCAAAATTATAATAAACATCTAATATTTGCACTGTTGCAACATTTGCTAAACTTAGACCTTCACTCATAACTCTCGAACCTAAAACTAATTTAATATATTTGCCATCTTTATTCTTAATATCTTTAAATACTTTAATTTGTGCTTTTTGTTTTTGTTCATTGTGTTGTACTTCTGCACTTTCTTCACTTACAGCACCAGTAATAGCAACAAAAGTTGCAGGTGCAAATGAATGATTTTTATCATCTTTATGAGTAGAATATTCATTACCACAATAATAACAAACAGTATTATTATTAATTTTATAATTTGCAGGATTTTCATCAAATTCTAAAAATCCATTTTGTAATAATACTTCTTGGAATATTTGAATACCAATTTTAACTAAATTAGAATAAATAAAACCAGTTCGTGATTCTTTTTTACCATTATTATTAAATAAATTATCATAAATATCATCCAATGCTTTAGCAAATTTTGTAGAAAATATATGTAAATATTTTTTATGTAATATTTTACCTGATATCGTATTAGTTGATGGATTTATAGATATATAATCTTCATTTACTTTATCTAAACCTAATAATTGTGTTCCAATTAAATTATTTAATTTATCATAATTACTTTTTATTTGATTACTTAATTTAGTAAATCCTGTTTTTCCGTATACTCCTAATATATTTTTCTTTGATTCATCTAAAATTGGAAATACAAAGTTTGCTGCATCTGTTGAATTTTTATCTAATCCATCATTTATTTCTTTTACTGCTTCATCATATGCATCTCTTTGAAATTTATCCATTTGACATCTTGATACTTTTGTAAATAATAATCCTTTTGGTTTAGTTCCTACTTCTATTTTTTTAGCAAAAGTAATAGGATCAGCGCCTCGTAAATGTGAAACATAACCATGTGCCATCTTTTTAAGATATTCAAGACCATCAGGTTTTAATTTCATTTCAAAGTTTTTTTCGACAGTAAATATTTTATCACGTTGAATTTTTGAATTTTCTGGTCTTAAAATATTTAATAAATAAACAATATCATCGGCTAAATTACTCATAGGAGTTGCAGTTAATAAAACAACTTTTAAATTTGTAGATTTTTTTATTATTTCAATAATAGCATCACCAGTATCATTACTAATAATATTATGCGCTTCATCAACTATTAATAATGAATTATTTAAATTATTAATTCTATCTAATGATAATTCACGTTCATATTTACCATCTTCTGTTTTTTTATAAACAGTTTTACCACTAACATCTTTTCTTTCTATTATTTTTTCACCTAATACTCTTTTAGTAAAACTTTTATAAGACATAATATTATAATATTGTTTTGTCATAGAAATTGCTTGTTTTTCTATTTTTTCTTTTTGTTCTGCATTTAAAAATTGTAAATCTTCTTTATTTTTAATATATGCATTACCTGTTCCCTTAATAATAGATTCTCTCCAATTTTCTTTTAATAAAGGACCCGGAACTAAAACATGTATAGGAGTACCATAACGTTGAACTTGAGTTTTAAATTTTTCTGCTATTGCAATCGCTGCAAATGTTTTACCTGTACCTGTTCCATGAAATACTAAAAGACCTTTATATGGTGTATCAGGATTTATAAAATTACTTAATAATGCCTGCTGTGGTAATAATTCAAAAGTTGCTGGACGACAAATATTATCTCTATATTCTTTAATTTTATCATAATTATCTAATTCGGGTCTATCTGGCATTTTATTATAATAAAATTCACGTTTTGCATATATTTTTGATTGTAAATTTTCATCATCTATGCGCGGGTATCCAATATGCTCTGTTTTATTTATTTTTTTTTCAGTACTATTATCTGTAGTAGAATCATCATCCATTATATCTTTTTTATAATTATCGGATGATTTATTAATTATATCAGATGAATCGTCAGGAGAAGACGATTTATCATAATCATCATAATCATCTATATAGTTATTCATTGTATATATAATATAAATAAAAATTTATAAATAAATGAATTAAATAATAATTTATTTATTTTTATAAATCTTCAGTTGTTAACATAACTTCGCTGGAATAAGTATTATATATATTATTTATATAATCTTCAATAGTTGTATAAGTATCATCATGAAGATTATGAAAAAATAAGAATATTCCATTTTTATTTTTAGTATAAGGATGATTACTATCTCTTATAATTTTAAAAATCTGTTGTAAATGTTCTTTCTTTTTAATTTTTTGTATTTTTTTTAATAAATTTGTTTTTTGATCTTTAGACCATAAATTTGTATTATTTTCTAACATATAAAATACAATTATAAATAATTTTCATATCAATGGACGTATAAAAAAATGATTTTTTTAAATTAAAGTAATAAATATAGATAATAAATAATAAAATGAATAATAAATTACAATTAGATAAAATAGTAGAATTGAGTAATTTAACATATAATAATTATAAAGTTAATACTACTCCAATATTATTAGTTGATTTACAAGAAAAAATTAATAAAATTTTAACACTACAAACCCAAAATGAAAAAAATAATTTATTCAAATATAATTTTGTAAGTTTACATGAAATTATTGGTAAAAATGTTATTATTAATTTTGATCCTATGATTTTATTAAATCCAATTAATTTTAAGATTAATGAAAAAAATATGGAATGGGTATATATGCTACATGCATTTTTATTACTATTACATGATGATTATTTAAAAGAAGATAATTATATTAAATCATCTATTTTTAAAATTGCATATGATAAATATAAAATTGTGATAGATCTACCTGAAATTTTAACAGATAATGATTTACAAAATATAGCAAATACAACTGGAATTAATTTAGTAATTATTACTGAAAAAAATATTATTAATATTTACAAAAATATTAAATCAAAAAATTGGATTGTTTTAATTAAATTATGTGGAATGTATTTTCCATTATATGATTTTACTCATAAATGTTTTAAGGATACTTCCAATTTTATTACATATTTACAATCAATTGGTAATGTTATTGATATTAAAAAGAAAATTATTAAACCAATGATTAAATATGAAGAAGAACAAAGTAATGATGAAGATAAAGTACAATTTATTTCTGAAAAAGTTCCAGATAATATAGAAACACCGAAAACACATATTAAAACAAAAACAAAAACAAAACAAGATAGTAAAAATGATATATTTTTACCAAATCCAAATATTAATAAAGTTGTTGAAACAATAAAAGAAGAAGATAATACTTTAGAAAATAATAATAAAGATGAATTAGTAAAGTTTTTAAATAATATTAAATCAACAACAAAATTAGAGGATATACAAAAGTTTGCATTATTATATAATTTGACAATTATTAAAGGAACAACCAAAGAAGGCAAACCAAAATACAGAACAAAACAAGATTTAATTGATGATTTACAAAAAATTATATCAAAATAAGATTTTTTTTATAATATATTTTAGTATATAATATAAAATATGAATAACAAAAAACCTACTTTTTATAAAAATGATTTAAAATTTTATGATAAAACGGATGATACTGAAATTGAGGATGATTTAACAAAAGAATTATATAATAAATTTCGAAATAAACCAAAAATTGAATTACGTATAGATGAATGTATAAGAGAAAATTATACTTATTTTGATTTATCTCATATGAAATTAGATGATGAAATTATTAATAATTTATTTAAAGTTCAGAATATAAAACAAATATTATCTAAAATTTATTTTTTGGATTTATCTAATAATAAATTAACAAAAATTCCAGAAATTAATAAATATACTAATATTAAATGTATTAATATATCACATAATAATATTGATGGTGAAATAATTAATAATAATTGGATAGAAATATCATGTGAAAATAATAAAATTACAAATATTATATCAAATTCTGTAGAAAGATTAGTTGCATCTAATAATAAAATTAATAAAATTAATACACCAAATGCTACTTCAATAATTATAAATGATAATGAAATAACTGATTTAGATAGTTATAACAACTTGGAATATTGTGAAATAATGGGTAATAAATTAAAGAAAATTAATGATTATGAAAATTTAACAGAATTATATATATCAAATAATTATGTTAGTGAATTAGGTAATCTTAATAATATTAAAATATTAAATTGTGTTAAAAATAAATTAGAAAAAATACCATATTATTCTACAATGCATGCTATTGTGAGTACTACACCTTTAATATCAAAAAAATATCAAGTTGAAAATATTAGTATTATGAATAATGATTACGTTATTAGCATAAAAATATAATATTATTATAAATATTATGAGTGAATTTAATTTAGAAAGTGTTGATTTGATTTTAACAAAAGTTGTTAATATTCAATCTTTTTGTTTAGAACATAAAGAAATTTTTCAAAATGATAAAAGAAAAATGTTAGAATTAGTAGAAAATGCATTCCCGCATTTTTATGATCAATATCCTCGTATATGTAGAATGATATTATCTGGTGAAAATCTTGATCCACTATTTCAAATGATTCAATTATTTGGTAAAGTTCAAACTGGAAATATATCATTCGAAAAAGCAAATGATATTATTGTTAATGGTTTAAATGCTCGTTATGTTAACCCTATTTTGGATTCTGAGCAACTTGTTAAAGAAAGAGAAGAAAAAATGAGAAAAGAACAAAATAATTAGTTAAATAAATTACTTTTTACTTTTTTTCTTTCTAATTACTTTAGTTTTACTTTTTTTGATACCTGATTCTTTTGAAGGTTCTTCAATAGAATTACTTTTATTTTCAGTAGTTTCAGTAGTTTCTGATTTTTCAGATGTTTCAGTTGTTTCTGTTGTTTCAACTGATTTTGATTTATTGTTTGTAATAATATTAATAGAATCACGGGTAATAATAAATGGTTTAATATTATTTGCAACTGAATTAATATTTTTAAGATATTTATCAATCCATAATTTAGTTGCATTAATTTGAAGATTATGATAATCATTATACTCTGCACCATTTTTATTATCTAATTGTAAGAAAGTTAAAATTTTATTCATTGCAATATATTGCGATAATGCTAATTTATTATTAATTTTAACATAATATTGAAGATCATTTTCGTCTATTTTAAATGTTGGAAATATTTGATTAACATAATAATTTTTATTTTTATCTAAATCGACAAGAATTTTATCAAGAATAGTTAAATCTTTATCAGATATGCCTTTAAAATATTTACATACAATATATTTTTCAGAATTAGAAGCACGACTAGTATAAGGTTTACAAATATAAACATTTTTATAATAATCTTTTAATAATTCGATAAGATATAACGTTGGTAATGTAAAAGTATCAAAAATTTTAAGAACAAAATGTCCATTATCATTTTGAGTTTTTAATGCAGTTAAAATTTCACCAAAAATTAAACGAAATGCTTCTTGTTCTTGAAAATTTTCATTTTTCCATTCAAATCCACCATCTGCAGTAATAAAATCTGATTTTTCTGCAAATGCTTTAGTTTTTGCTCCACCTGCAAAAATATTAATAGTAGATAATTTTGTTAAATCTCCATTTGTTTTTTCTTCATAACCACCGCCATACAAATCGTTTATATCTTTTGTTGGAATTGTTTCTAAAATATGTAATCGTTTTGGTTTTTCTTTATTATAATGATCCATAAATTGTTTTTCCATATGTAAATACTCATTTGTTGAATGTAATGTTACTGCATAATATTTATCATTAGATGATTTAACTTTTTTCTTTGCTGCTAAATAATCTCTATAAAGAATAGTAGCCTGAATAAAAGATCCCGGTCCTTCTGCTAAATGACTTGAAATAAATTTATTATCTTGAGGAATTAAATCAAACATTAAAATGATTTCCCATAATTTAAGATATGCTCTTGTTAAAATTGGTGGATTTTTCTTGGATATATTATCATGAATAAAATTATCCAGTTCTTCTCCAATCGTTACGATTTTATTATCACTTGGTCTATCAATTTCTTTTTCAAAAAGAGATGTAACTAAATATATTTTTTTTCTATTACTAAATTGATTTAAAAGTTCCATACGTTCTTTTGTTTTATAAAGACTCATATGAAAACCAAGTTTCATTAATGGCATACAAATAGTATTTAAATATTCAATATTAGGATCATGTTCTAATACTCGTTTCTTACGAGTACTTGATACATCATAGATCTGTGGTTTATATATATCAAATAGCATTATTAGTAATTATATATATAATTATATATTTATCTTATTAAATTATAATAAAACAATAAAAATATCATTTTTTATGCAATAATACTTTATAATAAAAAATGATATTTTTATTATAAATATATAATAATATGCTATTATATATATTAATCAATAAATGAGACTTATAGATATATTAACTGATGATAATAAGAAAGACATCGAAAATATGATCGATACCTATAAAAAGGGTAAAAATCTTGAATTAGAAGTATCTTTCTTTGCAAATAAGGAATTATCAAGTCACTTACTTACATTAGAACAAATTAATCAATTAAATAGTGTTTTATCTATTATTACTGAAAAAGATAAGGATAATAAAAGATCAAATACAAAAACACTTGATATTAATTTAAGTATTAAAGAACCAAATAGTGAGGATTTTGTTAATTATAGATTAAGTATTGATACTATTGAAAAAATTAATGAAAAAATGGAAATGTTAAGTCAAAGAAAGAATCATTTAATTTTTAGTATTTTAGTTGGTTATATGAAAGAAAGTAAAGATAAAAGTATATCTATTATGAAAAAAACTAAACAAAAAGGTAAATATATAACGATTGAAGATATATATGCCCGTTTTAAATTAGATAAAGAAGAATCAATTTCAGATGAAGAATTAAAAAAATTAGAAAAAGTTAATAAGATATTTGATCCAAATACATATACTATTATTTATAGATATAAAGATCGTAAATCCTATATCATTGAAAAAGATAAAAATAAATTTAGAATTGATATTACAAGTGTAAAACAAACAAATAATATTAATTTTATTGATAAAGCACATGAAGATTATGAAATCGAACTTGAAATTATAGAAATTAATAATACAAAAACTATTGCTGATAATATTTATTCATTATGTGAATTTATAATTAAGATTGTTCAACAAAATGATGTTATGATTTCAAAATCATTATCAAATGAAGTTGTTAATGAATATAAAAAAGTAATTGGTTTAAGTTCAGATAGAAATAATTTGTACATTCGTAAACCAATTTCATTAGAAGAATATCATATTATTGATAAATTACAAAATAAATATGCAGTAACAGATAAAGCCGATGGTGAACGTCATCATTTATATGTTTATAATGGTAAATGTTATTTAATTAATAATAATATGATTGTTCGAGATACAGATGTAAAGGTAGATAAAAAATTTAATAATAGTATATTAGATGGCGAATTAATCTTTTTAAGTAAATATAATAAATATATTTTCATGACATTTGATTGTTTAATGATTAAAAATAATAATATTACAGAAGAACCATTATTTATGAATCGTATTAGACAATCAGATGAATTAATATATGAATTGAATGAATGTAAATACAAACATAAGGAATTAGATACTTCTAAAGTAAATATTAATAAAACAGATGAAATTTTAAAATTTCATAAAAATAATATTAAAGATTTATATGAAGATATACATAATGTTTTAGAAAAAGGTAAAGATAAAATATTATTTAGAAGAAAATATTTCATGGATGTACTTGGTATTAAAGATAATGAAATTTTTACATATACTACAACCATGTGGAATTTATTTCAAATGGATAGTACTTTAAAAAATCCATATTTATTGGATGGTTTAATTTTTCAACCATTAAATCAAAAATATATTATTCAAGTTGATAAATATAAATTTTTTGAATATAAATGGAAACCTCCTACGCATAATTCTATTGACTTTTATATTGAATTCGAAAAAGATAAAAATACTGGAAAAGTAATAAAGATATATGATAATTCAGTAGAAGGTATAATTAAAAATAAACCATACTATATTTGTAATTTATATGTAAATCAAAATATTAAAGGTGTTGAGCAACCAGTATTATTTAAACAAAATTCAAATACTATTTTACATCAGGCATATATATACTTAGATGATAATGGATTACCAAGATCTCAAGATGGAAAGATTATTCATGATAATACTGTTGTTGAATTTTATTATTTAACAAATACAGATACAGAAACTAATTTATTATCAATGCCAGTATTAAAATGGAAACCTATGAAAACACGTTATGAAAAAACATATTATGTTAATAAATATAAAAAAGGATATGGTAATTACATTACAACTGCTGAAAGTGTTTGGAATTGTATTACAAATCCAGTAACGATGAATGATTTTGAAGAATTAAGTAATGATTTAAATTATTCATCATATTTGAAAAAGATACGTGAACGAATTAATATTGAACATGTTAAACAACAAAGTACTGCATATTATCAAAATACAAATAGAGATATTAACAAGGAAATGCGTAAATTTCATAACTGGATAAAATCAAATATAATTTATAGTTATATGGCATCTACATATAATAATGATATGAGACCAAAAATATTGGATATTGGTGTAGGTGTAGGTGGAGATATTGAAAAATATTATTATTGCAATCCTGAATTTGTTGTAGGAATAGATCCAGATTATGATGGTATTACAAGAATTCCAAATGGTGCAATAGAAAGATATAAACATATGAAAAAAACAAAACCACGCGTTCCTCCAATGTATTTCATATTAGGAAATCCAAGTAATTTATTAACATATGATGAACAAATTAAAATAGTAGGGAAAATGCCAGATGAAAGTAAAGAACTATTTAATAGATTTTTTACAAATAATAGTAAAAAAGTCATTTTTGATATGATTTCATCTCAATTTGCATTACATTTCTTATTAGTAAATGAAACCAGTTGGAATAATTTATGTGAAAATATTAATAATCATTTACATGATGGTGGATATTTTATTTTTACTACATTTGATGGTGATAAAGTTAAAGAAATCTTAAAAGATAAAACTGAATATACTATTTATCAAAATATTAATGGAGAGAAAAAGAAATTCTTTGAACTTGTTAAAAAATATAATGATGATGATAAGAGTCCATTTGGACAAACTATTGATGTTTTAAATAGTTGGATTTCTGAAGAATATAATTCTGAATATTTAGTATTTTATGATTTTATTGTAAAATCATTAGCAGAAAAATGTAATATGGAATTAGTAGAAAGTGATAATTTTGAAAACTTTTACAATAATAATAAAGATTATATTGAACATGCACGATTATATGATGATAATCCTAAAAATAGAAAAGTATTAAATGATGTATATTCATTTTATAAAGATGATGAACTTATCAATAAAACACGTGAAATTTCCTTTATGAATCGTTATTATGTTTTTAGAAAGAAAGTTAAAAATATTAAAGAAAACAAGGAACAATATTATGGTTCTACTCGTCAATATTACACATATAAAGCAAAATTATATAGTTAATTTTTTTACTTTTATTTAATTATAAGTAAAAATGATATAAGAATATTTTTTATATAATTATATAATAATGGAATATCAAGCATATAAACCAAACGAATTATTAAAATATTATGAAAATTATAAGGTAGAAGGAAAACTTGATAATGATATTTGTAATTTCTATTTACATTTTAAGATTAAAGAAGATAAACCAAAAAATAAATTAAATTCAGAAAATATCGATAATAAAAGTACAATGATGCAATTATTAAATAAATTAAATGATAGAACATTAAATCAAGCATTAAATAAATTACGTTTATTAGAAATTAATGATATTAGTGAATTAGATTTTTTAGTTAATCAATGTATTAATAAAATTAAACGTGAAAATGGACAATTAAAACAAGTATTTGCAAAATTGTGTTGGGAATTACAACAAAATAGTTATAATGTTAAAAATGAAAAAGTTGTTTTTAGAAAGTTATTTTTAAATAAAGTTAAAGATGAATATACAAATATTATTAATTTTAATAATACTGATTGGAATAAAAAAGAAGCCGAGCAAGTATTTGTTTTACTTGGATTATTATATTCTCATAAAATTATTACAGAGGCAATTATTGAAAATATTATTCTTGATCTTAAACAAAAAATTATTTATACTGAAACTATGAATAATGAATATTGTGAACGTGCTATATATTTATTAATTTCATTAATTACAAATATTGTAGATACATCAGATAAAATGTTTGATGAATTAAAATTATTTTTAGAAGAACAACAAGAAATTCATAAAAATCAAAATAAAGAAAATCAAATGATTAGTATATTAATTCAAAATATTATTGAACAATTATAAAATTAGTTTATTATTTATATTTTTTATAAAGTATAAATAAAATTATTTAGTATCTTTTTTTACTTCTTTATTACTTTTAGAAGATTCTTTACTTGAATTATTTTCGGTAGTTTTTGATTGATTTTCATCATTTTCATCATTTTCATCTTCTTCATCTGTATTTTCAAAAGTTTCACCTTTTGTTATAGATACAATTTCAGAATTATTTGATTTTAAAAAATATTTATAAATGAAAAAACACACACAACATATTACAATAATAATTATAATAATTTGAAACCAAGATAAATTAGAAGTAAAAGTAGAGTTATTTGTAATAATAGGTTCATTACTTAATTTTTGAGGTGATTTAGAAATATTTTCAATATTATTATTATTTAAAATATTTTGTTCATTCATAATTTTATCAGAAACTTTTTTCATAACAAAACCCGAATATCCAGTAGTATTTTGATTATTCATAATTATAATTGTAAATATATTATATTTTTTATAATTAAACTCATATATAAAAATTATTGATATTTATATTATATAATAACTACAATATATAAAATGGCATATGAGAATCTTCCATGGATTGAGAAATATCGACCTAAATTATTAAATGAAATAATAAGTCAATCTGAATCAATAAATATATTAAATAATACTATTAAAACTGGTGAATTACCTCATTTATTATTATATGGAGGACCCGGAACTGGTAAAACAAGTTCAATTATTGCATTATGTAATCAATTATTTGGTAGTAAAATAAATGAACGTATGATAGAATTAAATGCATCTGATGAAAGAGGAATTAATATTATTAGAACAAAAATTATACCATTTGCTAAAACTGCTATTGGTGATAAAGATAAAAGAGTTTTATGTCCTGATTATAAAATTATTATTTTAGATGAAGCAGATGCTATGACTAAAGAAGCACAATCTGCATTAAGAAAAGTTATGGAGGATACTACATCTATTACACGATTTTGTTTTATATGTAATTACATAAATCAAATTATTGAACCAATTAATAGTCGATGTGTAAAAATTAGATTTAAACCAATTGAAAATACATTAATTAAACAAAAATTAAAAGAAATTTCATTAAATGAACAAATTAAATTAGATGATTCAGCACTTAATTCATTAGTTGAAATTGCAAATGGCGATCTTCGTAAGGGTATATTATTATTACAAAATGTTAAATATATTAATAAAGAAATTATAAATGATAAAGATATTTATGAACATTCAAAATATATTTCGCAAGAAAAATATGATCAATATATTAATTTTTTAAAAACAAAAAAATATAATATTATGGATTTAATTAAATCTATTAAATCTGATGGATACACATTTCAATCTATATTAAATAGAACTGTTATTTCTATTTCAAAATTAAATATTGATGATAAACTTAAAAATAATTTTATGTTCTGTTTATCAGATATTGATAAAAAAATTAATGATGGCGCCGATGAAGATATTCAATTAATTAAATTATTTATCGAAATTAATAATTTATTGTGATGTCGATAATTTATATAATATACAACATGCACTTATTGATAATATACATCCACAAATAATACACCATGTTGTTGATGACATAATACCACAAAAACAACATATAATACATACACATAATATTATTATAAAAAGAATCCATGCATATGTATGATCTTGGGATTGATTATATTCATAATTAGTATCTTCATAACTTTGCTCGGGATAATTTTGATTAGGATAATTTTGCTGTTGAACTGGTAATGTTTGAGGCATTTGTAAAAGTGGTTGTGTTTCAACCATATTTTGAGGTCGATATAACATAGGTTGAGGTGTATCAGTAGTAAAATTTTGTATATCATTTGTTGTTAAAGTAGGAGCAGAACTATTAAAATCATTAGAAGTTATTGTTGGTTGAGATGGTGCCTGTCTAACTAAATTTTCAGATAATGTAGGAGCACTGCTAAAATCATTAGGAGTTAATGTTGGATATGATGGAGCCTGTTTAACTAAATTTTCAGATAATGTAGAAAATTGTTGTGGCATTTGTTGAAATTTATTAAATTGTCTTGATGCATTAGATTGCAATTGTTTAGCACTTTTCATAAGATTACCCATGCGATTATTTAATCCTTTTAAAGGATTCTTAAAATTATTCATATTGAAACCATTTAATCGTGGCATATTTTATAATATAAAATGACTTATATAATTAAAAATATAAAATAATTTAATAAATAATTTATATTATAGAATATAATGATAACGTCAAAAATATATAATTCATATTATGAAGAATTACATAATAAAATTAAAATTGTATTATTATCAAATAAAAATATAAGTAAATCTGGATGTTTTATAGGTATTAAAGGTGGATTTTTAGATGATGAAATTGAAGGAACCGCACATTTTTTAGAACATTTATTATTTATGGGTAGTGAAAAATTTCCAAATCAAAATGAATATCATGAATTTATTATTCAAAATAATGGTATCGATAATGCTTTTACATCACACGATACAACTTGTTATTTTGTTTCAATTGATACATTATTTTTAGAAAAAAGTATTGAAATGTTATCATGGTTTTTTAGAAAACCATTATTGCAAAATGAACATATTGAAACTGAAATTAATATTGTTGATTCTGAACATAAAAAAAATATGTTAGTTGATCATTGGATTATTGATGATTTATTTAAAAAATTTATATTAAATAAAAGATTTAATAATTTTGGTACTGGTGATAAAGAATCATTAAAAAATATTACAAGAGAACAATTTATGAAATTTTATGATACATTTTATACAACAGATAATATGTTTATATGTGTAATTAGTGATGAAGATATAGAAACACAAAAAAATAAATATTTAAAATATTTTAATGATATTCCACCAAAATTATATACAGATATTGTAGATCGTTTTAATACTGAAGTAATCAGATTTAATGAATATAATTTAATACAATTTCAATCTATATCAGATTATAAAATATTAACATTATATTTAACTTTACAATTAGATGAAAATAAAATTGAAGAATATAATCTTGCTAATTTATTCGTTTATTTATTAGGTACTGAATATATAAATTCATTATCATATGAACTAAAGGAACAAAAATTAATTAATAATATAAAAATTGGTATCGAATATTTTTTTGATACTAATGTTATTATATCTATTAATATTACATGTGTTTCTTTTCAATATGTTGATAAAATTATTAATTTAATCGAATTATATTTAAAATCATTAAAATGTATTACTGAAGATCAATTTATTCAAATATATAATTTTTATAGAGAAATAAAATACAATATAAATAAATGTTATCCAATATTGCGCGATACTGTATCAATTGGTACAGATATAATAAATAATATGATACATTCTGATAGTGAATATTATATAGTTCGTGATTTTTATGTTCCAGAATATGATACAAGATATTTTAATATTTTTTCTAAAAAATTAAAAAAAATTAATATTAATATTATTACAAATAAAGAAATAATTAAAGATCCTGAATATTTAATTAGTCCACATTATAATACAAAATATATATTAACAAAATATAAGAATAATTACAATGATAATATAAATTATTATAATATTGAAAATATAATTAGTATTAAAAAATTTAAAATTCCTGTTAAATCAATTATTAAATCATATGGTATTGATTATCCAAGATTAATTGATAAAAATATTTATTATTTAGATAATAATCGATTTAATGATCCAACTATTAAATTATTTATATTTCAATATAATCCATTGTTATATGATAAACATTATCATTTAATTGCATCTATTTATATTATGTTATGTAATCATATTGTAAATTACTATTTAGATTCATTATCATATTTAAGAATTGATTTTAATATTAATATTAAAAATGGATTTTTAATTTATGAATATAGTAGTTTAGATAATATTTTTGTTGAATTTATTAAAAAAATTAATAATATGATTTCTGGATTAACAAATAAATATTTTGATGATATTAAAAATAATATGATTAATGATTTACAGAATAATAAATATAATCCTCCTTATATATTATGTAATATTTATATGTCATTATTGATACATAATCAACATACACCAGATGAAATAATTAATATTTTACAAAATTTAAGTTGGGATCAATTTAGTATGGATTATAATAAAATTTTAGAATTTAAAAATAAATATTATTTATTAATTGGTGATTTTTCAAAACCAATTGAAAATATTTGCAAAGATAATTATACAAATTGTTCTATACAAAATATGTTAAATATTATTGATTTTAAACATATTGAAAATCCAAATATTAATGATAATATTAAAGAATCAAATTCATTATCATATCATTTAAAACGTGATGAAAAAGAAATTAATAACTGTATATATAAAAATTATATTTTATACCGCGATCAAGTAACAATTATTAATAATAATATGAATTATAATGATATATTAGATGGAATTAAAAAATCATTAATTATTAATATTATTAGTTTATTAATTCAACCAAAATTATTTGATGAATTAAGAACAAAAGAACAATTTGGATATATTGTAAAATGTACTGGTAAAACAGTTAATTTTAATAATACAATGACTCATATTATTACATATATTATACAAACTGATAAATCAATTGATAAAGTAAATCATGCAATTAAAAAATTTAATAAAAAATTAGTAAAAGAAATTAATTCTGATAAATCATATATAGAAATTTTTAATAATATTAAAAATGGAATATTAAATGATTTACAAAAAGATTCTCAAAATATTTATGAAGAAGCATATATATATAAAGAAATTATAACAACAAAATGTTTTATTTTCAATATAAAAGATAAATATATTGATATTTTAAATAATATAAGTTTTGATGATATTAAAAATCATATAGTAAATCTTAAAAATTGTATAACTGAAGATATTATTGAATCATAATTATTTTGATCTAAAAAAGAATATTATATTATATAAATAATATAATAAGAATGAATAATTTGTTAAACGAATTACAAAATGATACTGTTAATGATTTATTAAATGGTAAAAAAATTAAAAAAAATAAAAAGGCTCAATTGCAAATGTCAGATATGGATCGAAATAATTTATTAACAAAAATTTTATCATCTAATACATTTACAGGTATGCAAAATAATGATACATCCAGTTCAAGTTCTGATCCATTAACTAAAAGAGAGGAACTCAGACAAAAATTGCGTAATAAAATGGGAACACAAAAAATGTTAAGAAATGGTAAAAAAGCATTAGAACAACAATTACAACACAAGATGAAAGATGTATTAAAAGATTCTCCATTAATGAATAATAAGACAGAATCAGTTGATAATGATCCTGTTCCAGAGTTAATTCCAGATAATAAAGAAGATAATTTGGATGAATATTTATCATAAAAACTTTTTATAATTGATATAAATTATAAAATTATTTACGTTGATATAATGAAATTTGTTCTAAAGGATTTTGTTCCTTTACTTCTTTTTCTTTTTCAGTTAATTTAGTTTCTACAGTACATGTTTTATTATTACAATTTACATCTTTTTTATTTTTAATTTTTTTATTTTCTTTTTGAGAATCATTCTTTTCAAATGTTGTATAGATAATAATAATTGTAATAATATCCATTAATAATAAAATTAATAATGTAATAAAATACGTATTATTTCCAATCACATCATCCCATAAATAATAAAAAATAAAAAAATAAATAGTTGCAGTTAATAATATTAAAATAGTCGTTGATAACGGTTTATTTAATAGATAATTAATAGTATTTATTATGGTAAGCATTATATAATAATAAAATAAATATTTTTTTAAGCAAAATAAACGATAATATAATTAAATTTTTTTTCTTATTTTTATTTAGAAAATCAAGTTTTATAAAAAAATTGATATTTTAAATTCTTTAAATACTAATAATATATATTTATTGCAAAATATACTATGCTATACAAATTACTTTTTGAATTATTATATTCAATTGATAACTATTTCGAAGAACCCTATAAGCCACCTGACCCTCCAAAAATGTTAAAACGTGTATCGTTTTCTACTAAACCTCAGTATATTCTAATTGAAAAAAGTGAGTTGCCTACAATCCAACAATATATTTATAATTGGAATGAATGCAAAAAACTTAATAATGTTGAAGATACTCCAGAAGAAGAAGTTGTTTTAGATAAAATTCTTGATTACAAAACCTGTTTATTTGATAAGATCAAAAAACAATACAAGAATTCATCTTCTGAATTAATTTCTGATATTGCAATGGAGATTGCTATATCATGTGCAATTGCTCTACATAAAGATACTCGCGAAATTGATGCATTTTTAAATTCATCAAACTTGGATTTTGAACAAAAATATCTTAAAAAGAATTATTCTTCAACAACTATTCAATTTACCATCGAAACTCATAATATTTCAACAGTTTCTACAATATCATTATTATCTTATGATGATAGTGATGATGAAAATGATGATGATGATAGTGATGATTATGAATTCGGTGAAATTGAAGAAGATGAATTAGAATTAGAAAGAGTTAAATGCATTCTAAATAAACAATTTTTTGTAAAATAAATATTTTATTTAATAAACTTATAATAACGTCTAATAATAAAAAAATAAATATATTATAATATATAATGGAAAATATATTAACTGCATTAAAACATTCATCTGAAATATCAAGTAGTCTTGCAATTAAATTAGATCAATGTGAAAAAACGATAAATCAACTTAATAATAAAATTTCAAAATTGGAAAATGAATTAGTAACTTTAAAAGAATCATCAATAAATACAAAAAGTATTGAATATCCTTTAACTAAAACAGTTAGTAATAAACCAAAACAAATTGAACCTAAAAAAATAATTAAAAAAAAAATATTAGAAACATCTGAATCATTAAAAGATTTTATAAAAGATATTAAGCGAGATACTGCATCTTATAATAATGAAAGTGAAAGTGAAACTGAAACTAAAAATAACAATGAAACTGAAAATTATTCGATGTTAATGGAAGTTACAGAAATACCAAATAAAGTAATACAAAATAGTCAAAATATGAATAAAGATATTAAAAATATTAAAACTTTTAAAAGAACTATAAATAGAAAATTTAGATAAAAATAAATTATTATAATTTATTTAATAATGACTAATTATATTTGTGGATGTAAAAATAATTTTTATAATAATGAAAATATTATGATGTTATTGCCATGTGAACATTTTATACATGAAAAATGTGTTTATAAATTAATATTGCATAATAAAAAACAATGTTTAATTTGTAATACATTTATTAGTGATATTATATCAGAGGATATTATAAATCGAAAACTTATTTATAAACAAAATAAAATAGATTTATTATCAATTAGAATACCAAATGACTGTCAAATAAATTATATGACATTACCAATGGCTATTATTAAATTTAATGCAATTATGAATAAATTAATAATAACACAAACAAAAGAAGAATTAAATGATTTAGTTGAACATATTATGCATTTATGTAATATTAAAATTAATATTATTGATAATACTAAAAAAAATCCTATTATTTATGATAATAAAACAATTAAATGGATTAATAAAAAAGATATTAATAGAAAAATTGTTTTAACTCCAACTCATTCACATTATATCGATTCATTTATAATGTATTATTTATTTAAATGTGGATTTGTTGCAAGTGATTTTATTAATACAATTGATATAGGGAGAATTATTGCACAAAAAGCAGATTTATTAATTTTTAGAAGAAATAAGGATAAAAATATGGTAGAAAAAATTAAAGAATATTTAAAAACACATAATCGTATTGTATTGTATCCAGAAGGTGCATTAAGTAATCAAAATACAATAATGGAATTTAGAACAGGTGCATTTTATACAGATGCGTCGATATGTCCTATTGTTATTAAATATGATCCATTTCCATATGATGATAATATGCAAAAATTAATATTTAAATTAATAACAGCACCTGAAATCAAAGTTACAGTAATTATTAATGATTTATTTCATCCTCCTTTTAATAAAGATTCTATAAATAAAGTAAGAGATATTATGGCAAAATCGGGTAATCTTGATAAATCACGAGTTAGTAATAAATTAATTACTGAATAAAAAATGATTTTAAGACAATATATTATAATATATAGTATAATATAATGGATACTTTACATATATCAAATTTAAATGAAAAAATATCATCGGTATTATCGGTTAATTTTTTAGATAATATTAATATGATAGGTGAAGTAATAAGTGTAAAACCATCTGGTAAAAATTATTATTTAACAATTAAAGATATTAATGAAGATTGCCAAATTAATTGTACATTATGGGGTAAAGATCCAGATGTAAAACAAGGTGATAGAGTTGAAATTACTGGAAAACTCGCTATCAATAAAAAAAATATTTCATTATATGTTAATATTAAAAATATTAAAAAAGTAGATGATGGTAATATTATGATTGGATATGAAAAATTAAAACAAGAATTAATTGGTTTAGGTTACAATGATAATAAAAAAGTATTAAATAAATTTCCTACAAAAATTGGTATTATTACAGCAAAAGAGGGAGCAGCAATTCAAGATATTTTACAAACATTTAAATTAGATAATTTTATTGGTAATGTGAATATTTATAATGCAATTGTTCAAGGTAAACAATGTCCATCATCAGTTATTGCAGGTATAGATTATTTTATAGAAAAGAATGATATTGACATATTATTAATTGCAAGAGGTGGAGGTTCATTTGATGATTTAGTAGGATTTTCTGATCGTGAATTATTAGATAAAATATTTATATCACGTAATAAACATAATTTTATTACTATTTCTGCTATTGGACATCAAATTGATAATCAATTAACCGATTTGGTATGTGATTATTTTTTTGCGACACCAAGTATTGCTGCTAAATATATTGTTGAAAAACAAAAAGAATATATAACAAAATTAGAACAATACAAGTTAATATATAATAATATTATGAATGAATATAATAAAGTATGTAATGATTTTAATAATATTAATATAGAAAATGCAAAAAAATATTATTATACTAAACAAATTAAAGATTATTATTCAAAAATAGAGAAATATAAAAATATTTATAATGATTCTATTACACAAATTACAAAATCAAAGGAAAGAATAAGTAAATTTATTAAAAAAGTTCAACCAATTATTCAGGATTTTAATAGTGATGTAGTATTATCTATATACAAATTTATTGATAAAAATACTGAAAAAGTTCTTAAAAATAATAAATTATTTATTAATTTTGCTGATGGTAATCTTGAAATTTCCTATAAAATTATAGGATATGAAATATATTGAAAAAAATGATTTTTTATAAAAATATATAAAGGTATTAATAATATAATAGTAATTAATAATGGAAGAATCAATTGATACTTTATGCAGTCATATTAAAAGTATTAAATATGAAAATTATGATACAGTTGATAATTTTATAAATGAATTACAAAAATATGAAGAAATTATTAAAAATATTGAAAAACAATTAAAATTAAATGATCTTGAAGATTATTATAAACAAAAAGATATTACTGAATTATTTAATGAATTAGATAATATTAATATTCATAATTTAACATTTGATGAATTACGAAAAATTCGTATTATAACTAATATTATTACTGAAAAATTAAATATTACACAAACTATTGAACATATTTAATTAATAATTATATTTTTTCATATTCATACATAATAACATCACCATCAATATCCAATGGTATTTCATTATCTATTTTATTTACATTTTTGATAAAATTATTTTGATGAATAATTTTTTTAGCAATTTCTACAATTTGTTTATCATTATGTTTAATATAATTGGCAATTGATAAACATTCTTTAAAAATCTTAAAATGAATTTTTAATAAATATAATGTACTTTTGTGTAATGTTACCATTTTATTTTGATATTTTAATGCAGATGGTTCATATTTTTTACAATAATCCATATCAATAACAGTTTTAATAATAATATTATTATCATTAAAAGAGTAATTATTGGTATCAAATGATAATTTATATTTATCAAATAAATTATGATGAATTGATGGAGAAATAGGAATTGCATTAGAAATATGATCAAATAATGTATCATTTATATTCATATTCTTTAATTCACTTAATGGAATAATATGAGAACTATGAAAACCACAACTATCTGTTAAAATACAACGATTATATTGATTTAACATATTTTGACGTAATTTATTTCTATAAGTAGAATCACATTTACGTTTATAATAAACATCATGCCTTTTATTACGTAGATTGTACTCCATTTTAATATATATTCTATTATTAATTTATTAAATAAATAATAAATTAATCAATTTTTATTATACATTGCAACATTTATTAAATATAAAATATCATACATCCTGAGCATTTTATAATGCGATGGATGCATGATATTTAATTATTAACCATAGTTAATAATTAAATATCATACATTTTAGTGTTATGATTAATTTGATCAAGTTTTTCATAACTCCTTGAATTACTTTTAATAATATTACAATATTTGATATTATTTTTATATTCCAAAGTTAATTCAACAACAGGATGCGTTGAATATAATAATCGATAAGCGGCATCTTGTTTCAGAATAAATGATCCAATAACAATAATTGCAATATTATTAATCCAAATAACATTACCGATTTTACGATTACCAGCAGCATCAGCAAATGGTTTTAATACAACTTCTTCAAGTGTTTCATCAAAAAAATCTCGTCCATACATATTAAAATCACCAGCAATTAAAATACTACTATCTGGATTATTTTTAATATAATCACAAATCATATTAATTTGAGAATTAAATGTTTCTTTCCTTTTATAATATGTTAAAAAGAAATGAACATTCAAAATATCAAGTTTTATAGCATCGTCGACAATATATTGACCGACTTGCATAAATTTTAATGGATGATTACTATTTAAAAACTGATAAGGAATTGTTTTACATTCACGATCATCATAACGTTCATTAATATTAGTAATAACATCATAACGTTTAATTTTATAATAATTATCATTAATATATGATGATTGTAACGTATTATACATTTTATCAATATCAAAATCTGGATTTAATTTAACTTTATCAGATGTAATGATACCATAATGTTTATATTTATTATCATCACAAATAATATTTTTATTTTCATCATAAATACGATAATCGATATCATCACGTTTCTGTGATGCTAAAAACAATGTTTTATTATAATCTTTTATGTATTTATCATAAATATAATCCGATCCTTTATCACATAATTCTCCTACAATAAAGATATCATATGGGGTAATCATATTACATCTTTCAAATTGGTTAATAATAATATCTTCTACATCAATACCATTATACTGTTGATGACAATAAGTGCTATTTTGTTTATCGCACCCAATATTCGCATATAAAATCTTAATCATAATTTGTTATAGATCCATATCTATATATATAGTAATATTTTTAAATATTTTATAATATTCTAAAAAAATTGATAAAAAATAATAAAATATATTATAATAAAAGAATTACATTATATTATTACTAAAATGGCTATTGCTAATATTTCAGATACATTAATTAATTCAATGGTTGAGAAAAGATTAAAGACTCCTGATTTTGGACCAATGCGTCATATTGCAATATTAATTCCAGAAGGATCCATGAGAAATTGTAATCAATTATCTGGACAGAAAGGGAAAGATCGCACGAGGTCTAAATAGTACACGTGCATTATATAAGAATACTCCCATGATACCGCGTCATGCAGAATTAGATGCATTAAAAGAGGCAGAATATTTAATTCAAAGTGGTCGTGTTAAAAAAAATAAATTTGATTTAATAGTATTAAGAGTTGGTAGAAGTGGAGCATTATGTGAAAGTGCCCCATGTGAAAATTGTACAAAAGAACTTGCTGCAAATAAAACTATAAAAATTAATAAAATATATTATTCAACATCAGAAAGAACAATTGTTGTTACAAAATTCAGTGATTGGATTAATAAAAAAGATCATCATATAACAAAAGGATGGCAAAATTTATTAAATAAGAATAATTAATTATTTTCTATAGTATTAAAAATAAATTTTTGATCATCATTTTGCAATTCTTGATAAATATTTCCATTAAGATTACTATTTTCATTTGAAGATTCTGATGTATCATCATAATTTACAACTTCATCTTCTGGAATAACTTGGTGTATGATATCATTACTTTTTTTAGAAGAAGGATTCATACCTAAATAATGATATAATGCTTTTTGAATATCATTATTATGTTTTGAATAAATAGCATTTACAAGATAATATAATTTTATATAATTTGGATATTGAAACTCATAACCAATAATAGTATCATTATCATAAAATGGTGGAAATTTATTCATACCAATTGGAAATTTAAAAATATTATGTGTATGATCACAAAATTCAATAAAAATTGTACTTTTATGTTCATTATTTGTTAATGTAGATACTAATTTAGTATTATAATAAAAAAAATAATCATAATAAGCATAAATGTATAAAAATTTAAAAATCTGTAAAACAAAGTTTTTATTTTTAGTAAGTTTAATAAAATAATTAAAAACTTCCTGTAAATAAGTAGTATCTGTAAAATATATTAATTCAGATAAATTTTGAGGAAATAATAATAATTTTGTTTTTGCTGATATTATTCGATGTATTAAATCTAATAATGGAAAATCATCTTTAAATTCAGTTGAATTATATTTTATATATATTATATTAATATTATTCTTCATATATTTTTCTTTTATTTGTTTATTATTATGTAATAATATATCTAAATCAAATTGTGTTTGTATAATATCATTTATTTTATCAGATATAAATATAATTTTTCCACCAGTTTTTCTATATGTTACTGTAATATTATTATCATTAGTTGATATAATATATTTTTGAATATCAAAGATTGTATTTATAATTTTATGTAATTTTAAATAATGTGAGTTTGTATTTTTATATTTAATATTTATAATATCTAAATATGATGGAATTCTTTTAATAAAACTATTTATATTTAAAGTTGGCTCAATATTTTTAAAATAAAAATCATGAAATGAATTAAAACCTATATTTTTAGAATATAAATCTCGATAAATTATTGTGTTTAATATTTTTTTGTATGATGTATTTTTAATATTATTAATATCGTCTATGCGATTTATTAATTTAATGTATTTATCATAATTTTCATATTTATTATTATTAATAATAAATCCTTTTAAAAAGGGATGTAGTAAATCATAATTATTATTTTTAATACATAATGTTATAATCTCCTTTTTATTCAAAATATAATTTATATACTGATTTAATTCTATATTCAATTTATTGTTATATATTGAAAAATTAATGTAATAAATTAAATGTATTAACATATAATAAAATTTACTAATATCATCGGTTTCAATACTTTTATCAATCAAATTATCAAAAAACTCCTTTACTTTAGACCATTTATAGTCATTATTAAATTCTAATTGATTATAAGGTATTATAAATAATTTATCCATATAATTAAAAAATATTGATTTATTTATATTAGATATATAATAATTATAATATTATAACGTATAAAATATATAAAATGTCTCGAGAATTTACATCAATTGATAATAAGCATAAAATAACTATACATATTATTGAAAATGTATCTTACATCGAAATTACATTAATTCAACATCAATTTTTCAAAACATTCTTATTATTATTTAAACAAGTTATTGAATATTTGACAAAAAATAATGTTATATTTATTAAACAAGTTATTTTAAAAAATGAAGAATATATGTTTAGTAATATTTATGATTCTATACAAATTAATCAAGATGAATTATTACTCACTTTTAAATTAAAGGATTATCCTGCTTCTTTTTATACTGCTCTTGGATTAAATAAAAAGGCTTAAATAAATAAATATATTTATATTATAACGATAATATACAATATATTATAATGAATAATAATTTACAACAACGTGGAGGAAACTATAATCGCGATCACCGTGATCATCGTGAACATCGTGATTATAGAAATAAAAATAATTATGATGGTAATCGTAGATATAAAAGATATAATAATGAAAACAAAAATAGAATTAATAATTATGAAGAATATTCAGAACAATATGATTATGCCAGAAAATTAGAAAATGATCCAGCAATGACACGTGTAGAGAATATTGTTGTATCCAAAGAGGTTGTTGATAAAAAACGTGATAAATTTGATTTAATTTTTCAAGATTATATTGATGAATTAAAAGAAAAGAATGCATTAACAGATGAAATTGAAAATCGTTTATTAGCATTACGTCGAGGTATTTATAGTTATGGATTTGATAAACCGACACCAATTCAGTCTTTAATGATTCCACAAATTATTAGAGGAAAAGATTGTTTATCACAATCCCAATCAGGAACAGGAAAAACAGGTGCATTTGTTATTTCCATGTTAGCATTGATTGATGAGCAACTTCACAAGCCACAAGTAATTATTTTATCACCTACACATGAATTGGCTAATCAGACATTAGTTGTTGCAAAAGAAATTGGTAAAAAAATGAATATTCGTTATAGTTTTACAGCGGGAGGAACAGATAGACAACAAAATGTAGAAGAACTTGCATCATCATGTGGAGCCCAGATTGTAGTTGCAACACCGGGTCGTTTGATTGACATGATGAAACATGATCCTGAATTATTTTATTATGTAAAATTATTAGTTATTGATGAATTTGATGCATTATTGAATGGTGAATTTAAAAAGGATATTCAATTTATTATTAAAATGTTAGATAATAATGTATTGAATGATATTCAAATTTGTTTATTTTCAGCAACATTAGATCAACAAAAAGTAGATATTGCTAATAAGATTTTAACAGATCCTGTTAAGGTATTAATTTTAAAAGAACACATTACATTAGAGTGTATCGAACAACGTTATGTTGAAATTGACAATGATAGTGATAAATTTTCATGTTTAATTGATTTATTAGCACATATGCCAGTTGAACAATTTTTAGTTTATGTAAATACAATTAGTAAAGCAGAAGAATTACAAGAAAAGTTAGCATTAGAAGGTATTGAATCAGTACATATTAATGGTGATCAATTAAAATCAAAACGTGCGGAGATTGTTCGAGATTTCCGTATGGGTAAAGCAAAATGTTTAATTTCTACGGATGTTTTATCACGTGGTATTGATATTCCACAATTAACATTTGTTTTAAATTATGATATTCCGCCATTAGATAATGTAGCATGTTATATTCATCGTATTGGTCGAAGTGGTCGTAATGGTAAGAAAGGTCTTGCAATTAATTTTGTAACACGAGATGAATATAATATTTTAAATATGATTCAATTGACATTTAATTGTCAAATTAAAGAATTAGAAAGTGATTTTAGTATTTTTAATTTATAATTTAATATTTAATATAAAAACGAAATAAAAATTATAAAATTTTTATTTTAAAGGGAGGATGTGTTGATTTTAGATTTTGAGAAAGATAATGTAATTCAACAACAAATTTTTTATTTGAATAATCATCTAAATTAATAATTGATGGATAATCATAAATTATTTTTTTAAATTTATTATTATTTATTGATTCTAATAATAAATAATCTTTATAAATAATGCAATTAAATTTATTAGATAATTCTAAATATTTAATTAATTTATAAGTATTATTTATTTTTCTTTGATATTTTGTTATTTTATTTATATATTCTATATCATATTCTTTTTCTATTTCTCTTAATACATAATGATTGATCATATCAACAGTTCTTCTCATTGGTGATGTTAAATGACAATAACCATCTAAATTTAATGTTGCATGATATTTTTCACTATTTGAATAATTTGCAGTTTTGTATAATAAATATTTTATTAATTCATTATCATGTTCATCACATTTATCTTGAATACGATAAATTGGATTTTTAAGTTTATTACCAACATACCAATTAGTAAAAATCATAAATGTTTCAATTGTATCATGATTATCATTAATTTTTATATTTCTTTTCATAATAGTATTAAGAATATTACATATTTCTGTATGAGTATTATCATATTGATCATAAGTATAATTTTTAATATTTGTTAATATAGTATTTTTATATTCATATTGAATTTCTAATGTTTTTTTATTAATTATAAATGAAAAAGTTATTGCTCTTTTATTATCATCATTTGTTAATGAACATAATTTTAATAATTTATTAGGTAATAAATTTCGAATTACTTTTTTATTTGAAATATCTGGTATATAACATGTACTTTGTCTTATCATTATTTCATTCCATAAAAGTTCTGGAAATAAAAAAGATGTTGGATCTGCAATATGTATATCTAAATATATATAATTATTATCTTCATCAATTGTAAAACCATCATCTAAATCAAGAGAACCTTCTGGATCAACTGTAATCACTGTTTTATTATAAATCTCTCTATTAGTACATATATCATATTCATAATCAATTTCTATATTATTATATACTTTATCACCTTTCCAATTATTTGTATATAAGTGATGATATATATCTTCATTATCTGATTCATTTGATGTATAACCTAATGTATTTTCAATTGTATTATATAATTTATGATAAATTATATATGAATCATGATTATCAAATGTTTTTTTTGTTTTAATTATGCTTTTTTCACCTGTTATTAAATCAATACAGTCTTTATATATTTTGTTATTTAATGTATGAATTTTATGGGATGATAATAATAATCTTCCTATACTTTGCATCTTTTATATTATAATATAATTATTTAGTATATTATTCATTTTTTATATGTAATATATAATTAGGTTGCTTATATATTAAATACAATAAAAATAAATTAAATTATGGCTTAAAGATAAGACACTAATAAATAGTATAGAAAAAGAAAAACATTATAATAATGTCATCATTAAACAATACATCAGATACCACTATGCGTCATCAGTTGTCAGAGCAAGTAGATAAGAAGGATATTAAATATACATCAGTATATGTCAAGCGTGGACCAGATGATGATTTTAAGGCGTTTATGGCGAAGATTTCAGATTTGCGTAAAAAGTATGGAGTAAGTTATTTGAATCTAAAGACTATTTCATATTTGCGAATTCCACAAGAACACAAGAATGCTGTATATAATTCAGGAATTAGTTTTACTGGAACCGAGTTTAACTTGAAGGCGACTTATAGTTGTGATCAAGCAACTGCAGACAAGTTGTATATGAAGGAGAATCGACATACTTTTGTAAAGACTTGGTATAATAAGGAAGTTGGACGACTTGAATTTAGTTCATGTTTGCCACCACGTACTTTAGAGAATATTGTTAAAGAGATGTTTGAACGATCTACTTTGCAATTTGATACTAATTTGTATAATCGTGTTTATAATCCTAAAACACAACAACCACGTAGTTCTGAATCACATGAACAAGTAGCATCTAATGTTGTACAGGCTGAGCAACATACTGATCAACAGCCAAAACAGCAATTCCGTCGAGTGGTTGCAAACACTGTACGTCCCAAGCGAGTTGTTAGAGAACGTAATTAATTATATTTTTATAAATAAATTTTAATGCATATGCATAAAAATTCCTTAAAATTAAAATAATTATATATATTATTAAATAAATTCAAATGGCGAATATTATTCAAAAAAAAAGACTTGCAAATGAAGTAAAATTATTAGAAAAAGAACCATTGCATTATATTACAGCATATCCTGATAAAAATAATGAATTAATATGGTATTTTATGATTAAAGGACAGAAAGATACAATTTATGAAAATGGTGAATATATTGGAAAAATCGAACACAGTCCTAAATATCCAGCAGAACCTCCTGCATATACAATGTTAACACCATCAGGGCGTTATGAAATTAATAAAAAAATCTGTTTAACAAATTCTAATTTTCATAGAGGGGATTGGAATCCATTATGGAATATTAAAACGATATTAATTGGATTTTATTCTATATTTTTAGCAGATGATACAACAGGTATTGCACATATTCATGATAGTAATGAAAAACGATTAGAATATGCAATTAAATCAATAGATTATAATAAAAAATTTTTAAATGATATTGATTCAAATTTTGATAAAACAAAATTATTTAATGATATTCCAAAAATTAATTATAATGAAGAAATAATTAATATATTAACAAATATTTATAATTTAGATAATGATTTACAATCTAAAATAAATAAATTATTATAAATTAATTTTATTATTTATATTTATATATTTAAATATGAATAATGATTATTATAATTTTTCAGTTAATCCAAATAAATGTTTAACAACATATACAAATAATACTGTTTCTACTTGGGATTGTGTATTGGATCACCCTGCACAATCATGGAATTTAGCATCTGATGGTACATTAAGACATAATCAATCTGATAATCCTAATAAATGTATATCTATTGACTCGAATAATAAATTAGTATTAACTCCATGTGATTCAAAAACATTACCACCTGCAAAATTTACTTATAATGATAAAAATCATTTAGTTATAAATAATTTTTTAAATAATAATCAATGTGTTACTCGAAATTTTTCTGATACAAGAGATGGAGTTCCTCCACAAATAGTTGAGTGTAATGATCAATCTCCTGCTACTGATATGATGCAAACATTTAATAAAAGATCAACTACGCAACAATTTAGAATTAAAAATGATAAAAGTGTAAGAAATAAATATGCTGTTCCTGCATTAAATTATAAAAATTCTGATGGAAGTATATATGATGGTGATTTATATATAACATATGATCCAACTGCAACAGTTGATACAAGAATAATTACTTTAAAACCTTTAAATAATAATACTACACAATTATGGAAACAATCGATAGATAATAAAATATGTTCTGTTTATGATCCAACAAAATGTATTTCAAGAAATGCCGATCAAATTATATTAACTGATCTAACTAAAGCATTACCAATAACAATTGGTAATTATAAAAATGATTTATCATTTCCTAAAACATCAAATTTTAAATTTTCTGATGGTAAATGTTTAAATATTGATGGCGGTGATTATACTAAAGGAATTATTAATACTTATACATGTACTGGTGCACGTTCTGATACTGTTGCATTTGTTCAAGAACCTTTACGAACTCCTATAGTTGCACCAACTCCTGTAGTATCACAAACTTCTACAGTTGTACCAACTACTACAGTTGTACCAACTACTACAGTTACACCAACTACTACAGTTACACCAACTACTAAAGTTGTACCAACTACTACAGTTGTACCAACTACTACAGTTGTACCAACTACTACAGTTGTATCAACTCCTGTAGTATCACAAACTTCTACAGTTGTACCAACTACTAAAGTTGTACCAACTACTACAGTTACACCACAGATTTCAAATATACAGATACCACTTGATCCAATTAAATATAAAAATCCTAATTTAGGAGATTGTAATACTATTTTACCATCTGACTTTTATGAAAAATATAAATATACAACAGTTGATAATTATAATAAATTAATTGATGATTTAATTAAAGATCCTAAAAAATGTTATTTACCACTTACAAATGAACAAATACAAAATGAATGGAAAACACGATCAGATTGTACCAATATTCCAACGATAGATCCATATACAACAATTAAAAGAATTGATGATTATATAGATACTTATCAAAAAGATCCTAAAAAATGTTACAAACCTCTAACAGATGTAGAAATACAAAATGAATGGAAAACACGATCAGATTGTACCAATATTCCAACGATAGATCCATATACAACAATTAAAAGAATTGATAATTATATCGATGATTATAAAAAATTTCCAGAAAATTGTTATAATCCACTTGATCCAAATATTTATAATAAAACAAATTGGGCAGATTGTACAAATATTCCAAAATATGATGAAATAAAATATATGCCAGAAACTAAATATAATCAAATGTTATCTACTTATGCATCAAATCCTCAAATTTGTTATAAACCAATTGATAAAACTACATATGATTCTTTGTGGAAATCTAATTCTGATTGTACTAATATTCTTGATTATGAAACAAATAAATATACAAGTAATAGTAAATTAATTGAAGGTATTAATAAATATAAAAGTGATTCTAAAATGTGCTATAAACCAATTGAATATAATGAATTCCAAAAAATATGGAGTGATTTAGGTATGTCTGGTGATGCACCAACAAAATATAATAAATATACAACAAAAGAAAAATTACAAGAATCTATTAAAAAATTAATTGCACAAATTCCTAAATCTGATACACCAACTTTTACAAGTGGAAATATGACAATTAAAGACGAAAATATAACATTAGATACTATAGATACAAATACATTTCAAAATTTATGGGCAAATGCAGGATGTTCAGTATCAATGCCGACGATTGATGATATTATTAATAATAAAAAAATTCGTGAAACACCAATTAATGATATTATTAAATATATTAATGATATTTCCATAACGAATGATGATAATAAACGCAAATTGTGCTATGGCAATGATTCTACAAAGTATCCTGTAAATACGAATGAAGAATTAAATGCTTTATGGAAACAAGCAGGTTGTATTACTGATACAAAATTAACTGATAAACAACTTAAAATGTCTCGTTCTGATGTTATTAATGATATTAATAAAACAGCATCTTCTATATTAATGGCTGATCGTAAAAATTGTTATGGTGCAGATGAAACAAAATGGCCAGATAATAATGGTAATAATAATATTATTACAAGACAACAATGGGAAAATATATGGAAAAATAATGGTCATTGTACAACAATACCTACTTATGATGATTCTATTAGAAAATTAACTAAAGAACAAGCAATTAAAAAAGCAAATGAATTAGGATTATCTGAAAAAGACGAAGATAGACAATCATGCTATGATTCAGATTCTAAAAAATGGCCAATGAATCAGACTGATTTTAATACTGCATGGAAAAAAGCAGGCTGTACTACTTCTCCTGCAAATAATTATTTAACTACTGATAAAGCAACAACTTATATTAATACTGTATCTAATTCAACTATAAAAGAAGATAATATTGCATGTTATGGAACAGATGAGAGTACATGGCCTATGAATAAAAGAAATTGGACATGGATAATAGTTATTATTGTAATTGTTTTAATTATTATGATTATTGTCGGTATTTATGTATTTAAGCGTATTTCTGCATCAAAAACTCAAAATATGCAAGGTGGTTCTATATTTAATACAATACTTTTTAGTGAAAGTTTATAGTTTAATACATTTATATTAAATTATAATAAAAAATTTGATTTATAATATATAACACTATTATATTATAATAAATGAATAATACATCACCACTTAGATATCCGGGTGGTAAAACACGTGCATGTAATCAATTAGATAGTATATTAAACGATAATTTTGATATAAATAAATTTAATAATATTATTTCTCCATTTTTTGGTGGAGGATCATTTGAATTTTACATCCAAAATAAATATGGATTAAAAATTATAGCAAATGATAAATTTACACCATTATACAATTTTTGGAATACGTGTAAAAATAATAAAATAGAATTATGTAATAAATTAAATAATTATATAGATAAAATAGATAAAGAAAGTTTTAGTAATTTTAGAATAAAAATATTAAATGAAAATAATATTTTAACACAAAGTATTATGTATTTTATTATAAATCGCTGTTCCTTTAGTGGTGCTACTTTATCAGGTGGATTTTCATTAGAAGCATCTAAAAAAAGATTTACTAAATCATCAATTAGTAGAATAAATAATTTAGATTTATCAAATTTTGATATTTATAATTATGATTTTGAAGATTTTATTAATTTAATTAATAATGATAATAATTTATTATTTTTAGATCCTCCATATTATTTAGAAAATAAATCAAAATTATATGGTAATAATGGAGATATGCATGAAAATTTTGATCATGAAAAATTATATAAATGTTTATTAAATAAAAAAAATTGGATAGTAACATATAATAATTGTGATTATATCAAGAATCTTTATAAAAATTATAAAATTATTGAACTTAGTTGGAGTTATGGTATGAATAAATCAAAAAAATCTTCTGAAATTATTATATTAAATAATTAAATTTTATTTTTTTATATAATTATATTTATATAATGACTAAAGATTTTGAATGTACAATATTTCCAGAATGTAATAAAGATGATTGTATTAAAAAACATAAAAAACATATAAAACAAAAAAAAATTAAAGAAATTTATACTTCAAGTGATCAAAGTGAAGAAAATAAACAAACTATAAATAAATCAAGTAAAGGTAAACGTGGTAAACGTGGTAAACGTGGTAAACGTGGTTATGATGGAGCGATTGGTCCGACTGGTCCAGCAGCAGAAGGTGGAAGTAGTAGTGGTGGGGCTGCTTTATATGAATTTAAAATAGAATCTGAACGGCGTACTATTAATTGGTTTCCTGAAACAGAAGGAGAATTATTTTGTAATTTAACAACATCAAATGAATATTCTTTTAATCAAGGTGATAAAATTTTATTAATAGGACAATTTCAATATTTACCATTATATACTGAAGATAATAGTTCTTTTGATCCTCAAACAAGTAAAATATGTGGAATGGCGTCTACATTTTTTGTAAATAATATTAATCAATCAATATTTACAAATGTATCATCTGGACAAACAGGAGATTCTATTGAAAATATTGTATTTAGTTATGAGAATATATATGGTAATAACTTTAATGAAGCACTAATTAGACTATATAATTTATCTTACGAACTAAATACTTCTCGTCCATCACAATATACTATAACTTCTGCAAATATGTCATATATTTATACAATACCTGAAACTGGATCATATACATTTAATATGTCATCTAAAATAGTTTTTTATGGAGGAACTGGAGCATATTATGAAATAAATTTTAAACAAATTTATTTATCTGTAATTAAAATTAATGAAGCATCTAATATTTTACCAGCATATATTTCTAAAAATAAATTAAATAAAACAAAAAGATTTTTATAGTTATTATAAAAAATGATTTTTTTAATATAAAAATTATAATATATATATAATTATAATGCAATAATACTAAAATGGTTAAAAATAAATTCGGAGGTAATCGCGCGAAGGGTATGAAACGACAAGTTGAAGAAAAAAAGATTATGACAGTATTAGACGATCCCTCGGAACAATGGGGATTAATTAGTGGTAAAAGTCTTGGTGGTAATCGATTTTTAGTTAAATGTGAAGATGGTGTGATACGTTTAGGTGTTATGCGTAATTATGTTAAAAGAGGAACAAGATTAGATGATGGAACATTTGTTGTAGTATCGCCATGGGATTTTGAAAAAAAAACAGATGATAAAAAACAAAAATGTAGTATTATTGCATTAGGTAATCCAAATGAAGCAATTAAACAAAAATTTAAAGTAGCAGAAGCAGATTATAATCCAAATGATATTGTTGATTTTGATGATGATTTTGGTGAAGATGATGTATTTGATTTCAAATCATTATAATTATTTTTATATAAAAAAAATACTATATTATTTAATATATTATCTTTTATAATTTTTTAATAATAAAATGTCTCGATATTGTAGTAAATATTCACATATATGTAATGAAAAAGCATTAATTATTTTTAATTCTATCAATAATAACACTTGTTCGCGTAATGATTTTATTATATTTTTAGATTATATTAAAAATAATATTTATAATAATTGTAATAAAAATAAAATTGTTAGTGATACAATGATTAAAGGTTCTGAATTATTTGGTATTGATGGTGCGACTTTTGTTATATTATTACAATATTCACAAGATGATGAAAATTTTATATTAACAATTTTAAAAAATTGTGTACATAATGATAATTCATATGTTTATAAATTATTTAATCAACATAATACTGCAATTAATGTATTTTCTGCAATTTTAGAAAAAAAATATTATAAAGTAAAAGATTTAATCATTGATTCAATGTCAATTAATCATTTTGTTTCTTTTTTTAAAAACATTTATAGTAAATTGTATTCTTATACATATTGTGATAATTTTATTATTGATTATATTAAAAAATATAAAGATAATTTTAGTGATTCACATATTAATGATTTAACAAACACAATTCCAAATCGTTTATCTTTACTTAAAAGTATATATACTATTCTAATTCCTAAAATTAATCCCCAAAATCTAAAATCTATATTAGATAAAATGGCAACATCATTAGATAAAGAAATTATATTATTAATTTTAGTTACTAATGCAGATACTAAACCAGACATTACAACTGTAAGATCACTTATATCAAGATCTCAGTGTACTGAAAATGGATCTTATAATAAAAAAGAAGTAGCAACTATATTAGATATTTTTATTTCTCATGGATTAGTTATTACTAAAGAAATTATACTTTTACTATTAGATCATGGATGTTATATAAATAATATTGAAAAATATAATATTGATATTGATGAAGAAATTATTCTTAAATGTATTGATAAATCATATTATCCATATGAATATAAATTTATTCCCACTACAAAATGTATTTTTGCTGAATGTACTAAAAATAATAATTTAGAACAAATTAAAATTCTTAAAGAAAAAGGAGCATTATTCTTACCAGAACATTTAGATAAGGCATGTGGTATTCGTAAAAATGGTAAAGTTATTAAATTCTTAATTAATGAATGTAATGTAGTACCAAATGATGAATGTATTAAATCTTTTGAAAAAATTTATAATACAGATGGTCTTGAAATTCTTATTAGTAAATTTAAAAAAGAAACTGTAAAACAAAATACTAATAATGAAAATAATTATTTACAATTAAATAATGATTGTTTAATTAATATTGAATCAAAAATGAATTTAGATAATATTGATTATTCCCAAGAATATGATTTAAAAAATAAAATTAGAAATTTACTTAAATATAAACAAAAAAAAATATCATTTAGTAAATTACATGAATTAATCCTTAATTATTTTATTGAAAATCATTTAGTTATTGGTAATTATGTAATTATAGATAATGCATTGTCAACTATTACTAAATTACCAAATAATGGAATTTTATATGTTGATTCACTTTATAATTTATGTTCTTATATGATTGATTAAAAAAAATATTTTTTTATATAATTATAGTATATTAATTTTAAAAATGGTTTTTGTTTTTGGTTCATTAAATGTTAGATACACGCAAAGTTTAATTAATTCTCGTAATGTGTCTAAATTAGGTATTACTTCGAGAAATATTTCTAAATTTAATATTGCTTCTCGTAATATTAGTAAATTAGGTATTGCTTCAAGAAATACTAATAAATTAGCACTCAAATCTCGTAATACTTCTAAATAATTTTTTTATATAATATAATTATTATTTACTTAATAATTAATTTAATAATAAATGTCAACATTAACAGTATGTAAAGATAGTAATTATGGTTATTGTATAAAGGGAATACCTGTAAGTGATTATCCAGATGTAACAGCAAAACCATATCCTAATCATGATCAAATAAGATGGCTATATATACCCAAAGGTTATGGTGCAATAGTATATCTTTATAAAAATTTTACGGGCAAGTCATATTATATGGAACAACCATTGAATGATGGTGTAACATATATAGGTTCTGATGACAGATTAAAAAGTGGTCAAGATCCACAAAGTTTAAAATTTTTTAAATTAGTTTCTAAAGAAGAAAGAATTCAAGCATGGACCGATAATGGTGGTACAGGTAAGATACCAATATCAATATTAAATCTTAAAGGAGGTATAAATGATATTAATGCTGAAATAACACGATTAAAAAATAGTACAAATCCAGTTGATAGAGCATTATTTTATGGTTCTAATAAAGCATTATGGCCAAATGCAAATAATATGACAGAATTACAATTTAAACAAGTTTGGGAAGAAGCAAATTGTGTTACGCCAACTGATACAAATTTAGCAAGAACTATATATAATAATGGTATAGTAACTCCCAAAGAAAGTAATAATTCATAT
>Ga0214921_10001305_pt1 | contig 43053 bp, 56 predicted proteins | sample LL1505_MetaG_FD_177992 | JGI IMG/M metagenome (GOLD analysis project Ga0214921, IMG submission 177992) | Freshwater microbial communities from Lake Lanier, Atlanta, Georgia, United States - LL-1505 | ecosystem: Environmental > Aquatic > Freshwater > Lake | place: USA: Georgia | collected...
ACAATGGAGCTTCCAGAGCTGATGGCCTGAGTGGTCACGGCCATGCTGTTTGCCCAGAGCTGGCTGTCCCAGATCATCTGGTAGCGGTTCTTGCAAAATGTTTTAACAGCAGCTACGGCACCAGCGGAGGTATCGTGGGTCTTGATACAGACTTGGTTGGCGATCTGGTCGAGGGTCATTTATCCCTCGCTGGGTTCGGCAGGAGGAGCTTCGTCAACCGCTGGTTCAGCTACCACAGGTGCTTCGACAACTGGCGTTGCTTCGACTGCTGGTGCTGGTTCTTCAACCACTGGCTCGACAGCAGGAAGCGGAGTGTTGCCTTCGGACAGCCATTGTAGATAGGCTTGGTAGTCGGTGTTGGCGGGGTCGAATGGAATATACTTTTGATCTTCTTGCATTAAGACGCAGAAAACATTACCAAACATATTTTTAACTTCTTTATACATATTATAACTCCGATGATGCATTCCACGTATCGAGGAAATAACCATTATTTGTAGTTCCGTTGCAGGTTCTGCCAAATTGAAGACCGACATTTGTTATTCCTCCAGCACCTGATGCCGTTGAGGGAAAACCATTAGCCCCTGCGTTAAATACATTGGTTACTGTCGGTGTAGCTCTTTTTGTTACGATAAATGGTATTCCATAGTAATATGTATTGGTATTTACAGCATAACCACTCCAGATACTGTTACTTGCACCCCCGCCAGCTTCGTAATACCTCTGACACAACGCCAACTCCGTCCCAATCGGCCTGCGCTCAAACTCGGTTGCGGTTGAGCCTGCTTCAAGTTGGACTCCTGTGATTACAAACCCAGCTCCAGCTGTTCCCATAATAGAGGTTGCTCCAGTTGCTCCAAGAAATCCAGTTGTCCAGCTTCCAGCTGGCGCACTGTAAGTGGAACCAACCCCAAGACCAAAATATAATCTAATACCAATGCCATTATCTGTAAGCCACGTTCCACTTGTATCCCCTGCTAGAGTAATTGTTTTCTTTTCCCATGTATTTACTGACGATATTTGATATGTGAAGGGATATGATCGTGATGTTGCCGAGTTTGCAAACACACCCCCAAAAGTTCCAGCAATAGTAGAGTAAGTCCAAAAAGAAAGAGTTACTGCCTTGGCTCCAGATGTTCCCCACCCAAGATCAGCGCAATTAAACCCCTCAACGAAGTGACCTATTAAAAAATAATCCGATGCTGTGACCGTGTACGCAGAAGAAACTGTTGCGACCAAACAAAATGTATTGTTATCTGCCTGCTGTGGGTTTGTTACGGCTTGCCTCTGTGCCGTTACTTTTGAGGCCTGAGAAAGCTGGAAGTTCCATCTATCAACCGAGTATGTATTTGCTATTGGAGTATGGACTGCCCCCGCATTCCTCTGGTCAATCCGCATATCACCATTGATGATGCGATTGCGGAAGCCAACCGCAGGACGAGTGTTCTGCGTTGAGCCGTCGTTGAAGGTGATTCCGTTAGTTCCGTGGATTGAGGTTGCCATAGTTATCCTTCGTACAAAATGTTTACTGAACCTGCGTCAAGAGTTGCTGCAGCAACAGTTGTTAGGCGTACCCGATCAAGAACAGATGATAGTGTTTTTGTTCCTGCGAACATATGCACATCATATGAATTAAATGCTCCAACTGAAACTAACCCACTCCCAATCCATATATTTCCAGATATGTTTGTAAGTATTAAATGCCCAGATACGCTATCTGCGGTAGAAGTACTATAATTTTGCAATACAAATCCGCTTGTTGAAGTAGTGCTCCCAACACCCCCATTATACGTTCCTCGAATAACTGATGTATTAACAGCATAACCAGTTGTTTCGACTCCTCCTGAGCCTCCAATTTGGATTTGCAATGCGCTTGCTGTTGCCGTAGAGACTCCATTAAGCATCACAGTAATCCGCTTCACCCAACTCGGGATACTAGTAAAGTCGATGGCTGTTCCGCTGGTTGATGCAACAGCAGTTCCAGAAGTAATTGATCCTCCATTCACAGTAGAAGAGTTAATGGTTACGCCAGAAAATGTTGATCCAGTAATTACTCCGCTTGCATTGATTGAAAGTACATCAGACGTAGTCGCACCGCTATTACCCCTTGCCAACTTAATCGTGCCATCGGGTGAGGATGGGACGGAGAGGGTGAAATTATTAGTTCCAGTCGTGGACTGGCCGATTTGAACTGAGTTGGCTTTTAGGAGGCTCATAATTATCCTTCGTACATTACGTTTACAGATCCTGCATTTAAACCAGTAGCTGCAATTTGTACTCGGTCTAGTGCGCCACTTAATCCCGAATTATTTAAAGACCCACCACCAGATACTATGTTGGTTGTGGCTTGCCTACCAGCATGGTCTGCAACCCAAACATTAAGGCCAACGTGTGTAAGTCGTATTGTGCCAGAGTTTCTATGTGTGGAAGAGTTCCCAAAATTTGCCCAAATAAAACCGTCCGTTGCGCTTACGCCAGCCGTATTTCCAGCAGAATCAATAGTTACGCTGGTACTAACATAATTAGTAGTTCGCAGTCCCCCAGAATCACCAACCTGAACATTTATATGTGCTGGTGCGCCACTTGTCCCAACCTCATACAAAATCACGGTAACTCGTTTAGCCCAACTCGGTATGCCACTAAAAAGAACCGATCCACCTGTTGCGACTTGCCCTGACATAAGCGTCATCGGTTGCGCCAACTTTGCAGTCGTTACCGCACTACCAGCAATATCAGCAGTCGTAATGCAATCGTCAGGCAATCCCCCTGCGGAGATGCCTGTGATTGTTCCTGTGCCGTTAATTGAGATAGGCATATTAAACTATTGTCCAAGTTGAGCCACTGGGGACAGTGACAGTCACTCCATTGGCTAGTGTTATCCCGCCAGCAGTCATTGCGTTCTTACTTGCTGTGATTGTGTAGCTCGAGTTAAGTGTAATATCATTTTCGTAAAACATCCCAGCAGCAGCACCAGCGGATGCTGTGGTAGCGTTTGTAATCTGACCCTTAGCATTTACGGTAAGCACTGGAACATTCCCACCAGAACCATAGGTTCCAGCTGGGCTTGGCGACAGGTCTGATGGCTGTGCGTTAAACGCAAGTGCGCTTGTGATTCTTCCTTTTGCATCAACCGTGATTTGCGGAATAGATGTAGATCCACCATATGTGCCAGCTGTGGCACCACTGTTCTCCAGCTTTACGCCAGTTACAGATCCATCAGCAATTTGAGCGGTACCAACAGCATCGGAAGCTGTAGTTGTCCAAGAACCAGACGTTACTTTAAGCAAAGATCCGTTATTAGCACTCGTTACAGATGGAAGGTTACCAGCAACTACAGCAATCGAATCTACATATGCCTTCGTTGTGGCATCGCTTGCAGACACTGGAGTCGCAACACCAGTAACCCGTGTAGTTCCAGCATCATATATAGAAGATGCGTTCTTCTTTAGAAAGTTTGAGGCAGCAACCTTACGGATTGCTGTTGCGCTATCATCGGCGATTGGAAGTGTGTCGGTATCTGCAACTGGATCTGTAAGAGCTGTGAGGCTTGTGATGGCCGTCACGTTCATGCTCGCATCTTCAACAAGCTGATGGAGCTTCGTGTTTGTCAGCTCCTCAGTTGAGGTAAATGTCTTCCCTTTGGTAAAATTCGGCATCTCTTTGGTACTCTATTGGTAGCTTCTTAGCAGTCAAGTGCAGTTATTATAAACCTAAAAGAGACCAGCTGGGGCTTTCGCAATCAGCCCTCCGTACCTGCATGGTCTTCTTTCGCCCCAGTTTAGCTATTGGCATAATCATCCAAGACCCAAACGGCTCAAGCCATATGGCCATATGATCAATATCATGTTTTTTATATATGGCCTTCTTGGATGTCTTATGGCTTACGCATACCCTGCACCTGCTTGTAGACCTAGATCCAACCCTGTTTAACACTGTCATCCAGCTACTTTTAACCTGAACCTTGTAGATTCTACCCCTTGAAACAACCAGCCAATCGTATGGCTGGGAGTCTCCGATAGGCTTACAGGGCACCCCGCCCCTCTTGAGAACCTCCAAGCAGAACATCTGTTCGGCCAGCTCGCCGAACTTCTTGCCCTCTTTCACCTAGCAGTTCCAAGCCCTCAGCGATTTATTGATTCGTGAATCTGGGTCTTTGGCTGTCGAGCTAGATGTCAGCTTTTTCTTCATGCCAAGCATTCTGGCGCAAAAAGCCTTCCTTCTTTCTCTATCGCTGTCGGTCTTTGGATTGGGTGCTGGTGCCTTTAGATTGCCTCCTGTAGCCCGATTGTAGCTACGCCTGCCAGCCTCGTTAAGTCCACCAGATGGATCTTTCCCCTCCTTGCGCTGCCAAGCTGGGCTTTTATACGACATTTACTGCCGTCCCCTTACGCATAACCGTCTTGGTGTCGTGGCTACCCCAAGCCTTTTCAAACACACGCCTTGGGGTCTTGATGAATCCACCCTTGGATTCGATGGCCTTGTACCCTGCCCTGATCTTGTTTGCGGTAATTGTGGGATCATAGGCAGTCCCGATAAAAGCAATGCTAGAGGGTACGGTAACCCTGTTGGGAAACTTGTCCCTGTCTTCCACTGGAAGAACTCTGATGGTCTTAGACCCGTCAGCCTCACGATACTCGTATGCTGGCATGCCATCTGTTTAGCAGTTATGGCTAATCCTGTAAATAGAAAACCCCCCATTGCTGGGGGGTTCTCTAGACTTGCGGGGACGTACCCCAAGTCACGACTCTAGTTAAAGAGTTACGAGCTGATCGTGCGAGTTCTGCTCTTTAGAACACGAGCCTTCTTAGCGTTCAACACTTGGACAGCCCAATGCGCTTTCCATCCAGCATAGATATTCTGGTTGAGAATATCAGATTTATCGGGTTTATCCACGATAACAACGGAAGGAGCGTAAGGGGACATGCCACCATAATTGACCGTACCAAAGGCACCATTCGTAAGAACATATGTCGAGACCGTGTGTCCAGATGAAGAATAAGTTCCTTCAGTGGATTCTTTCCAAGCATTCGTGTGCTGTTGCACATTCACACCATAGATTTGACCGAGCTGGCCTTTGACAATGTCAGAGACACCAGTTTTGGTATTGTATTGTGCGATGTTAACAACGGTAGAATCCTTGAGCAGATCACCAGCGACAGTCGGATCAACGATAGCGTTAAACTCTTCGTTTAAGCTGACATTCTTATCCAAGCGGATGAGCGTAGCTGCATCCAAAAGGTCGGAAGGGGTCAGGTAAACAGGGGTAGAGCTTGCACCAGCGGTTGCGAGTGTAGCGAAATCAGTCGCTGCACCAGCATAGATCTTGCTGACGGTATTGCCGTAGATGTCCTGAGTGCGGGCTGCTGCGATAGTATTTGCGATACCAGCAGCTGCGGTCACACCCTGAAGGGCATTACGAACAACGGTGTCCAAGTGGAGAGACGCATCAAGCGTCAAGGCACGGATACCTTCCTGCAGGGCTGAGAACAGCTGGCTGTAGTTAAGGATATCTGTGACCTTGAGTGCTTCACCGACTTGCGTCAGGGGGACGTTGATCTTGCGGAGTCCAACTTCACGATAAGATGAAATCGGGGTTCCTTCGGTCAAGTTGCTCACCTGAGTGCCGTCAGCTGTGGTATTCCACTGGAACATGGTGATGCTGTTGTTCCCAGTGTTGGTGGGCAGGTCATACTTCGTTCCGTAATTGTTCAGAACGAGCGTTTCAGCAACGCCGTCCAGAAGTTTTTTCGAGAACAAAGCCTGAAACTGATCCCCCAACGATGCGGGTACACCTGTAGTCATCATAGCCATATTGTTTTACCTCAATAGAACTGATTAGAAGCCGTCAGCTTGCATCGCCAAGTTCCTGACATAAGACTCAGCTTCCGCTGTGGTCATATCAGTAATCTTCTTGTCGCCCATAGGCGCAGAAGGATTGGAAGATCCAAGTGACATTCTTCCTTTCAGTTTTTGATTTTCGGCCTTTAACCGCTCGTTCTCTTTCACAACATCCGCAGCAGACTCCCCAGCGAGTTGCAGCTTTGCCAGCGCATTGGCAAGGACAAGACCGTCTGGATGACGGTTCAGGAAGTCCTTCACCATAGGATCTTGATGTCCCATATAGGACATAGTCGTCTGATAGAGATCAGAGGACTTATCCGTTAGGTCTGGGTTCTCTTTTACAAGATTGTCCCAGTTCTGGCGTACACGACTCTCGAATTTAGCTTGTTGATCGGCTTGGAGACGAGACCTGCGAAGGTCATCCTCCTCGATAGTATTTGCTTTTTTGCGAGCTTCGGCAGCTAGATCATCACGACCTTCGTTCTCCCAATCCTTAGCGTACTGACGGAGTTCGTCTGGCGTGTAGGCTTCACGGGCATTACGAGGAGGAGCAGCTCTAAGTTGCTCAACCTCCTGTTCCAGTTTTGCCCGTTGCTCCGCAAACTCCTTCTGCTTTTGATTGAACTGCTCCCAGAGATTGCCGAGACGATCTCGGCTTTTCTGGCGTTCTTCACCAACATCAAGGCTTTTGATTTCCTTGGTGATTGGATCTTCGCTTGCAGAATCTGTTGCGGATGCTGTGCGACGAGTGGCTTTTTCAGCCGTTTCCTTCTGACCCGCAGACGGGAGTCCGTCTGTTTTACGGGGAGCTTGTGCTTCGACCTTGGGTTCGGAAAAGCCATCGACCTGTGCTGCTAGTTTCCCGAGTTCCTGTAACTCAGCATCAATACTCTTACCTGCCCCGCTCGTTTCACCCGATTGAGGTGTCGTTGCTGGTTCGGTTAATACTGCTTCATTGGACATAACGGAGTCCTTTCTTTCCCGAAGTTTAGGGGACTAAATGACCGAGATCTGCCATGTCCCCTTCGCTGGCAGGCTCGGAATCTTTACTTAGATCACTGGCACCTAGATAGTCTAGGTAACTGACCATCTCTCGACAGCCAATCGACTTACCAGCCTCAAACGGATTGCCACCAGCCATGCAGGCTCGGGCATCCCGAAGAGCGCAGTATCCAAGCAAAAGTATTTTCAGTCTTGCTCCAGACCGAGAGTTTAGAAATTGAACAAGTGCGGAACGGTCTTCATCGATCCACTTTGCTTGCGATGAATTAGAAAAAGAAAAGACACGCCAAGCTGCGGAAAAAGCCCTGATGAATTTGTATAGTGTCGCCACTTGTGGAAAGTGCTACAGCTCAACTGGCTACTGTCAACTGCTAAACAGTTATTATTTTTGGCGGGGTATCAGCCCTGCTTTTATCTTAGTTTTATTTTGGGTCTTCTGCACCACTGGCTCCTGCTTTGGCTCGTTACGCTCGAGCCTTGCAAGATCTCTCCAGTCCTTGAAGTACCCGTCCTGCAGATGAGGACGCTCCCATGTAAGTGCCTGCAGGTTATAGAGTTTCCCGTTCTCAATCCCCATGCCGTACTTATGGATGTTTCCCCAGTCTGCTTCGTATCCGTCATCCTTAACCTTTAATGCGGGCACCCAGTCAATCGCCCTTCCGTAACAATGAAAGCTCTGGGGCACAGGCAATCCCATCGCATTTGTGACGATGCGCCCAGCCTTTGTCCTACCCTGCTCATACAGATCCTGCTGCTCCTGTGGTGTCCTGTGACCGCAGTAAACATACGGAATCACACCGCCCGCAATAACCGCATCCCTCCATGCAGCCACCCGAGCTGCGAAGGTAGGCTCTAATCCCTTGAGGATATCCTGATATATGGACTCTATCTTCGCACGGGTGATCATTTGTTTCGCTCGAGTTCGAGCTGGTATTGAAGCTCATTGATTGTTGAGATTGCATCTCTTGCCCATCCTTTCACATCCTCTCCACTATTCATCACAGCCTTAAACCGATAGTCGGTTGTAAGGAAAGTTACTGTGTCTGGAGGGAGATATCTCGCACCTGTACTAGCGCACCCACCAAGGGACACCGCTAGTGCCAGTGAAAGCACGATTGATTCTATCCTGATTCTCATCCCTCTTTTTCTTGGATGCCGAATCCTTTTGTTCCTTCGGTGTCGGCATCAGCCTCAAGACGAGGTCAATGACGGCTCCGAGAAGTCGAATCACTTGTCGTTGATATGAAGGCCGAGGGTCTTTAGGAATGAAACGATCTTTTCCAGAACGCCATCATCCGCAGGTGTAGGAGTCAGCTTCACGATTACTCGTGCAAGCACGATTACAGCACCGACCACAGCCATGATATTTGCGAAGTTTTCGGTAATCCAGTTCATGTAGGTAATGTAAGACTGGTCGGGGGCGAGTCAACTACTATCGGATGCTTTGCAGATATCTTAGAGCAATAGCCATATGAATGACTGCCCCAGTTATGTCTGACTTGGCGTAACCGCTTTTCACTAGGATCGTCCGAATACGTTCATAGGCAATGGCATGCTTGGTTCCACCGTAGTACTCCGTTTCGTCCTGCTGCTCGATTTGCATGGATGCCAGCTTGCAAGCCTCGAGAAAGATATTTCTGTCGTGGTGTGGCAGGAAGAACCAGATGACAGCCTTAACTATCCAATTCATTTTTTCCACCAGTCTGCTGTATCTTTTGCCAGAGATTTAATTGCCTTCTGAGCCTCCGATACGCTGGTCGTTAGATATACAGAAGGCTTACCGTCGATATATCCAAGAGAGATAAAGCCTTCATCGAGTAGGTATTGAAGGGCTTGTATTGCTTGATCGTCGGTGTTCATTTTGTTTATTTATAGAAAAGAATTTTAATTGCACCTTTGCCACCCGCACCACCAACGCCACCAAGACCAACCGTGGTTGCGTTTCCAGTTGCTCCTCCACCACCGCCCCCGCCACCATTCGCCCCTCCTGTGCCTCCCGCACCTCCGTTAAGACCACTTGCCCTCGTAGCTCCTCCCCCACTCCCTCCACCACCACCGATAATGTAAGGTTGTGTGGTTGAGGTGGGGGCATTGTATCCCGCCAATCCAGCTCCACCATTTACTGTGATCTTTCCGTCTCCACCAAGTGCCACAAAAGCACCATTTCCATTAATCGGCCAACCACCAGAACCACCATTCCCACCAGTTTTTGCTTGGTCGGCATCTGTGTTTACCCCACCCGCACCCCCACCCGAACCAGCATATCCGTTTCCTCCACTCATCGCTATTGTTCCTGTAGAGCTATTTCCTCCTCCTGAAGAATTGTTCCCCTGCCCTCCGAGTCCGTTGAAAATCAACCCGCCTTCGCCCCTACAACCTCCTAATGCTCTCAATGTAAGAGAACCTACTGTTAGAACCGTATCTCCTCCTGCGACTGCATCCCCTCCATATCCACTATTGATATTGGAAACTCCTGCTACTCCCCCACTCCCTCCGTTTCCGATATTCCATCCAATATACTGACTACCAGAACCAAACTCGGCACAAGGGAAAAGCATGTCGATGTATTGCCCTGCTGCACCGCCACCTCCTCCGTACTTACTGACTGTTGTACTTGCCCTAGACATCCCGCCACCACCGCCACCACCTCCACCAAACATAAATATCCGCATAAAGCGAAATGCGTTTAAGACCCTATTTGTATTGCCAGTAGTAGAAGTCTCGATGTAGTCGACTGGGACAAGGGAAAGTTCGGGAGTAAAAAGAGGCATTTCCTACTCCTTAAGTAAGGCTTGTGACATACGCTGTACCAGCGGTTGCAAAGATCGCATTCATTTGACCGCTGTAGTAGTCGTTCTCGTAGAAATCTCCGCTATTCATCTGCACTGAGAAATTCGATGCGCTTGCGGTTCCACTACCAAAAAGGACATACAAGATCCCCGCCCCGACATTCTGGATCGTCAGCATCTTCCTGCTTGCGTTAGAGGCTATCAATGTGGCCGAGGTAATTGATGTAAATGTGGTAACAGCCCCTGCCGTTGCAAGGATTGGAGCTGTGCTAAAAGCCCCAGAACCACTAACGCCATTAGCCATATCAGTCTTAATCAGAGCTGTATCAGCAGACAGAGTGGTAAGTAGTCCAGTGGCTGTATCCAATTTAGTCTCTACTGTATCTACATTAAGGTTAATCGTATCAGCCTTAATCGAAGTGTTTGAAATAGCATCATAGAAATCTTTATGGGTTGGCATTGTATTATCCTCTGTTGAAGAACTTGGTCTTGATTAACTCCCAAGATATGGAGACAGCCGTGCCGACGATGGCAGCTGCTAAGTAGAAATGACCCTTAAGTTTCTCGAGTGCCGTCACCCGATTCACCAGATCCCCGTAGTTAGAAAGGCTCCGCTCAAGCATGGAACACAGGCCGACCTGACGCTCCTCCATTCTTGCAAGCCGTTCCCTGATATCCGACATGTCAACGTCTACGATATTCACTGCGGTAACATCTGCTGGAACTGAGCATTCTTGGTCTCAGTCTGCATGGCCTTCATAATCTGTGCGCCGATCTGCTTGGCGAGGTTCGGGTTAGTCTGCGAAAGGAACTGAATGTGTTGCTGTAAGTGCTGGGTGTAGGCAGCACCGCTATCCTGAGCGAGCTGCTGTCCACGCTGACCAGCCAACTGCAGCCGATCCATATGGATCTGAACATGCACCTCGTGATCGTCGGCAGGCTCAACAGCCACAGCACCGAAGCCTTGGTCGAGCAACAGATTCTCGCTTCCAGCTTCTTCGGCCTGCATCTGCTTCTTGAGCTGCGGATCGATCAGCATGCGGTTGACAAGGTGGGGATCGTCCACCTCCAGCAGATCCTTGCGTAGTTCTGGCTGGTTAATGTACGGATCGTTACGGAGGGTCTGGAACCGCACCAAAGCCTTCTGGTACTGCATGACTCGGTTCACACCGTCAGCACTGCCCGAAGGTTTGATCTGATAGTCAAAGATGATTGCCTCGGCGGGCACAGCCGAGAACTGGTTCTGGTACTCAAAGAGAAGCTGGTCGTGTGCGTACTCAACTAGGATTGCATATGCCTGCTTGTAGATTTCACTCAACGCCAGCCTGAAAAGTTTAATGCGGAGATCTGTGTTCACCCCCATCAGCTGTCCGATATTCTGCACCTCGGTAGCCGTGCGGGGCTTTGAGCTTCCGAGTCTTCCCTGCGTCAGGCCGAAGTCGGGCATCGACACCAAGTACTCCGAGACCTGACGCATCTGCACCATCTCCTGATCAAAGCTGATCGGGGGCTGGGGCATGAGTACTGGCTTAACTCCCGTGGGCAAGAGAACCCCTGTGCCGAATTTGATATTGTTCACATTGGGTATGTCCTGATCAGAGGAAAACATCGGTGAGTTGTAGAGGCTCATCGCATCAGCCTTGGCGTTCATTGTCTTGGTCAACGCAGCTTCAAACGCTGCAACCGTTTCACAAACTCCACGGCTCGAATAAAAACCTTTGTCTGGAGTAAACTCCAGCATGCACGGCACGAACGGCATCTGCCCGTGGGCATAGGGAAGCTCGAACTTCGGGCGAATAGGTTCGTCAGGAGCCTGCGGGCTGAAGGTCTCCACGATGATCTTCCCCTTGTCGTCCCGATAGTAGCACTCCCAGATAATGATGTTATCCCGCATGCTTCCCTCGGTCAGACCCTGCTTGCCTAGCTTGTGCTGATCATACGAGCGAACCCCAGCACCAGCCGAGTTCCCCTCGCCTTTGATCCGCTTGATAAAATCATCGTCCTGCTTGTACGCCTCGTTGCGACGATACTGGCCTTCAGAAATTTCCATGATGTGGCAGATCCGATCACAGCTGTCCATGTCCTTGGTGTAGTACGGGAACACAAGGTACATCGGGTTAACTGCATCAAACTTGACCGACCTGTTGGCTTCATCCCAAGAGGTCTTCATAAACGAGATCCCGCAACGGAGCATGGCCGACACATAGACCATCATCTCGGTTTCAAAATTGGAACGCTCACGCAGCATGTAGTTGAACCAGCTCTCCGCTGCGTAGCGCAGAGACTGCATCTGGGGTTTGCGTGGGGTAAAGCTGGCCAGATTCTCAGCCGAGTAGATCTGGTTTATGTAAAACGGTACGAACTTATTAATGATCGAGTTCGCTAAAGGATAGTGAAGGTCGGCTGCATTCGGCCAAGGTTTGCGCTTACGACGAAGTCCACCATTGCACATGGTGTACCAAACCTTCTGCCGATCCTCCCAAGTAGTTCGCTTTTTAAGGTCATCGCAAAAAGCATCGTACAGCTCTTGCGTGGTCATTTAGTCCCCAGCGTCGAAGCCACTTCTGGCATCTTCAAAGTTAGTTTGGATGGTATTGCCGAATACATCTGTCTGCAAATGACTACCACCAGCATCATTTGAGGTCAAGCTCGGTCTGGTCTTGACATAAGCCCAGATGGCTCCAGCAGCTGCATCCGCACGATCTGGACTGCTTCCACCTGTTCTTTGTTTATATTCAGCCTTGGACTCCAGCTTAATGCTTCCGTTAGATGTGCAGAAGAACCTGCGGGTACACAGCTGACCGTCCATGATGTCATCCTTGGGTAGGATCACTCCCCTGTCCTCAATCATCTTGCCAGCCGTAAACAACATCTCGGAAGCCTTGTTGGCGTACCCAGCCAAGCCAGCCGTACCAAAGTTCACACGGTTGACGCTGTACCCCTGCTCATCCATGCGCCTGATCATGGGCGACCCGATACCCCCGTTGTCAGCCCAGACCAGCTTGGGGTTAACCTGAAACGCCCGCAGCTCCCTGATCACCCGTCCGACGGTACGCATCTCGTCCCGATCCTTAATAATAATCAGGGGCATCAGCTTGTTCCCGTCCATGATGGCCACGGCAGTCTCGTCAACCCCTGCCCCACCCCAGTCGATAAAAGCCACCCTATCCATCGGGAAGTGGGTTGGGGGTGTAGCCCTGCAGTCATGGATCTTGGTTTCCGAGATGACGGTCTCGTTATCAGCCTCATCCACAAACTCGTTATGGATCATGCTCCTGACCAGCGGGTGGTCATCCCCATACAGCTCCTTAAGTCTTCTAATCGACTCGTCCGTAATATGTGGGCACTGGCCGATAGGAATAGTGAAAGTCTTCCAGAACTTAGCATGTTCCCGAAAGCACTTGGCAAAGAAGCTGTTTGCTGAACCTGTGCTGCTAATAGCTAACCAGCGGTTAGGTTGGGTACGTTCACCTGCATGCCAGATCTCTGCAGGTATGGACTTGGCCTCGTCGTAGATCAGCATCAGGTTGCCCTTGCCACCCGTGGTGCTGCCCTCTGGATGCCACCCCTCCATCCGCTGAGGTTCGTCCGTGGTAAAGGCCACCGCCCTCCCGTTAATCGGGCTGATCAGCTCGTTGGAGTTAACCGTCCAGCCCTTCAGCTTCGAGGCATACTTGTGTACGGTGGCAAACAAGCCTGACTTAATCTGTCTGCCTACGTTAGAAGTCACAATCACATAGCTGTTAGGGAATACAGCGCAGTGCCAGATAATTGCTGGTACCACTAAGAAGCTGGACTTGCCCGATCCGTTGGGTGCCCTGACAGCTACTCTGCCACCAGCATCAAGTGCATCCATGCACTGGATCTGCCAAGGGTAGAGGCTGTCCATCCCAAGGTAGTGGCTGGAGAACCCCGCCAGTGTGGACAGGAACTTCAGCTTCTGGAGTTCATTCATTTGGGACATTTGACTTCTCCTTGGCTAACCGCTTCGCCTCCAGCTTGGCCTTCTTTCGTCGCTTGCGGGCTTGTATGCGCCGTTTGACTCGGTGGATGAGTGCGTAGTCTGGATCGTTGCGAACCCTGCGTTTAAGCCATTCTCGGCACTTGGCGTAGAACTGTAATTTGTAGGCTTCATCGGAGTGAAGGCGGGCTTTGTGTTCGGTGTAATTCCAAGGCATGGGGTAGGAAATTTAGGGGGTGGGGGTGTAGCCGATAATGCAGGGGGGTGGTAGGTTGCTCGTCTCTATATATTTAGTGTGACGCATGGGGGGTGGGGTGGTGGTACGGGGTATCTGGAGAATCCTGAGGAGCTGATGTAAGTCGTTGATTTTCAGAAAAAGAGAATAAAAGATTTGATGCTCTAATCTTTTATGATGAACATTGTTGTTCAGTGGTAGGTACTTCCATAAGCTGTGGTGGTGGGTCTGTTAACGGAATAACATCTATGGTCTGCAATCGTGCCTCACTCAATCTCTGACAGATGGCAGATGATACATCCAGTGAGAGAGTGTTAGTCGTTCCACCTGAGACTCTTAGCTCTGTCTTCTGGCTGAACTCCTCTGGTCTTACTCTCTCGAGTAGCCACTGAGCGGATTGAGGCGAGGATTGAGCGTGATTCCTGAGCTTTGTGAGGTTGTCAGCGATGAAGTTCTCTCGCTCTGCATCTAGCCTCTCGGCAAATTCCCTGCTCTGCTCCTTCATCTCGATCAGCTTCCCGATCCCAATGCCAACAGCACCTGCCATAGTTTTCAGACTCATCCCGAGACGAGCGAGTCGATACAGCTCTTTGATTTTCGTCTGACTGAAGTTTTCAAATGTTGTCCTCGGTTTTCCTCGTCCTCTTTTTTGCACGACTGGAACAGGAACAGGAACAGGATCGGGAATCTTTTCTGGCATCGTGACAACTGGTGAGCCGTTCACCATTTCAATGCTGAGATCTTTATTTGGGTCAACTTTCTTGATCCGCTTTCTACGCATTAATTCTTTCGGCACAGATCAGTTTTTAATTGCAATCTTTAATCTGTCGACCACTTTCAGCTGTTTAGCAGTTGTCCTCCCAGCGGATGAAAGATCGAACAGAGCCGTGTGGGTTGTGAATCTCTCGAGAGCTGGCACTCGTGAACTCCTCCAGCTCATAATAAATTATGGCGTTTGACTCGATCATTCGAGCGTGAGGGTTGGTGAACCCGAGCATGTAAAAACAAACACGGCGAGCGGATCATCCCAAGTGGTGACAACTCCCTGCCTTCCCCTCGATGGGGGAGGCTTCAGCTCGCAGAGTCAAACCCAGTGAGTGAAGCTCTCTCTCCCTATGACAACTCTCTCCCCTCTGGAATCCATCCGACTATCACTCGCAAAAGATACCCAATCGAAACCAAGCGAACCTTTTCTGCTTATAAAATAAATGGTTCGCAAGATTCGTGCATGAGACCTGCCCTCCAGTGAAAGCTACCCGCTGTCCCCATACTACCCCGACCCTCAAATCAATTCCTCGGGCATCCTCGTGCGATATTTTGGGCTGTGTGATGGTGATCCCTGCCTTCCTCTGTCTTGTGTCATAAGGCAGATAAATAAACTACAAAGCAGTTGACAGGATAATCATTATGGTGATAAGCTCACCATAGTTCTCACCACAACTTCTACAGGCGATACTAAGTCGTTCGACGCTTCTAAGTGCGTTCCTCGAGGGAAATTCTCCCCACATATCGGAGACTCCCCGCAATCCCGAGACGATTAATTGGTGCTGACGATCTTTATGATCGGGTGACCAAAAAGTTTCGAGGTCTAAAATTTGCAACGAGATCAGCTGGCGGTGACCCGCAGGGATGCGGTGATCTTCCAGAGGGCACTTTGATTCTTGGATAAACAGAACGGCCTCGGGCAATCACCCGAGCGGGTCACGACTAGCGGGAGCAAGTTGACTCGGCTGATTAAAATTTAAGAACTGATATCATACACCGCACCTCTGGCCTATGTCGGCTCGGGGTGCGGTAATGATCTCAGCCCAGTAAGCGGAGGTCATACAACAGGAGGAACAGACAATGGACAAACGCATCAAGTTATCGGAGGCAATTAGTTGCGAAAAGTGGTGGATCAATCACTCATGGGAACTCAGAGAAAAGCTCGACGCATCTGAGGCCGAGGTGGCACGGCTCAGGCGAGCCTTGGTAGTAGTGGCAGAGGTGGCATCGGACACTCAAAAACATTTGGAAAATGTTTCCAAAAAGTTAGCGGTGTACACGCAGTGATCACCCTCAGCCCTCGGGAGGAATGCCCCGAGGGTTGCAGTGATCCCTGAGATCAGGGGGCACAAACAAAAACAAAACGCCCGCAAGGGCAGAAGGAGCAGACATGAACAACAAAAAACAAAAAGCAAAAAACCAGATAACAGCAAGAGATGTGGAGCATTGGATTGGCTGTGACGCAACTCGTGAGCAGATATTTAATATCATAGCCGAGATTGCAAACGGCAGATACAAGCCAGCCCTTCTCAGCGAAGAAATCAGATCTTGCGAGTAAAGAAACCAAACAACAGGAGGAACAGACAATGAACAACATAACAACAACGCAACTCAACAGCTACGCTCGACTGGTCGATCTATCGATCAGGCGTTTCATCGGAGGCAGACAAGATCGTAAAGCCACCAGCGAGGTCGAGGCCAATCACTCGATCTCCGCTGGGCAGGGCGGGCGATTCGTCAAGGCACTGATCCGACCCGACTATTTGAAGTCGGTCAATCAGGTTGCCTCTCGGATCAGGGAGAACTTCTACAAGTTCACCCTCCCGTGGCGGGGCGAGAGTCGGGTTCTCCCGATCTCTCAGTTCCAAGCCTTCACCGAGGCACACAACAGACTGGTCGATGAGTTCAACCGACTCGCCGACGATCTCTGTGCCCGCTACGACGAGATCAGGAACGAGGCAGAGGTCAGGTTGAACGGATTGTTCAACGCATCGGAGTACCCCTCCAGCTCGAGCGAGTTTCGCTCCCGCTTCGAGGTGACCTTCGACGCTGAGGCATTCCCTCGGGAGACCGACCTCAACGACCCCCGCCTGCAGGCTCGTGCCCAACAGGCGATCTCAGCCCGACTGGCTGACGCTCACAAACAGCTGCTCGATAGGGTGGCTGATGTGGTCGCTCACTTTGGTCGCACCTTGGCGAATCCCAAGGCGATCTTTCGTGACTCAACTATCACTGCCATCAGCGAGACCATCGCCGAGGCAGAGGCGTTGAACTTCACGGGCAACGCCGAGATTGCACAGGCACTCTCGGACGCTCGGAAAACTCTGGTCGCATTCAACGACCCGCAAATTTTGCGGGATAGTAAAGCGGTCAGGAAGGATGCGGTGGTCGCATCCAAGTCGGTACTAAACACACTGCAGAGTCTACAGTCCTCACTCGGGTCTGTAGCGTCTGCTTAACAGCACTTAACATAAAGGAACAGACAACATGAACAACAACATCAACCAAATTAAAATCGGAAACCTTGCGAGCGATCTCGCAACGGCATTCAAAAACAAAATCTCCTGCCTGCTCATCGGGCGGGCGGGAGTCGGCAAAACTGCCATCGTGCAGGACGCTTGGAAGCGGGTCGCTTCCGAGATCGGTGGTGACCCCGAGGTCATCGTCGATACACCTGCCTGCTCTGATCCGACTGACTACAAAGGTTTGCCAGTCGTGATCGACGGGTCAGCAGTGTTCGATCCCATCGGCCTGCTACGCCGACTGCTCAAAGCGAAGAAGCCCACCCTGTGCTTCCTCGATGACTTGGGTCAGGCCAGTGAGGCGGTGCAGAAAGGTCTGCAACACATAATCTGGGCACGAGAGGTCGAAGGCAAACGCATCCCCGATTGTGTCCAGTTCGTCGGAGCGACGAATGCCCGCACTGATCGGGCTGGCGTGGGCTGGCTCATCTCTCCCCTGATCGGGAGATTCGATGCGACCATCGAAGTCCTCCCCGACCTCAACCACTGGCTGGGCTGGGCTGGCAGTGCTGGGATCTCCCCCGAGATTCTCAGCTTCCTCCAGTTCCGACCTGATCGGTTCGCTGAAGAACCCACCGCCGAGTTCGCCAAGAAAGTGGCGTGTCCTCGCTCGTGGGAGGCAGTTGACAGACTCGTGAAGGCGAAGCTCACCTCTCCCGCTTGGCTCACCGCCTCGCTCGGGACGGCGGGCGTTGACCTGCACGGCTTCCTCTCGGTCTACGAGGGGCTGGCAACTCTGCCCGACGAGATACTGGCGAACCCGACGAAGGCATCGGTGCCGACCAAGCCCGAGGTTCGGTGGGCTTTAATCGGTGCGTTGACGGCGAGGCTGAAGGCTGATGCGAAAAACTCGAAAGCGTTTTTCAGCTACATCCCTCGACTCGGCGAGGCGTTCGAGGCGTTCGCCTGTAAAACTGCGACCAAGGTCGCACCAAAAGTTGAGATCTGCCCGCACTACGGAGAGTGGGTAGCGAATCGTGGTCACCTGTTGGTGGCCTAACAAAAAGGAGGTTCAGCGATGAACAAGAAAAAACTATCTGCAGAGTCGATCCTCGAGAAGGCTCGGGTGCGGATCGTGTGCGATGCCCCGTTCTTCGGGGCAATCGCATGCGGTCTGCCCAGTGAGCTGGACGAGGCAGTCGAGACGGCATGCACAGACGGCACGAGAATCCGCTACGCACCCAGCTTCCTCGAGAAGCTGGATGTGAGGCAGGTTGTTGGGCTGATCGCTCACGAGGTGCTTCACATCGCACTGCTCCACTCGGTCAATCGTGGAAGCCGTGACCCTCAGCTGTGGAATCAGGCGTGTGACTATGTCATCAACCTGATTCTAAAAGACGGCGGGTACTACCTCCCCGAGGGCGGTCTCATCGACGAGAAGTACCGCAACCTGTCCGAGTATCAGGTCTACGAGATACTGGCAAAGGACAGGGCTGAGAAGCAGAAGCAGAAACAGCAGAAGCAGGACAACCAGTCATCCAGCAAACAGGATGACAAGTCATCCAGCTCGGGAGCTGGTGGCGATGAGCAGTCCGACGAGCAATCGTCTGACGGCGAGCCAGACAAGTCATCCGAGTGGGGCAAGGTTGAAGACCCAACCGAGGACGGCAAGCCACTGAGCGAAGCGAAAAAGGCTGAGGTATCTGAAAAGATTCTTCAGTCAGTCGCTGGCGCAGAGGCTACAGCCCGACTCGCTGGCAACCTGCCCGCTGGGCTTGACCGACTGCTGGGCAGCTCACGCAAACCAGCGGTCAACTGGCGGGACACACTTCGCCGACTGCTGACCGAGAAGACCAACGATGACTGGAGCTGGCGTAGGCCATCTCGCCGTCACCGCACAGCAATCCTCCCGAGCCTCAGCTCTGAGAGTGCAGGCGTACTGGCGATCTCGGTGGACACCTCGGGGAGCATCAGCCCCGAGTTGTACGAGCAGGCCATCGCCGAGGTTCAGGAGTGTGCCCAGTCGATCAAGGCGAAAGTCTTCATCGGCTCGTGCGATACCGAACACTACGGCTTCGAGGAATACCTCGACGGCGATCCCCTCCCCAAGTTGCGGGGCGGTGGTGGCACAGACTTCGACGATGCCTCGGTGAAACTCGATGACCTGATCAGTCAGGGCAACGAGGTGAAGGCACATGTCTTCATCACTGACGGCCAAGTCAGCAACTGGGGAGCTGAGGTTTGCCCGACTGTCTGGGCGATCCACTCCAACACTGAAGGCATCCAGCCCCCGTATGGGGAGCTGGTCAACATCCCTCGGGAGGGATGACAAATCGGCGAGGGAGCTGGCTCACCCAATGTGGGTCAGCTCCCAAGCCACAACTAAAAGGAACAGACAACATGAACAACAAAAACAAAACACACATCAAAGAGATATTTGACCGACTCAGCAAATCTGACAGGTCAAAGATTCTTGAACTTAATAACGCATACGAAAAGTGTCAGAGGTTATACGGAGAAGATGACTCAGATTCGATTAACGATATCGAATCAATCATCCGACCAAAGGCAACAGATTATGCGAAACAGTTGATCAGTAGGAGCGGTGTGCCAGAGGACGGACATGGCTGGGAGTTTACTCCATCCATCTTCGCCAAGGGTGACGGAGAGATTGAGATTCTACTCTGTCGCACTGAGGATGGTCGGTTCGTTCCGTCCACCTCCTCACCCTGCTGGGAAGCTAAGGCTGGATCAATAAGCAGCGACTTTGGGTTTACAGATCCAGCATTGGCCTTGGCATACGGGTTGACCGAGGCGTTTGCCTACTACCTTGCGGGGGACATCTCGCATCTTAGAGACGGCAAGCACTTCCCTAAACTAAAGCGAAACAAATCCAGCAAGAGAAAGGTGGTGGCAAAATGAGCGTAATTAAAAACAGAGCGGGCAAGGGTCAGGAGGTTTGGGTCACCAAGACCAACCTCCTTTCCCTGCTACCCAAGCAGGTGTCGGAAAGGATCATCAGGAATGCGGTGACAAATGCTCTCGGTGGAAACATCCCTCGACTGATCCCCAGCAAGTCAACTTGGGACACCGCATCAAACGATGCGTGGCACAAGGCGAGTGTGTGGATACAGGAAAAGGCTGAGGCTTATTCCCAGCTCCACGGCTTAGGAGAAATCTTTGGCCGTGGATTGGATATAAGAGTTCACCTTAGAGGCGGGCGGGGTGAGGCAACCTGCATCCAGTCGGACTGGGGCAAGGTTCTCTCCCAGTACTACAAGCTACCAATCAAGTGGAGGTTTAAGAGCGACACCCTGTCATATGTTCCAGCTCTGTTCGCAGAGTTGAACAAGCTGGCTGGGGAGCTACCCGCAAAGTACGAGTCGGAGAACGCATACCATGCAGTCAGCAGAAGGCGTAACAGGAGGACAGTACTTGCGTTGAGGCGTTCTCTTGGATTCGTAAGGCGAGGCAAAACACTCAACGATCCAAGGGAAGATGTGTTTAGCAAGAACTCATCCATCTCACTCGACAAGTGTCTCCGCTCGGAGTGGCCGTCGAGTACACACACGAGGAAAGTCGGGAAGGTCGGGGTAGACCTGACGATCAGCGGGAATCATGCGAGCCACATCTCGTGTGACCTGCGACTCAACTTCAGCATCCATGATGAGAAGCTGAGAAACGAAAACAACTGGAAGCTCCAACAGCTTTTCAAAGCTGTTCGTGATCTGACAGACAACCAAGAAAGGAAAGAAAATGATGAAGCTATCCCAGCTTCTTGAGGATGACGAAGCACTCGACACGATTGCTGCAACCATCCTCGAGACACTCAAAGACGAGGGAGTCATCCGAAGTACGGATGAACTCGACGAGAGTGTCGCAGAGGTTCACATCAAAGAAAGTGTTCGGGCTGGTCTCGAACAGGTACAGGAGGAGATGAGCTATGAGAATTAGTGTCAACCTGCCCGACGAAATACGGGCAGACATGGAGAAGATATCGAAGGAGTCTGGTGACCGATCACTCGGATCGATTGTCCGAGAGGCGTTGCTGGAGTTCATCGAGGAGAAAACGAAATGAGTCTGTCGGGTGTGTTGCTCGGCACTCACTCCGAGCTAATGCGGAAACGCATTCGGCGTGAGGGTAACAACATGAAGTCCTGCCCCAATATCAATCAGTGGTACTGGCTCAGGCACATCGTGCGTGTTGGCAAAGACTCGGTCATGGCGAAAGCCATAACCCAGAAAGAAAAGAAAGAGATCATAGGATCTCTCGTCTCAATAGATAAGTGGCTCGAGCATAGGTTCAATACCAAGTTCGAGTTACCCCTGTACGGAGACAGATAAAAACAGAAAGGAGGAACAGATGATTGAGTTAACTATTGATAGGAAGATTCGTGAGGCTCGTGCGACCACGCTCGTTCTATGCGGGGTGGCTATCGGACTAGCCTTATGTCTTTCTTTTATCCTGTTAGCATCTGCTACGCAGACGGCTACAGAGACCCTGCTGAAATACACTTATGTAATTCGGTAGTGGATTTGATCGGGGGTTGGTTCAATCCCTCCCTCGCATCAAATGCCCTACGCCACAGCTTTTTTCTGAGGCTTGTGAAATCCCTTTGCCTCTCGTCCTCGGGCACCGCCCACAGCTTAGGCTCGCTATATGCTGGAGCATACTTCTTAACATCCTCGGCAGTGCAGTACGCCTCGATGATGTACTCGGGCATCGTGCCCATAACCAAAACCAATTCCCCCCTGTCCCTTTCCTTCACCTTCCACTTACCATCTCGGGAGTGCTTCACATCCACATGGGTGAACGGAAGATCCCCTGTCCCGCTTCGGTAGGTGTCCACCGACCCGTCCCAGTACAGGCCAATGAACTTGGCGAACGCAAGCTCTGCCCCTGCCCCGTCGATATGCTGACCCCATGCGTTCTGGCTGTCGCTCGGGTACGCATCCCTCGATGACTTCACGAGTGCCGACAAGTTCCTCGCCTTGCCAACCAAGCAGGCCAGCTGCATCTCATAAAGCTCGAGGCGAACCTTGATCACTTGAACCTTTGGATGATCTCGTCGCAGATAAAGATAAACCCGACGAGGAAAATACTCAGCAGGCCAAGCACAACAACTGCACTGACAAGAATGCTGGGGAGTTCTTGGATCACGGGTCGAACCTCCGATTCATAAACAAGGGAGTCCCGTCACCAACATAAGCCCCGCCTATATTGTACTCGAAGAAGTCGAGGGCATCGTCGTAGCTACAACCATCCCTCTTCATTATCTTTTCCACGACCATGTCGATGTCGTAGACCAGCACGGCTTTTGATCCACACCTGTAACCAATCCCGACGATGCAGTCATCGTACCCGTCTGCCTTCATCGCCTCGGGTGCTGCCTCCTGCAGGTATTCCTTGGTGAACTTCATCGGAAGTTTCCTCCGAGGAACCAAGCAACCAGAACCCAACGCTCCCCCCACCAAGGTGCCTTTGCACAATGCCTTAGACAGCTAGGGAACCAGACCCCTGCACCACGATCTCTTAAATACTTTTTATTATGGATCTCGCCCAAAACTCTCAGCCCGCCAGCGACATAATCTTTGGGGTCGCTCAGGTTTACAACTGCTGTAATTTTCCTTCCAGAATCTAAGTACGAATCGTAATGCCAGTAAAACCGCTGGAGTGGCTGATACCTAAGTATCTGAATCGACTGGATGCCATCGATATGGAAGCCGTAGTTGTTTGCGTTAATCTCGGCTGTTGTTTCAATCATTCGCCTATACATCCAATCGTTCTTCTCGTTTCTGGGGAGCCATGTCGAAGAGCATGTTCTTGCATAACTCTTTACCGACTTCCCATTCCTGAGAATCTTTGCCCTCTCCATCCCAGCAACATGTGCATCCAGAATAATTGAAGTGCATTGGTTCGGTGTGAACACAAGCGGGCTACACACTGCGACTGCCATGTCCTGCTTAACAGTTGGAGTCTCTAAAATAAAAGAGGTCTCAGCGTGTTTAACAGGGCGGTTAGTATCGGAACAGACGGTGCCCGTGGAAGGTTCTCCCTTCCCACTATTCACTGAGACCTCCACTGAGGGTAATTCCTTTTTCGGCTTTGGCAAGATTATGACTGGCATTTTGTTATCCTCCTAATTGTGCAAGGGCTAGACAGGATCTGGCCAATGCGTTTCTTGTATGGATTCTGACCGACTCCTGATCCTTCAGATCCACACCATCCAGCAGCATGACTGCCTGTATGGCATGTCTGGCCACCCTACTCAGGTGCCAGCGTGGGTCAGATTCAACGCCTTGGTTCCATGAACCGTCACCATGTTTGCCAGATGTTAGGCTTTCGTTCATGGTGTCGATCACTGCTCGATATGCAGTCTCCCCAAGCTCCTCGGTTGTTGGGGTATAACGGCTGATGGGTGCGGTCATGCAAGTGGTGTGTGTCACATCTTCCTCTCTGGCTGGTTTGGTCTGTCCAGTCCGTACATTGCGTTCTCAGTTCCCCTGACCTCACACATATCCACGCAGATATGTTCTCCAGTGTTCAGCTCGATCAGGTAGACAGGGTTGTCGGTCTTTCCGTAGTCAATCAGGGCAAGCCATAGCCCCTCGCCCTTGGGTGTCTGAACCCAGCGTTCGTTAGGAAGGAAGGTAATCACGGGTAAACCTTTCCGTAGACGGGGTCAACGATCTCGACCTCGCTCGCATTTGTTCCCACCTGAGTTCCATCAGGCTTGGTGTAGTAGATGAGATCGTCTTCGGTAAAACCTTGTTGCCCCTCGGGACGTATAAACCAAGACCCAGCAGGCACCACATGTCCTTCAAGAATGAGATTACAATATCCATCCCAGCTCACGGCTCCTTGTCCTCGAGTGCTGCAACAACTCTGCTCATCCACTCGGGCTTTTCTTTCATGGCCTTGATCGATTCGTGTACATGGTAAAGAGCGTCGAACATTCTTCGGTTGTGTAGCCATAAACGCTCATTGCATTCGGTTGCCTGCTGAAGGCCGATCTCCAGTGCCCGCTTCGATTGGTCTTCGTAGGTGGTCACTTCGTTCCCCTTCGTCGAGATGATTTGCTTCTGTTGATCTGACGTTCGTCGATATAGGACTGCCACTGCTTCCTCGCTTCCTCGGCCAATACCTTTGTAGGCTGATCCCATCCGAGATCGGGCAGGTCTCCACCCATAACCCATCGTGAGCCGAGCCGACATTCTCCAAGGAAGCTGGTAGTAGTCAAATGATACTGTTCGCAGTTGCCCCGAACTTTAACTTCGATCTTCATAGTGCGTCTGGCTTCTCGTAACGGAAGCTCTGGTGCTTCGGGTTAAACTTGAATGGGATGTCCGAGTGGTTCGATCCACGACGAGACTTCCTCACCTTAACAAATAGCTTGAAGTCGTTAATCTTGGGGTTCCTTCGGTCAAGGATGAGAACCTCATCGGCATTCTCGGCCAGTCCGTTGGAGTCCTTTAGATGGTGAAGCTCTGCCTGTGAGTCGTAGACAGACTGCCTGTTCAGCTGGACGCAACCGAGGATCGGAATGTCCAGCTCCTTGGCAAGTGCCTTAGTATGCACAGCCACAAGCTCAAGCTCCCTAGCCCTGCTGTCCTGCTTCTTGGTATCGACGCTGACTTTGCCGAGTAGATCGATGACGAGGAGCTTGCACCCCTTACGCTTCAGCCTTCTGGCCTCAGCCCTGATCTCGTTGACCGACCATGTCGGGCGATCCATCACCACCAGCGGGAGTTCCCGCATCTCGTTCGCAACGGAGTCCAGCGTGGCCAGCTGATCTGGCGTGATGCTTCCAAGTGTTCTCAGCTCATCCGTGCTGAACCTCTCGGACAGTGCGATCATACGCTCGGCAATATCACCAGCCGTAAGCTCCATCGAAATATACCCGACCTTGTTGCCGTTCTTCAGTGCGTTGTAACAAAGCTGAATCGCAAAGGCCGACTTGCCCATGTTGGTAAACCCAGCAAGTAGGATCAGGTGCCCGTTCGTCAGCCCGCCGATACAATGATCCAGCTCCGAGTACCCAGTGGGTAGACCAGAGTAGGTAGCCCCAGTCCTGATAAGGTCTCTTGCCTTCTGAGTTACCGAGTGGGCTGCATCCCCGATCTCAACTCCCTTGGATCTCCCGAGGCTGGTTGTGTTGGTATACTCCTCCATCGATGCCGACACTTCGGCTGATGGTGCCCCATCTTTAATCAGTCGCAGAGAGTTCTCGGCTGCAACATACATCGAACGCAGTCTGGCCATCTCCACTAGCCTGTCCTCGAATGACGCTAGGTGCTTGGCAGTTGGGACAAGATCCTTGGTCGCAAGCTGTCCTACAAAGTGGGTCATCATCTGACGCTCACCGTTCTTCAGTTCGCCAACTAAAAGCACTGGATCAGCAGGTGCGCCCTTGGCACCGAGCCTGACCATCAAAGAGTGGAGTTGCTTGGAGACTGGATTGCCGAACAGGTCGGAAGACCAGCCACAGATTTCCTTGTGAACATCTGGATCGGACATTGCGGTTGCAAGGACACGACCCTCGATCTCTGAGTCAAACATGGCGAAGTCTTTCATCGGTATACCAGTGCGTACTTGTGGGAATTAGCGAACGCTTCCGCATCCTTACGGCTGTGAAAGAACACATCGATCACGGGGAATTTCCCACCACTTGCTTTCCTGCTGATCACAGCAGACCCCGTGTCGTGAACCTGACGGGTACCAATGCCGTCGATATAGATCCAGTTCCCGTAACCAAAGACCCGAGGGTCAGCTGCAACTGAGATGCCCTCCTTAAGCGTGTAGCCAGAGGCACTCTTCAGTCTCCGAGTGTATGAATCCTCACCACGATGATAGGTTGTTAACCTGACCTTGATCGGGTCTGCGTTGCTCATGCAGACACTTAAGAACAATGCAGTTAATGCTTTATCCATATTCCTTTAACCTCCGTTTTAGTTTCATCTGCTTGGCAGTTGCCCTTGATCTTAAGGAAATCCTCAGCTCTCATGGCAACCAGCCAGTCTGTTCCGTTTTTCTTGAAGGCTACCGCTGGAACCTTTCCAGCTCCGCAGTCCCTGACCGACTGCTCGATTGCCTTCCACACATTCAGGTTCTCAACCCACTTCACTTCCCAGTGCATGCCGTCATCCGACACAACATCGGGAGAGTCTGGGGAACCCGAGTACTGCCTACCCCTCCGAGCCGAGATACCAACGGCACGAAGGAAATCCCTCCATGCTCTTTCTCCACGCTTACCCTTGGCGCAAGAATTGATTGGCATCTCGGCAACCCAGTTAGTGATTAAAAAATATCACCACCCGAGACGGCACCGCCAACATCGGTGAGTGTGATCGACAACATCTTGTTGCCGTTCTTATCGTCCCGCACCCAGCAAGCAGCTTTGTACTTGCCAGCAGGGATCTCAATAGCCTCGTCCACCCACTTCTCTCCATCCTTCTTGCGAGGGCTGGCGAACTTAGGTGCCTTGGGGTTTTCTTCTGCCCGTTTGTTTCCAAACAGGTTTAGCTTGATGCCTTTGACTTGCGTTTCCGTGGCCATGTTTTCTGTCCTTTCGTGCGATCTTCGATTTGTTTGTATGCAGAATGGAAGCGCAAGATCGCTTTCCACGCCTCCATCTGCGGGGTTAAGTCCTCAAAGTTTCTTTCCTCAATGTCGTTCTCGTACCCGATACGAAGTAACTTAACTGCCTCAATGTCCTCGTCGAACGGGTGGCAGTCCTCGTAGAGCATCTTGTAACCAGCCATCTGCAGTTCGTACTGTGGCTTCAGGGATGAGCTGGTCTTGAAGTCAACCAGCACCAGCCTCCCCTGCTTATCCCGAGCGATAAGGTCTACAGTTCCACCGAAGCCGTGCTTATCACTGGCAAGCTGAAGCTCGCAGTGGATGCGATCCAGACCGCTCTTCCACCACCACTTCTTGAATCCCTCGATCATCTCCTCGGCACACTCGACCTCGTCCTTGGCACACAGGCTGAAGTCGCACTTGAATCCATCTAGGAAACCGTGGGTACCGAAGTGGAATATCGATCCGATCCTGCGCTTCTTACCACCATCTTTCTCGAGGCACTTACCTTTCTTGCCTAGCCCAAACGCCCAAGGCACCAGCTGGGGAATGGCTACATGCTTTGCGATTATCGAAGTAACAGACGGCAGGATATCCCCGCCCTTGTTCTTGTACTTCTGGTGTGGCTCGTCTAGATCCAGCTTAACTGTCTTCATAATCCTTTAGCTACAATGACTAAGAAAATAATCATTACAGCTGCCTCCATTGCTAGTACTTGGGTTTCGTAATCCATATCACAAAAGGGATATGCTATTTTACTTTGCGTCTGCTTGGCAGACGCTTCTTACCCGAAGAGGTTTTCTTCGGTTGTTTGGTATGAATGTTCTTAATAGCCCAATCCCAGTTCTTTTTAGAGACACGAACGTCCATTGGTTCACCGTATGGGGTAGTCTTCCATTCTCCAAACTTTGCCGTCATTTTACTTCGCCCTTGATTCTTTCAACCACGAGCTTGCCGTGCTTGACGATGGCCGAGAGCAGTGCGGTATCTGCCACACCAATGAAAGGCTCATCGATCTTGTCTGTCTTGGCTGGCACCGCTGGGAAGCTGATGCCAAGTTTTTTACAGGATGAAGAATTAAGAGATCTCGCAAACTTGTAGAGATCTCCATCGGTCAGCTGGTGCTGGTCGCACATCTTGATGAATGCCTCGGTCAATTCGCCAAGGCTTTCAGTGGACTTGTTCTTAACCAGCTCCCGCTCCAGAGAGAAGATGTTATCTGACTTCTGAGGGGTCACGGTCTTCGCTTTGTCGAGTTCCTCGGAGGAGCAAAGCCCATCCTCGATCCCGATATTCAGGAAGCCCAAAGCACGACCCACTGCAGAGGTCTCTGCCACTTCAAGGGCAGCTGCCCCAGCAATCATGCCAGTCCACTTGGATTGGCTGTGCCCGATAAAGTAACGCTCGGGATGCTCGACGTTCGGAGTCACCTTCGCCCGCATAAATACATGGCTGGCTGGATCTCCAATAATCTCAGTCTCGATCCGACCATTCGGATACATCGCATGAAAACCGCTCACTCGTGTATGCACCATCACATACGCCTTCCCTTTCATATCGATTGCCTTTAATCCACCTACTTCTTTCATATATTCCCGTCCTTTCTATTTTGTTTTTTAGTAATAATACATTTGCCGTGAGACAAATGCTGTCCTATGACTTGCCCAATAGGGCACTATCAACCCAACGCTTGCAGGTTAATCGTTTGTCGTTCGGACATCTTTTCAAAGAAACTTTCGCAGCCCAGTTACGAACAGATCCGTAGGTGCGGTTTAGATAGATTGCGGTGTCACGAAGAGTCCACCAAGATTGTGTGCTGATTCGTGAAATCTCCTCTGGAGAATACTTTTTTCGGTGCTGTTTTGCGTGGCTCATTAGAAATATGTAACAATCTGCATGAATATGTCAACATCTGCTTGCAAATTATTTTAATTTGACATGTGTTGTCACCTGTCATATTTTGTCATTATGAAAACAAGAGCTACAAAACACATCACTGGTTCTGCCAGTGGTGCATTGGCTTATAATATCGGGCTGAGATGCCCGAAAGAAATGAAACAAGCAGCCGAGCGGATGAGCAAGTTGCTCGACCGTTCAGAGAACAGCATCATCATCGAAAGCGTGATGGCCATCGACGAGATGTCCCGCTCCCTCACGGAGAGCAATCACCCGCCGAAGATGGTCTTCATGCTGAGACAGGCGATGACCTACAACGCCAAACAAGCGACAAGCTAAATGGCATCGTTGGTCAAGCGTGGGAAGGTTTGGTATTGCTACTACCGTATTGACGGTAGGCAGTTTGGTGTAACGACCTATCAGGTTGGTAGGGCACCAAATGAAGTAGCCAGACAGATCCTCGAGAAGTACCGCCAAATGGAAGGGTGCAACAAGCATGGCCTTCCCTACGTTGATACAGCTGCAAGCGTATCTGACCTGATTGGCAGTTACTGGGAATCGAAACCATCGCTTACCCTGCATACAGCAAAGAAGAAGAAATCCATGCTTGATACACTCACCCAGTTTATGGGTGGGAGGAAGGTCACATCCATTGGGGTGCCTGAGTGTGACCAGTTTTTCTCTACCTGCCTGACGCACCTGCACGATAACAGCAAGGAGCTTTATCGTGCCGTAATTTCATCGATATGGTCTTGGGGCATGAAGAGGAACCTAGCCACGAAGAACCCTTGGTCTGAGATAGCATTCAAGCGGGCACCAAAGACCCCTCGTCGTTGCCTGAAGCAGCACGAGATAGACAGCCTGATACAGAATGCCAAGGGGTCTGCCCTGCTGGCGATCATGCTTGGGCTGTACGCTGGTGCCCGTGTCGGTGATTGCGTCAACCTGTACGGTGAGGACATCGACTTCGCAACGAAGACGATTACCTTTAGGCGCAGGAAGGGTAGCCGTGAGGGTTCTCCAAAGGTGCAGGAGATTCCGCTTCACCCGATTCTTGAGGAAGTATTATCCAAGATCCCGCTGGTAAGTAACCAGCCAGTCATACCCCACAAGAAGACCTACCTTGGGATCAAGGTTGCAAATGCAATGAAAGAGGCTGGGGTTAATGCCACCCATCACTACCTTCGCCACACCTTCATATCGAACATGGCAGAGAAGCAGGCTGGCATGGCTCAGATCAGTCAGCTTGCTGGGCACTCCAGCTGGAACATTACCAAGAGGTACACCCATATTACCCAAGACTCGTTAAGGGAAACGATTGGCGTACTTCAGTAGGATAAATGTTAATCTATTGTTAACAGTACTTGCAAAAAGGGGTGATTAATAGTGACAAATATCAACAGTAACAGACAGAAGCAGACATTCCATCATTCTGATAGTAAACCTAAATGGACTTTTACTCTAACTGCTTTGCGCTGTAGAGGAGTTGAACCTCTTGTCGTCATAGTACTGACTATCAATGGCTTCCAGAAGCAATGTTAACTCAGATACTATGAAGTATCCACCCTCCAAATCTGGCCAGATGCCCCTAGAAGTGAAGAAATCATATAGCTTCTGGTTGAGGTTGATGGCGCACTGTTCCTCTGAATCTATGAAGAAAAATATGAATGAGTTCTCGGCATACTTGATCACTGGAATACGCAGGGTCATCACCCCGCTTCTTATGACACAGCTCTTCTTTGCTAGGTCAGCCAGCTTTAGATATATTGAATCCATGAGACTCGCACTGATCTTCTTACTTGGCATTGGGTCGCTTTCTTTTGCTCAGGAGATCATCCCCGATAACTTCGGTGGCTACCTTTCCGTTGATGAAAAGGAGGGGCTTGAGGAGCGTTCCGTTTTTATCTCCAACCCCAGAACCTCCTATATTGGGGAGATGGATGAAGACGGAGACTTCGTTGCACTTGGGCGCATGGGTGGTGAAACTTGTTTTGGCAAGCGGGTTGGTCGTAACGCAGTTATCGTTCTGCGTACACCTGTTGACCAAACCGAATAGCATCACCCTTCAGCTCCCTCTTTGCTGGCTTGTAGATAGCCACCGTTCCAGAAAGCAGTGCCCTTGCGTTGTCCATACTCACACCCTGCTCTTTCAGAATCCTCATCACTTCTCCCCTGCTCACACCCAGCCTCATGGCTGCACTGATTACACCAGACGTTTCGTTGAAGATCTCCTTACGGGAGTTCCTCATCTGCCTGTAGGCTTCTAGCCTTGCTTCGTTGCTCACGTTGCTCCTGTCGTAGTAGGCAGCTGTAAAGATCCCAGTGGCATCGTTGAGCCTGTTGCTGAACTTACGAGCAGTGAAGCCCAAGCTCTGGCGAGGATCTAAAGTTACAACTCGTTGACCAGTTAATGTTGCAATCGTCTCCAAGGCTGGGTCGTAGGCACGGCCAGTCTGGGTCACCTGACCAGTCAGACCCTTGTATACCCTGATGGATGAAACAAGTGTTCCGATATTGAAAGCATCAAACATGTGGGCAGAGATGGCAGATGCCTTCGATGCTATGTCTGCCTCTGGATTATAGACCCTTCCACCAGTTGTTCCCTTCGTATTACGAGCAATATCCAGAATCTTTCCAGATAGGATCTGTTCTCCGTAGAGTGGCTGGAAGGCAGTCTTCACCGACTCCAGTAGCTTCTGATCCCAAGTTCCATCCATCTTCATCAGGGCGATAATAGGATCACGGAAGTAGTTGTACGGATCGACGTAGGACATGTTGACCTGATTGACGTTGCCCTTCTCGTCACGGCCAAGGTACAGCTTGGTTGAGTATTTATCCCAAGGTGCATCCAACTGGCGAATTGCTTTGTCCTCGTCGTCATCGATGCCCATCGCAGCTGCGATGCCAGCTGCGACTGCGCTGAATCCAATGCTGGCCATCATGGTTCCTGCCAGCCTGTAGGCACCAGCCTGACGGATGGCTGGGTTATCACTCCTCAGCTCTTCGTTGATTGTGCCGAGAAGATTGTAGCCAGTCCTGACCACCTCGAGCGGGAAGCTAATGAAGGCACCGACGAAGGGTTGAGAGCGGAGGACGTTACCTAGCCGAGGGATACGGCTGTAGGTAGGCAGGAGGTTAAGAACCTTATCAGCTGCCATAGGCTCCAGCTTGGACAGGGGCTGTGTTGGGTAAGCCCTTCTAAGTCTGGACAGCTCCACCTCGAAGGCCACGATCTTTGGGATAGCGTCACCCAGCTGGTAAAGGTTGGTGGCACCACGACCAATAGCCTTTAGCCCTTTAGTAACATGATTGTCTAGGAAGTCGGCAGCTGTGCTTACGTTCGCATCCTTGAAGTATGACTCCATCTCGTTTGCAAATACGCTTTGCCCGAGGATGCCCAGCCGAGTCAGCTTGGCGTTGTAGTCACGGAACTCCTTGCTCTTGTTAATCCCGAGCTGGGCACCAGCGGAAGGCAGTGCCAGCGTCTTGAGCTTGTTGAGTGCCGTGATTCCGTCTGGCGAGAAGATGTACCCGTTGGCGACGAGGAACGATCCGTTGCCAAGCAAGTTTCTGACCTGCGTCTGAACGGACAGAACGGTCTTGGCGAACTTGGAGAACCCGTTGGCCTTGAGGTAAAGCTCTCCCATCTTGCCCAAGAAGTCCTGAGCCTTGGCACGACCACCAAAGGTATTGCGAAGTGCGGTGGCGATCTCCTCGCTGGTGTAAACATCGTTCTTCATTCCATCGATGAACATGTTCAGCGGGCTGGCAGTCCTGCTTCCGTCCGATACCAGCTTGGTCGTGAACCCAGTCCGTGGAGTCGTGAAGAAGATCTTGTTCATGCCAGCGTCACGCATTCCCTTGAGCATGTTGTGTGCCTCGAGGAACCCAGACATCTTCTGGACGGACTTAAGGAAGTTCACCCGAGGATCTTTGATCTCACCCCACAGCATACGGATCTCCTCGGGGATATCCTTTCTGGCAGTGATGATGGAAAGATCCTTGGTCAGCCCGCTACCGATCTGACCGAAGGGGCTGTCGGTTTCAGGCGAGGCAAGGTATTCGATCTGACCGTCAACCTCGGCCTTCGTTACGCCACCACTGCGAGCCTTGGCTAGGCCAGCCTGATAGTCGGCCTGATAGGTTGCCGAGTCAGGGTTGATCGCTACCTCTCCACGGGCAAGGCTTTGTTGCTTGGCGTACGCATTTGCGTACTTGTTATGCAAGTAGGAGGTGACAGTGGTCACGAGCTTGTTCTGCACTTGTTTCGGAAGGCTGTTGAAAGGGTTCTTGTAGTTGGGGTTCTCCCACTTCTCGTAGCTACGGTGTAGGTAGACACCCTTGTTGGCTTCGAGGATGGGCTGGAGATCTTCTGAGATGGCACCAGATCGGAGCAGGTCTTGTGTCAGGCTATCGATCAGGTTGCGGGCGTTGCCAACGGCAGAGGCAACATCGGTTGGGAGTTTAGCCCTAGCTAGTGGATTCTGTAGACCTTCGTTGATTCTAGCGATCTCTGCCTCTGGGAGCTGGTCGAGCGACTTCCCGTAGGAACGCTTCACTGCTGCTTCGATATCCGAGACTGCGTTCTGCGCCCGAAGCATCTTCTCGTTGACGTTGAATCCACGCTGCTCGATCATGCGGAAGATGTCGTAAGGCAAGGCACCGCCAGTACGGAGCTGTTGACGGCCAAACGAGATGACGGGTTCTAGCATCTGTCTTGCTTGCTCGCCCCGTGTAGAGAACAAGAAGTCACTCCTGTTGCCCTCAACAGCACCCTTAACGAATACGGTATTTCCAATAAGGATAGCCTCATCAGCAGAAATGACGGGGTTGCCATTCTGCTTGCTGTAGAAATAGCTGTGACGTTCTGGGTCAAATCCTACTTGCTGATAGTTCTCTAGAAGTCCAGCTGGAGCTTCAGTTATTGGAATGTACTTGCCTTCCACAGTTGCCAACGGTGTTTTGTTTAGACCAGTTGCTATTTGAAGTGTTCTTTTCTCTGATGCGTTAAAGAACTTGGCATCACTTACAGCAGCGATTCTGTCGTACCCGATTACACTGCCAACACTGCTCTTGCCTTTTGCTTTATTATGAACCGTGATAACATACTTGCCAGTTCTGTTGAATGAAGGGATATCAATCCGCAGCCCGACTGATGTTCCCTCTGGAAGAGTTCGTGCAGCTCCATACATATCCCGCTTGCCAGCGTCGAGGGCTGACAGTGCCTCATCGTCCGTAAGGACTGGGATCGATGTTACTGGACGGGCTGGCTTCTGCTCTTCGGAGATCCTGTTTAGCTCTTCTCTGGTGATCCTACCCTCAAAGAAATCGTTTGCTGCCTTCTGAATAATCGGATTGCGAGCCTGTGCCCCACGAGTGGAGGCTCTTACTTCTTCGGGTAAAACTTGCTGCGTGTCTCGTCCAGCACTGAGAGCGTTTGCTCGACTGATGGCAGTCTGCCTTCTTTCCTCAATCGCTCGACTGTCTGGTACAACTTCTCTGCGCTGAATGCCTCGCTCTTCGAGGATCTTAGCTGTTCCATCGGAGTGCTTGTAGTATCCGATTTTTGCTCCGAGGTCTTTCCAGAGTCCGATTTCATATACCCATGATACTGCCTGTAATTCAGCAACACTCAAGCCAAGTTTATCGGCTGCAAATCTAACTGCCTTATCTTGAATCTTAAGTTCTGCTGGTGTTGGTGCCTGAATTATCTCGCCGTTAGCGTCAAGAACTGTACCCATCATCCTATTCCACATACGGCTAAAGTGAAGATCTGCAGTAAGAACGTCATAGTTGCCGTTCATGTTAAGGTGATATGCGCCACCCTTCTGCCCAAAGATCATTGATCCATACTTAAGATCATCCTGCTTGCCACCCACGTTTGGGTTGTATTCCCTGAGTTCTTTAATTGGATGTTTTGAGAGCAACCAGTCGGCAGCACCCTTCTCGCCCTTCTCTTCCACGAGCCTGTTAATCCTATTGAGGTAAATCTCAACTGTCCCACCACGGACAGTCCACCCCTTCCCGTCATCCTGTCTTGGTTTAACTGGGAACTGCTGGTTGGAAGATTCCCAGATACGCATTGTAGTTAGAGTCTCTGCCTTGGGTGTCTGGCTAAACGAGTTGCCAACAAGCATGGCTTTGAACAAGACCATCTTTTCTTTAATCGAGTCAATCGACTCTGGGTAAATCTTGGCAAGATCTGACTCCATCTGCTCAATATCCTGACTATACCAAGTCATACCAGTGTCTTCCTGCTGAAGCTGGTACGATACCTCAGACCATGTATTTATAAGGTACTGAGCCATTCTGACATCGGCTGGAGTATCCTTAGTAAGTGGCTCTAAGATTCGGTCAATGCTTCTTTGCTGAAGGAACTCAGCTACTTCTTTTACTGAAGGCTTATTAAGCCTAACACCATCACGCCTTAACGGAACAGACTCGACGGAGACTGCTCCCCGTGTCGAGGCTACTACTTCTGACGACCCTGCTTCTTGAAGGCTTCTGCCTTCAGCTTGGATTCGTCCCGCTTGGACATCTGGGTTGACGGTTCGTCTAATGGCGTTGACCGCTGTCCGAAGACTCCCTTTTCGTCCAGCGAGGTAATCAACTTTTCCACCCAGCTCTTGTAGTCTTCCCCTGTCTGAGGGCGTGTAAAGGCCACTGGCTCGTAGGTCTCTGACTGCTGGGGCTGTGTCGATTGACTTCCCAGAGGAGATGTCGAAGATTGCATCTTGTTTGCCATTTTCAGCAACATAAAGCGCATCTACCTTATTGTCGAGAACGAAAGAAATATCATAGACAAACTTGTACTGATCCTTGGGTAGTGCCTCATTGTTCTCAGTCGTTTTTAGCCATCCACCAAAATACGCACCAGCTCCCTCAACATTCGCCAACCTTTGGCCAATACCGAAAGCCCTAAAGATATCGTCGTTGCTGAGAAGGTAAGATCTGAAAGCCTTAATGCCCTCTTCCCTGCTCATGTTGAGTGGCATTTCGCCCTCTGTATTCTTGGAGGGGGCTACAATATATCCACTAGCTGGGACATTGAATAATATCGGATCAACAGTAAATCCATCTGGGTTGTTCCTTGTATAATCAAACAGCTGTTCGTACTTGGCGAGGCCACGGATCGAAGCCTGTGGCTCCTCGTTAATGCCAGCACGACCAGCCCTAACGGCTTGTTCGATCCTTGTCCGTAATCCCTTAAACCTATCACCCTGATCTAGGAATGATCTGAACTCTAGGTTCAGCCTCTCCCCGTGACCTGTGTATCGAAGGAACCTGTCGAGTAGGCTTCTGAACGCACGGCCAGCCTTATCCATCACGCCATTCTTTTCGCTGATTCCCTTAGCCCACTGGTCGTTTGTCCAAGCCAGACGCTCGGAGAAGAACTCCTGCACTGAGTCCATGACACGAGGACTCACCTCGGCCTTTAGTCCACCGAACTCATCAAACAGTGCACCAGTCCTAGACTCTGTCTCTGCTTTCCATAGACCCCTGATCTCAGCCTGCACACCAGCTGGAAGCGTGTCCCAAAAGGCGTGGCCAAGCTCATGGAGCATCTCCCTGCGAGCCATAGGCATGGTGGCGAGCTTGTCCGACAGGAAGACCATAGCCTTCCTTCCTTCAGAAGCCCGCTTATAGTAGGCAACAGCACCCTTTGGAACCTGACCCGATTCAATTAAAGGAGTGATGTCGCCGACTTCAAAAGTGATGGCATTGCGTAGGGCTGGCGATGCAATGCTGTTCCACAGGTTCTGAAACCCTTGGACAAGTGCCAGCTTCTGGGATGCGCTTGGAGGCGTGTTCCGTTCGGATGCTAGGATGTACCCTTCTGGACGAGCGGTAAGACCACGAAGCTCGGTCTCCCGCATGCCGATCATTCGGTTAAGACGGGCAACATTCCGTGAAACACTCTGCTTGTTTTCTATCTTGTTTCCTTCGGAGTCGTACTTAATAACTTCCTTTGCAGTGTTTGGATCGTACTCAGTTGTTCCAGAGTTTGGATTACCACCAACTAGAATCTGCTTTGCCAATACAGCCTCACGGATTTTGTAAAGTCTTTCTATCTCTTTGCTAAGTACAACCTGACGGGCAACTCCACGATCATCTCGTGATACGGATTCTGGAATGATCTGATTGTCTGGGAGAGTTTCCTGCTCTGTAGCCCTTCCAAGCTGCATGTTGCGCTGGGCTTCTGCAATCAACCTGCGATCCATCTCCTGCTCTGTCTCCAAGCCGAACTCTTTTGCGATACTGCTGGTTGGAGAGATGATGCGACCCGTGAACTGGGATCGTGTAGCAGTCCTCGGATCTGCTGGGCTGGTGATTGGGTTTAGAAGTGGGCTGTCATCGGTTACGTCACGAACCCTGACTGGCTCACCCGTCCTGAACTCTGCCTCCCACAAAAGACCTTGAGGGGTATGGAAAGTAAATGTCTCTGTATTGTTTCCATCCGCATCTTGACTAACGCTACTACCAAGGGGGACGCTATTGATCGCAGGGTTCTGGCCAATGTCTGGCACTTCTCCAGCAAGCCGATCCCCGAACACAGTCTTGGGGGTTGAGGTTGTCTCAGTTTCCCCAGTCTCAATATCAATCCTCTGCTGTGTGGTTGTGTTAGCGTTTCTTGCTGCCTCAGTAATCTGTGTAAGTCGTTCTGGAGTTAGTGATGCAGCTAGGTCTGCTTTGCTCTTAAGCTCGTCAGATAGTTTCTCAGCATAGAAAGCCTCGTTATCACGGGTGATTGCATTCACACCGCCACCGATCAGTCCTCCAGTTACGAGTCCTACCGCACCAGACTGCAGTGCACCATCCATGATTCCCCTGTTCGGATCGTACCCAGCAAACTTAGAGGCAACGAAGTTGTTGGCCATCTGAGAACCAGTCTCCTGCAAGAACTCTTCGGTAGCTCCATCGACCACACCACGAAGTATGGATCTCTTGGCAATTCCAGCCGTTAATCTACCAGCAAGACCACCAAGAGGTATTGCCTCTGTCAGTCCGATAGCACCGCCAGCTAGGGCTGATGCACGAGATACAAACTCGTTTGCTCCAGCCTGCTTCGCCTCTTCATAGATTGATCCAGCGTTTGTTGCTGCGCCCATGACGGCTGCAGTGCCAAGTCCAACACCAGTTACTATAGCTGCTGGAGCCTCAGCTGGAACTGCTGCTGCTGCAGCTGCAGCTACACCAAAGAACCCCAGCGCACTTCCAAGACCTTGGGGTAGTAGGGTATTAATGAAGTCATTTCGTAGACGGGGATCTTCGATGCCAGTTGTCTGCTTAACACTCTCGTCGATATTCTGTGCGATCTTATAGATATCACGCTCAGTGACTGGAGTGTTGTCATCGTAGTTTCCAAGAGACTCTCCAATCGCTTGCTGGGCTAGGGCAGCTGCCTTGAAGGCTGACGTGAAAGTTCCAGATGCGCCCTTGTAGATATTGCTAAGGAATGCAGATCCACGCTCAACCGCACCGAGGTCACCCAGCGCATCCTGCGATGCAATCTTTACAAACTCGTCGGAAGCCTGACCAACTTCCTTTGCATCTCTAGGCTCAACCTGCGTGTAATACTCCTGAACGTACTGGGAGTACTTGTTGATCGTATCTACTTTACCCTCGGTGGGTAATTCGTCGTACCCTACTTGGGCTTTTATGTCATCCCAAGGTGTGATCGCCATGATCAGTTACCAGACTTCAGCTTCTTTTCTTCCTCGATAATGTCTGCTGCAATTCTACGCATGGCTGCAGTGTTCTGGTTTCCTCTGCTATTCTTTTGCCCCTTGAGGGATTCAAATTCTTTTTTAAGCGTCTCGATCTTCATCCTGCTGCTGTTGGAATTATCGTTTGCGATATCTTCTTTCGTGCGAACACGACGACCACCGCCACCGCCAGTTGCTGCTGGATTTTTAACTGGCTCAGATTCCCCTGCTCCACTTTCCTGCATCATAGAGTCAACCTGATCGTCAGTTGAAATTGGTTTGGTTCTCTCAACTGGGACTTGACTCACATCTGATCCAGTTGGGGTTGGTTGCCTTGGTGCGGTTGCCTTACTTCCAAAGATGCCACCAAGAATGCTTGAGTTCTTCTCAGCTGCGATCTCTGGTGCGTTACCCTTAAACATAGACTTGTAAGCCTCAAGATCTGCAGCCGAATCAAATACAGCTTTAACAGTTGAGCCATCTGCATCTGTCGTGTTGTACTCAAACTTCCCACCACCAAGAGACTTGGTCATCATCTTCATAGCATAGTCACTGTTCTGCAGTCGTGCCTGTAGCCTTTGCTTTGAAATGTTATCTTCATCTGTTCCGTAGCCACGCTCCTGCATTGTCTTGTCTAGTTTCGACAATTCGCCCATCAAATTGATCTGCTCGTCTGAGTGGGCATTCAGTGCTGATGTGATTGCACTAAAAGACCGTGCGCCCTTTGAGACTGGATCGTTGCCACTGAAAGAACCACCGCCACCAGACCTAGCTGACTGCATTCTTTCTTGAGCTGCAATCCTTTGAGCCTGCATCTCTTTCTCTGCATCTAGCTTTCTTTGCGATGTAATCGCATCCAGCCCAGAGTTCATCATGTACGCCCCAGCCTGTGCTACTCCTCCGTAATAATCTGGCATATTAAGCTCCGTATCCGCAGATGGCCTTAGCCCTGCGAACTTGTTTTACCTTTGTATCCATCCAGCGTTTGATCCATCCCTTGAGGGTTGCTTTACCACTGATGAAATTAGCGATCCGTTCCCCGTGCTTGATGTATCCGTTCAGCATCCACTTCGGTGCCATGCTCAACATCCATTCCCTAAAGATCATCCACTCAGGATTATCTTCACCGTAAACCTCACGAGCTACCCAGCATACGAGACCACCGATACCCATTCCCAACCCAGCAATACCTTGAGCTGCGCCAATGATCTGTGCGCCCATCGGCTGGTAGGTGGCAGCTTGGTAAGCGAGCTGGGCATTATACCCAGACATCTGCGTCGAGTAGTTCTGTGCGTTGACACCCTGACCCTGCAGGTACTGCTGCCCACCCATGAACGCTGCGTTCTGCATGGGCTGCATTGTGTTAGGCGAGAAACCAGATGCACTTGTCGAAGGGCTACCAATTTGTCCGTTGGCAATCGGGGCGAGTCCAAGATAGCTCTGCGTATTTGCGATGCGTTGCTGTTGGAGTTGCTGACCTACGTTAAACTTAGCAAGAACCTCGGCAGCACTGGCTGCGTTACCATACATGTTTCCACGAGCTGCCTGAGAAGAGCGAATATCCTGTTCCGCTGTGCGAGCCTGATCGGCTGATAGGCTAGATCCCAAAGCAAGTTCGCTAGAGATCTTTTCACCGAGCTGTTGGTTGGCCTTAAACCTCTCTGGGTCTGACATCTCCAAGATTCTGCGTTGCTCTGCAACTGCATCAGTGCCGTATCTTTTTGAAAGTGTAATTGCGTTATCGACCTGTGCATCCGAGGTCTTACGCATGATATCGATATCGGTAGGTACGCTGGCTTCTTTGCCTTTCCTATATGCTTCTAATGTTAATGGATACCCTGTCGTTGCGTAGTATTCCATCGACTCCTTGTTCGCAGCTCCAGTATCTGCAGGAGACACTGAGGGCGGGGGTGGCGGTGCAGGAGGAGGTGAAGGAGGCGAACCCATATTAGTTTGTTATCTATATCTGTTTAGAAGCTGAAAGCAGACGGGTCAAGCCTTTATAAGAGAGTCTTGATAGGACTGAAAACGGGTATTCTTTTATAATCCCACCAAGGTGATTCCTTCTTGCAGCAAACTTTGGCCTATCCCCCCAGACGGTAAGAAGCAGGTCTATCAGTCTAGCTAGGTTCTCTGCCTTTGGGGCTATAACCAGTTCTATCCAACATATATCGCAGTAAGGGTCGCTGTAGTATGGGTCTTCTAAAGCCCTTTGTACGCTGTCCACAAACCTTACCATAGCCATAGCCTCTATACCGTCCTTGCCCTTAATGTAGCCAAGCAGCTTGTTCTGACGGTACCACCGCATCCAAGGCTTAAAATCGCCCCAACACATTGAGGGGCTGTAGTGTTCCTGAACGAACGACTGAATCGAGTCTAAGTCTTCCTCAAACCCCGAGGCCACGCTGATCCTCTGGAACCGAGTAATCTGTGACAGCTACCTTGCGGAGGGGATTTGTATCACGGTAGTACTGGTTAACCAGCTTGTACCATTCCTGACGCTGGGCATCGCTGGAAGCCAGCATTTCCTTTGTTTTAGGAATATAGATATCCTGACGCTCTTTGTCGTAAGCCTCCCTACGCTTTTGCTGATCAATACGATCCTGAGCATAGGGGTCAGGTGCTGGTGCTGGTGCGTTTCCTCCTCCTCCCATATATATGCTCCTATATGCCTAGCAGTTGTAAGATGTCAAGTGACTAGGTAGGGCTGCAGGTATGCGGATATGGACATACCACGGACTGCTAGATACCCAGATGTCGAGCTGACCCTGAAGATAATCTCCCTAAAGTAGTCCTGATCTATCATCGTATCACCATGAGTCTGGATTGGTGCGAACCCGTCCATGTACTGCGGTAGGTTGAATGGAAGGTTAAGAGGTGCGCTTGCCGTTGATACAGTGTTCAGTGTTTCCCAGTCCCCGTTGTCCATCAGGTATTCAATAGTTGCAACGGCTTCTGAATTATAGAACTCGATCTCGCTCTTGTTGCCTAGCTTCCTCGAGCCAGCCTCGGCAAATGTCATTCCTCTTGTAGCGATGCTTGTCTGGATTCCGACCCCACCATCATTCGATGCAGATGCGTCATCAGAGTATGTAATAGCATTTGACGAACCAAAATTATGCCCCCTTCTCCAAAGGTAAATCCTACCGCTTCGATCTCCAATCACGAGGCCAGTAAATAAAGCTGTTGCAGCAACTGCATTTGGTAACGTGATCCCGTTGGATGCCTGAACTCCAGTATATGGGTAGAACCTTCCAGACCACTCACCAATCCAGCATTTGTTAGAGGTATCAAAAGCAACTGTGATAGTACCACCTTCCACCGTCTTTGCGGAAAGGATCACCGTGTTTTCATGGAATACCATCGAGATCTCGCTTGGCTGAGTGATATCAATTTGTTTGATCTTGTCGTTGATCGGAATAGATATCGGAAGACTCACTGCTTGTTCCTGCCCTTGCAGTGTTCGGCTCAACAGGCGCACCCCGTCACGGGACATGAACATCACATCAGATCCAACACGAAGTGCTGCTGATTGACTAAGTGCACCGTTTGCATTTTCAACCGTCTCGACTGAAAACCCAGCAGCAGATGTCTGGGTAATACCGCTTACAACGAATACCCTGTTTTCTTTGAAAACAGCAATACGGTCACCAGTCCACTCCACTATTGCCGTGATAGGCGAAGAGTCTCCACCTATCCTGATTGCATTTGTCACAACATCAAAGTTCGATGTTAGGAAATCACCAACATAAAGGGTATCTGGATTGCTTGCAGTTACGGCAAACAACCTTCCCCTCGTGCTGATCAACCTATTAATCCCAGCGGGGGCTGATACTGCCCCACTGGTTGGTACGGTGGTCACGGTAGAACCATCCCAGTACTTCAGCTGACCAGCTGCGGAACCATCCACAAAATAGAGCTTATCTGCTACAGTAGCCGTATAGACCCTGTTACCAGATGTATATGCAGATGATGTCCCAGTTTGCCATCCAGTAGCCCAAGTTGACAGGTACTTAAGATTGCCACCAAAGAATGCAACCATCTGCGTCACGGTTGTATTTCGGTAGGAAGCTAGGCCGCTAATATAGGAGTTAACCCCAGTCGAAGGAGCAAGAACAAGTCCAAGCCTAGTATGAACAAGCCCGTTCTCATCTAGCTCGACATTGACCAGACTGGTGCATTGGTTCTCACCCAAGATTCTAGCTTGAGTATTAGAGTCTTCCCCACCGCTAAACTGCCTCTGCCCGTCGAAGACCAGAGGCGTATCTAGGGCTTCGTCAAAAATAATAGGCATGGCTTATTGGAAGCTGATCGTGCTTCCCCCGTAGTCCCAGTCATCACGGCTCCACTCACCGTTAAACGCAGCTGAGACCTCGAAGCGGGATGCACCCTGAGAACGCTCGACGTTGCGGGCTAAAGATAAAAGAGTGAGGGCTTCGGACTGCTTGGCCTGAGCCTTGGCGTAAGCCTGTTTGTATTCCAGCATGTCGGCCTCGACAAGTGTAAGAAGTGCCTGCTCTGCGGTATTTATCACGCATACATCGTCATCCTGCTCCATCGAGCGGTAGGCAGACACACCATTGTTTGTTACACGGATCTTGGTCTTGCAGAGGACGGAAAGTGTTCCGCTTTCGGATGCAGCACTTAAAAGCTGAAGCCTGATATTACCAGCGTCAGACCTTGAAAGGATCACGAAGGATGTTGTATTGCCAGAATCGGTGAAAGAGCTTGGTGACATCATAAATGCCGAGCCGTAGTTGGCTGGGTCGATTGCGGTTGTGCCGATCTTGACTGCGACAGGAAGATCCATGTTCG
>Ga0214921_10001306_pt1 | contig 43020 bp, 42 predicted proteins | sample LL1505_MetaG_FD_177992 | JGI IMG/M metagenome (GOLD analysis project Ga0214921, IMG submission 177992) | Freshwater microbial communities from Lake Lanier, Atlanta, Georgia, United States - LL-1505 | ecosystem: Environmental > Aquatic > Freshwater > Lake | place: USA: Georgia | collected...
CGCCCGCCTCGGCCTCCTTCAAAATCCCGATGATCTGCTCTTCGGTGAACCTCGTTCGCTTCATCGTCCGTCCTCTCCAAGGGCCGGACTCTAATCGATCGTGGAGGAAAATCAGGGGGGCAGGTCAGAGGTTGACCATTATGCGCGTTATGTGGGCGAGGCGGGTTTGCCGATCCGGTTTGATGATCTGAACACGGATGCGCTGCATCGGTGGGGGATTGATGCTGATACGGCCGCGCGCAGCCTGTATGTGCAGCGGGGTGGGGTGATTGTTTCCGGTGTGCCGGCGTTCGTGCTGCTGTGGTCGCAGATGCCGCGTTATCGATTGCTGGCGCGGTTCGTGGGGTTGCCGGGGATCAGGCAGGTTGCCAGCGTGGCCTATGATCATGTGTTTGCCCCGGTGCTGTACCGCCGGCACCGGGGCCGGCAGGCCAGGAACCAGCATATAGGGTGAAAGCCGCAAGCGGGTGCGGTGGGGCCGCCCTATCTTGCTGGGCGTTGATGCTGCATGGAGGCGGTTGAAAGTGAGGCACCGCCTTGTCTGAATTCAACCTGCCGCTTGCGAGTGCGATTATCTGGATGGTGGGCCTGTGCCTGGTGGGTGGGCTGATGACGCCGCGTGCCGATTGGTATGCCCGGCTGCGCAAGCCCGCATGGCAGCCACCCGGTTGGGCGTTCGGGCCGGGGTGGACGATCATCCTTGGTCTGGCGGCATGGGCGGCGGTGCGCGCCTGGGATGCCGGCGATGCGGCGCAGCAGCGGGACGTGCTGATCCTGTTTGGCGTGAACGCCGTGTTCCACCTCGCCTGGAGCCCACTGTTCTTCAAGCTGCAGCGGCCTGATTGGGCGCTGATCGAAGTGCCGTTCCTCTGGGCGTCGGTGCTCGCGATGATGATCGGGTTGTGGCCGATCGACAGCCAAGCGGCGCTGCTCGTCCTGCCCTATCTGGCATGGGTGGCATTTGCAGCGTCGCTCAACTGGAAGGTTGTTGATCTCAACCCGCGTTGACGGGAGGGCCCTTGGCTATTCCGCCGCCTCCAGCACCCGTTCGGTCGCCACAGCGCCGGCTTTCGCAAACGCCATTTCGTCCGTCACCGGGCCTTCCATCAGTTCCTTGCGGTCGTATTTGTAATTGGCCGTCACCATCCACGGCGCGCGGTTGCCGGAACGGGGCAGGGCATCGGCGCCGCGCTGGACGTAGCCGGATTGCAGATCCATCGCGAGCCGTTCCGGCACCACGTCTGCGGCGGGGGTGGGGGTGGCGATATCCACGCCGGTTTTGCGCATGTGGTTGAGCAGCCGGCAGACATAATCGGCGATCAGGTCTGACCGGAGGGTCCAGCTGGCGTTGATATAGCCAAAGCTCTGGGCGAGGTTGGGGATGCCGGAGAACATCATGCCCTTGTAGGCCAGGGCATCGGCGGTGCGGCGGGTTTCGCCATCCACCGTGACGGTCATGCCGCCCAGGGCTTCCAGTCTCAGGCCGGTGGCGGTGACGATGATGTCGGCCTCCAGCAGCGTGCCGTTGTGCAAGCGGATGCCACCAGCCTCGAACTTCGCGATCTGATCGGTGACGATTTCGGCCTTGCCGGCGGTGATGGCGTTGAACAGATCGGCATCGGGCACGAGGCACAGGCGCTGATCCCAGGGGTTGTATCCCGGCGTGAAGTGGGTTTCGAGATCATAGTCAGCCGGCAACAGCTTGGCGAGGCGTTTTAGCAGCAACTCCCGGACCTTGCCGGGGTTGCTTCGCGTTTGCTTGTAGAAATATTGGCCCAGCGTGACATTCTTCCAGCGCACGATGTCGTAGGCCATTTGCGCGGGCAGGATCGCCTTCAGCGCATTGGCGATGGCATCGCTGCCGGGGCGGGACACCATCCACGTGGGGGAGCGTTGCAGCATGGTGACGTGCGCGGCGGTATCGGCCATCGCCGGCACCAGCGTGACCGCCGTGGCGCCCGATCCGATGACCACGACGCGCTTGCCTTTGTAGTCGAGCGATTCCGGCCAGAATTGCGGGTGGATGATCTGGCCCTTGAACTCGGCCTCACCCTCCCACGTGGGGCGGTGGCCCTGGCCGTAATTGTAATAACCGCTGCACATGTAGAGGAAGCGGCAGGTGAGGGTGGAGTTGTTGGTGGTGACCGTCCAGCGCGCGGTCTCACTGTCCCACGCGGCGTTTGTCACCTTGTGGCCGAAGCGGATGTGCTGGTTGATGCCATGCTCGGTGGCGGTTTCGCGGATGTAGCTGCGGATCGACGGGCCGTCGGCAATGGCCTTGGCCGATTTCCACGGCTTGAAGCGATAGCCCAACGTGTACATGTCGGAATCGGAACGGATGCCGGGATAGCGGAACAGATCCCAGGTGCCGCCGATGGCGTCGCGGCCTTCCAGGATGGCATAGGCTTCGTTCGGGCAATTCTGCTGCAGATGAACCGCCGCGCCAATGCCCGACAGGCCGGCGCCAACAATCAAAACGTCGAAATCAGTGGAACTCACGGTACTCATCTCCCTTTACGCGAACGTAAAGCGAGGGAGGGCTGGCGGCAATGGGGCAAAACAGCGAGGGCGGCCACGAACCGGCACAGGCCGGCAGCGGCCGGCTACCGGCGGGGCGCGCCCGGCATTGACAGTTTCACCGGCGCGGAGCGCCGGGCAGGGGCGGCAACTGCCGCGGGCGATCCTTGCGCGGCATCTGCGCCTGATAGGCGACCAGGCAATGATCATTGCAATAGGGGAAGCCAGCGTTGGACGGGCGGCCGCAGAAATGGAAATCGGCGTCGTCGGGATGGCCGATCGGCCACTTGCACACCTTTTCGTTCAGATCGAGCAGGGTGGTGTGGGTCTGCTTGCCGCCCTTGCTGACACCCGTGGCCGGCTTGGCGACAGGGCGCGCGGCCGGTGCTTCCATCGGCGTGATCGCTGGCGCACTGGCGGCCACCGGGGCCGGGGCAGGCGGTGGCGCAGCGGCTGCCGGCGTTGGCGCGGCGGCCGCGCGGGCAGGGGCCGGCATGGCGTCAGTGGCCTTCACCGGTGAAGGCCGGCTTTCCAGGCCCAGCCGGTGCGCTTTGCCGATCACGGCATTGCGGGTCACGCCTTCGCCCAGCATTTCGGCAATCTGGGTCGCGGTCATGCCGCCTTCCCAGCCCTGCTTGAGCTTTGCGATGCGTTCGTCGGTCCAGGCCATGGTGCGTCTTGCCCTCAGATAATCGGCGTCACCCCTTGGCAGGGCGCGCGTGCAATCGTAAGTCCCTAGCGATGATGAACGCTGATAACAAGCTGCCAGCACACCCGGAGCCCGGGGTGCCCGTGATTGCACGGCTCAACACGGAAGGGTTGAAGACCCTTTATCTGAAAGAGGTACGGCGCTTTTTCAAGGTGCAACTGCAAACCATCTGGGCGCCGGCGGTCACCACGCTGATGTTCCTGGTGATCTTTGCCGTGGCACTGGGCCGCGGCGATATCCTGATCCTTGGGGTGCCCTATGCCGATTTCCTCGGCCCTGGCCTGATCGTGATGGGCATGATCCAGAACAGCTTTGCCAACACCTCGTCTTCCATCCTGGTGGCCAAGGTGCAGGGCTCGATCATCGATGTGCTGATGCCGCCGCTGTCGGCAGGAGAATTGATGCTGGCCTGGGTGGGCGGTGCGGTCACGCGGGCCTGGCTGGTGGGGCTGGCGGTGTGGACGGTGATGGCGGTGGCACCGGGCGTGAACGTGCCGGTGAAAGATCCGCTGCTGGTGCTCTATTTCGGCACCATGGGCGCGATCCTGCTGGCACTGCTCGGCATCCTGACGGGTGTGTGGGCCGATAAGTTCGATCATGCCGCGGCGGCCACAAACTTTGTGATCCAGCCGCTCACGCTGCTGTCTGGTACTTTCTATGCCGTAGAACGGCTTGGGCCCACGGTGGCCGGAATTGCCCATGCCAATCCCTTCTTCCATGTGATCGACGGTTTCCGGGCCGGCTTCATCGGCGTGTCGGATGGGCCGCTGGGTCAATCTGCACTGCTGCTGGCGCTGGTCAACGTCTCGCTGTGGTTCCTGTGCTATCGCGTGGTGAAATCTGGCTGGAAACTGCGCGCCTGATCCGGTGCTGTGCGGCAACGACGTATTTGCACTGAACGCCAAAGCCGCATAACGCACGGCATGCTCAAATTCGCGCGGGGGAAACCCCTGGGCAGCGCGTAAGGGTTTGGACTGTAAAACGATGATCATTGATGCCCCCCTCTTCCGCCGTGGCGGCGCGCTTGCGCTTGCAGTGCTGCTTGCCGCCTGTTCCAGCGGCGAGGGCGATAACGCCGGCGGCAAACCCGCCCGCGGCAAGCGGCCGCCGCAACTTGTGTCTGCTCAGGTTGCCGCCATGGAAGATTTTGCACCCACATTGCTGGCGCTCGGCACCGTCACCCCCAGCCAGAGCGTGGCCGTGCGGCCGCGCGGCGATGGCGAGATCATGTCGATTGCCTTCCAAGAGGGCGATAATGTGCGCGCCGGCCAGTTGCTGTTCCGTATCGATTCGCGCCAGGCCCGGGCTGCCGTGGCTCAGGCAGAGGGTGAACTGAAGGGCGCGATTGCCGCCGAACGCCGCGCCACGCTGGATTTCAACCGTGCCGAGGCGCTGGTGGCGAAGGGCTTCGTATCGGCCGCCGCGCGCGATTTGGCCCGGGCCAATGCCTGGTCGGCCCGCAGCCAGATCGAAACCAACCGCGCACTGCTGCAATCAGCGCAGGTGCAATTGTCGTTCCTGACCGTCACCGCGCCCATTTCCGGGCGTACCGGTGAACTTGGGTTCCGTCGCGGTGCCACTGTGCGCCAGGGCGATGCCACGCCGCTGGTGACGATCAACCAGATTTCTCCCATCCACGTGCGTTTCCTGGTGCCGGCAGCCAATGTGCAGCAGGCGCGCGCTGTGCAGGCGAGTGGCGGCGGCACTGTGCTGGCACGGGATCGGCAGAGCGGCGAGGTGCTGGCTACCGGCCGCCTGGTGTTCCTTGATAACAACATCGATCCGGGCAACGGCGGCGTCGCGGCTCGCGCGGAATTCCGCAACGAAGGCGACGTGCTGTGGCCGGGCGCCATCATCGATGTTGAATTCCCGCTGGAACGCGCCACGCCGCATATCACACTGCCCGAAGGCGCGGTGCAGACCGGCCGCGACGCCCCCTTCGTGTGGGCGGTTTCCGGTGCTGCCAAGGCGCCTGGCGCGAAAGGGCCCGGCGGCAAGGTGCAGATGCGCAATGTGGAAGTAGCTGGGCGCCTGCGCGGCAAGGTCTATCTTGCCGGAGGCGTGAAGCCTGGCGAACAGGTCGTGGTCGATGCGCTTGCCCGCCTGAAAGAGGGAGACACTGTGCGACTGAAGGGGCCCGACAAGCCCCAGTTGGCGGCCAGCCCTGATCGTCCAGCCGCGCCGGCCGGGAGCGCTGGCTGATGGGTTTTGTCCGCCTCTGTGTCGAGCGGCCAATCGCCACCATCCTTTTGACTCTTGCGGTCGTGTTCGGCGGACTGTTCGGCTATCGCCAACTGGCGGTATCGGCCCTGCCAGAGGTTGATCTGCCCACCATCCAGATCGAAGCCAGCCTGCCCGGTGCCAACCCCGGCATCATGGCGGCATCAGTGGCAACGCCAATCGAACGCCAGCTTTCCACCGTTGCCGGCATCGAACAGGTGCTGTCGTCCAGCAGCACTGGCTCGACGCAGATCACCGTGCAGTTCGCGCTGGATCGCAACATTGATTCCGCCGCACTCGACGTACAGTCGGTGCTGTCGGCCGTCACCCGCCGACTGCCGCCGGAAATGCCCAACCCGCCCAGCTTCCGCAAGATCAACCCGGCGGATTCCCCGGTGATCATCCTGTCGGTGCGCGACAAGACGCGGGCACTGAATGATCTGCAAACCCTGGTGGACAATCTGCTGGTGCCGCGGATTTCCACCTTGCCGGGCGTTGGCCAGGTGCAAACCTATGGGGATCGCCGCTATGCGGTGCGTATTCAGTTCGATCCCGCTGCGCTGGCTGCCCGCAACCTGACCGTCGATGATCTGCGCACTGCGGTGTCTGCAGCCAACAGCAATATCGCGGTCGGATCGATCACCGGCGGCGCGCGCAACTATGTTCTGGATGCTTCGGGCACGCTCGAAAAGCCGTCGGAATTTGCCAACATCATTATCGCCAATCGCAACGGCCTGCCTGTGCGGGTGGGGGATGTGGCCAGTGTGATCAGCAGCTATGAACGGCTGCGCGGTGGGGCGCGTTTCAACGGCGAACCCTCGCTCACCGTCGCGGTCAGCCGCCAGCCCGGGGCCAATGTTGTGAAGCTGGTGGATTCGGTTCGCGAAGTGCTGCCGTCCGTGCGTGAAGCCATGCCGGTTTCGGTGGACATCAGCGAGATCCTTGATCGATCGGAATCGGTACGCGAAAGCGTTTTCGACGCACAGCTGACCTTGGTGGGCACGGCCTTCCTCGTCATCCTGGTGATCTATCTTGTACTGGGCGATGCGCGGGCCACGTTCATCCCGGCCGTCGTGCTGCCGGTGGCTGCGATCGGCACGTTTGCGGGCATGTACTTCTTTGGCTTCACGCTCAACAATCTGTCGCTGCTGGCGCTCACATTGGCCACCGGCTTCGTTGTCGATGATGCGATCGTGGTGCTGGAAAACATCGTGCGCCACACTGAAGATGGCGAGGACCCACGCAGCGCCGCCATCATCGGTGCCAACGAGATCAGCTTCACTGTCGTCTCGATCTCGGTCAGCCTTGTCGCCGTGTTTATCCCGCTGCTGTTCATGGGCGGCATCATCGGCCGGCTGTTCAGCGAATTTGCCGTGACCATGACGATTTCGATCGCGGTTTCGGCTGTGCTGTCGCTCACCCTCATTCCGATGATGGCGGCGCGCTTGCTCAAATCCGGGCACCAGGAACCGGGTCGCGTGGCCCGCATCACCACGGCGGCCTTTGCCCGCCTGACCGAACGCTATCTGAAGGCCTTCGACTGGGCGTTGCAGCACCGCAAGGTCATCGGCGGGCTTACCGTGGCCTCCGTTGCGGTGGCGGTGTGGGGCTTGATGGCTGTGCCCAAGGGCTTCTTTCCGTCAGAAGATACCGGCGTGGTGTTCTTCGGTACGGAAGGCGCGCCCGATCTTGGTTATGACGAAATGGCCAAGAAGCACGCCATTGCCGCCCGTAAGGTGCAGGATGATCCTGCCGTTGCCCGCGTCAACGCCATCCTTGGCATGGGCGGTTCCGGCGGCGGTCGCATCTTTGCGCCGTTGAAACCGCGTGACGAGCGCGACGACATCGAAACCGTCCTGGCCCGCCTGCGTAAGGCAACCGCTGGTATTCCGGGCTATTCCGCCTTCCCAAATGTGCAGCAGAATTTGCAGCTGGGTGGCCGGCCGTCTGCGAGCAACTATCAATATACGATCTCGGCCGTGGACAAGAATGAACTCTACGCCTTTGCCCCCCGCCTCGAACAGCGGATGCGTACCATCCCCGGGCTTGTGGACGTGAACAGCGATTACCAGCGCGGCGCCCGCCAGGCCTTTGTCGAGGTTGATCGTGACGCCGCCGCCCGGCTTGGCGTGCCGGTGGACGCCGTGCGCCGCGTGCTGCTTGCCGCCTATGGCAATCAGCAGATCAGCCGCATTTTCACCGACGCCGAAGATTATCAGGTGATCATGGAAATCGATCCGCGTGATCAGACCAACCCCGATGCCATCGGGCGGCTGAACGTGCGCGGCAGTTCGGGGACACTTGTGCCGCTGTCGGCGGTATCACGCGTCACTGTTGGCGGCGCGCCGCTCACCATTTCGCACCAGAGCCAGCTGCCCGCGGTCACCCTCTCGTTCAACCTGCTGCCTGGCGTCGCGCTCAGCGAAGTGAAGCCACTGATTGAAGCAGCCTCCGCCGAGATCGGCCAGCCCGCCGGCGTGTCGGGCGCGCTGGGCGGCAATGCCCAGCAGTTCGAAGCCTCCACCAAGTCCATGCCGATCCTGTTCCTGGCGGCGATCGTCGTCATCTACATCGTGCTGGGCGTGCTTTATGAAAGCTTCGTCCATCCGATCACCATTCTGTCGGGCCTGCCGGCGGCCGGCATTGGTGCGGTGATGTTCCTGTGGCTGTTCGACATGCCGCTGGACGTGATTGGCATCATCGGCGTCGTGCTGCTGATCGGGATCGTGAAGAAGAACGCCATCATGATGATCGATTTCGCCTTGGCCGGGCAGCGCGCCCATGGCTGGACTCCGGCCCACGCCATCCGTGAAGCCGCTGCCAAACGCTTCCGCCCGATCATGATGACCACCTTTGCCGCCATGGCCGGCGCCGCCCCGCTGGCATTGGGGATCGGTGCCGGTGCCGAACTGCGGCAGCCGCTTGGGATTGCCGTGCTTGGAGGCCTGGTGGTCAGCCAAGTGCTAACCCTGTTCATCACGCCGGTCGTCTATCTCGGCATCGAAAGTGTGATGCAGTGGGTGCGCGAAAAGCGCGGTTCGGCCCAAGTGAAGGAACTGCCCGGCGCCGCGGTGTTCCGGCCGGAAGCCGCCGAATAAGCTATTTGAACGGCGACGCGAACTTCGCGTCAGCCGCCAGCACCGGGTCGTTCAGCGTCTGCATGAAGGCGACAAGCGCTGCCTGGTCGGCAACCGACAGACCGAGCCTCTGCGGTCCGCCGCCTGGTACCCGCAGTCGGTTGTCCAGCGCCGGGCCGGCCTGGATGCCGCTGTTGTAGAACTCCACCACTTCGGCCAGCGTGGCGAAACGGCCATCGTGCATGAAGGCGCGTGACGCGCCGACATTCTTCAGACTTGGCGACTTGAAGATCCGTGTTTCGCCGGCATCCAGGCCATTGCTCTGCGAATTGGCCGCCAGTGCGAAGGTGGGCGGCACATGGCAGGCCACACAGCCGGCACCGCCATTGCCCTGACCGGTCATGAACAACTGCCGTCCGCGATTTTCCGCGTCGGTGAAGCCAGGCAAGGTGACATTCAACGCCCGGTTTGCTGCCGCGGGCGAGAAAACCTGGGCATAGGCGCTATCCCAGCGGCTGTTGCTGCTGATCATGGCGCGCTGGAACTGGGCCAGTGCCTGCCCGATGCGGGCTTCGCTGATCACGGCGCTGCCAAAGGCAAAGGCAAACAATTCCTGATAGTAAGGCAGAGCCTGCAAACGGGTGACCAGCGCGGTTATACCGCCGGCGCCTGTATCCCAGCCCATTTCGATCGGGTTGATGATGGGCTGGATTGCCTGCGCTTCCACAGAGGCGGCGCGGCGATCCCAAAACATCGTGCCTGGTCGCCAGTAACGGATATTGCCCAACCGCATGGCATGGGCCGACGTGAAGGCAGCCCCGGAGAGCCCGGTGGAGAAGCGTTTATCGTCGTCAAAGCCGAACGCCTGTTTGTGGCAGGATGCGCAGGAGATGCTGGCATTGACGCTCAATTGGCGATCGTAAAACAGCACCCGGCCGAGCAGCGCAATGCGGTTGCTGTTCGCATTGTCGATCGGCGTATTGTCGAGCGCACTCACCGTCGTGTCATAATAGGCCGGCAAATTGGCAGGCTGGTAATCGGGCAGATTGGCCAGATCGATGTTCAGCACAGCGGAAACGCTGGGCGGGGTGGCCGGTGGAGCCGGGGTCGGGGTGGGCGTTGGTGCTGGTGCCGGTGCAGCTGTCGGTGTGGCTACCGCCGTAGCCCCGGTCGTACCGCTGCCGCTGCCGCCACAGCCGGTCAGCAACAGCGCCATTGCCACCACGCTTGCCACGGATTTGATTATCATACGCCCCCCACTTGTTTCCACTCCTACGCAGACTGATCGACATTTCCCTCGATTGACACCCTCGCGCAGCCAAGAGGTTGTGGTGCGAATATAATGAGATAAGCTGCGTGCCCAAAGGAGCTGCCCATGCCCACCACCGCCGAGAATCTCGCCCGCTGGCATGCCCACATCAAGAGCCCCAACCATCAGGCGTTGTGGGACATGCTGCATCCCGATTGCGTGTTCGAAAGTCCGGTGGTGCACACCCCGCAGGCAGGTCGCGAGATCGTGTTCAAATATCTCGCCAGCGCCGACAAGGTGCTGGGCGGTGATGGCTTCACTTATCACGGCGAGTGGCTGAACGCCAGCAGCGCCATCCTGGAATTTGCCAACACGATCAATGGTATAAAGGTGAATGGCATCGACATGATCACCTGGAACGATGCCGGCCAGATTACCCATTTCAAGGTGATGGTGCGCCCGCTGAAGGCCATCCAGATGGTGCACCAGATGATGGGCGAGATGTTGCAGAAAGTGGCCAGCCAACCGGCCTGAAGCCGCGACTCCGTGTCAGTGGGGCAGGGCATGGCGGACTCTGCTATCGCTTCTGCATGCGCCGTTTGATCCTGCTTCTCCTGCCATTGGCCGCCTGCGCCCCGGAACCCGGGCCGGAACAACTTGCCGCCCACCGCGCCGAAGCCATGCTGCACGCCGCAGGCCATGCCAATGCCACGCTGCTGGCACCGCTCGCCGGGCTTGATGGCGAAGGCCAGCCCGGCGTGTGCGGCCTTATCGAAACCCGCGCCGGCCCAGTGCGGGTCGTGGTGGCGCTGGCCACGGGGAATGTGCGCACCGGCGTGCCCGCGACCCAAGGCGCCCACCGGGCTGATCTGGGCGAGGGCCGCTATTGCAGCGAGGCTGCATTGAAGCGTTGGGAGGCTGTGAAGAAGGGCGATCCCATCGGCTTGATGGCGCGGATCGGCGCCTAGGCGGAATAGTTCGGTGGGCGCTTCTCCAGAAACGCCGCCAGCCCTTCCTTGAAGTCATCGCTGGCCGCGCACATCAGCTGGTTACGATTTTCCAGCGCGATCGCCGCCTCCAGACTGGGGGCATCGATGGCAAAGCCCAGGCCTTCCTTGGTCATCCGCAAGCCAATGGGCGAAGTGGCCAGCATTTCCGCCACCAGCGCCTCGCCGGCGGCTTCCAGTTCCACATCAGCCACCACCTGGCTCACCAGGCCGGTGGCCAGTGCGCGATCGGCGTGGATGAACCGGCCGGTCATCATCAGTTCGGCGGCCAGGCTGGCACCCACCAGCCGCGGCAGGAAATAGGATGTGCCCATGTCGCAGCTGGAAAGCCCCAGCTTGATGAAGGCGGCATTCATGCGAGCGCTTGTCGCTGCGATACGGATGTCGCTGGCCAGCGCAAAGGCGAAACCGCCGCCACAGGCCGCGCCATGGATCAGGCTGATGATCGGCTGCGGGCAGCGCCGCATCTTCACATACACATCCGCCAGCCAGCCCTGAAAGCCGAAGCCGCCGGCGAAGGGCGCTTCCTGCGTGCCCTGAGCCTTGATGTCGAGCCCAGCGCAATAAGCGCGGCCGGCGCCCTTCATCACCACGATGCGGGTGTGGCGGGCGTTGAACAGGCGGCCGAAATAATCCGAAAGGTCGGCCACCATCTGGTTGTTGATGCTGTTCAGCGCGTCGGGCCGGTTCAGCGTCAGCCAGTCAACCGGGCCGCGCTGTTCGATGCTGATGGTTTCATAGGTCATGCTGCTCACCTGTTCGATTGCCCATCGTCGATCTTGATCACCGTGCCGGTCACCGCTTCGCTGGCCGGGGCGACAAGGTAGAGCAGGGTGGAATCCATCATCGCCGGATCCCCCAGCCGCTTGCGGCGGAAATGCTGGGTGATGTCACCCATGCGGCTGAGCATCCCGTCCATCATCTCGCTGGCAAAGGCGCCGGGCGCGATGCCGTTGACGTTGATCGGATAGCGCGCCCATTCCACGGCCAGCACCTCGGTCATCCGCACCACGGCGGCCTTGGTCATGCTGTAGAGCGCGGCGCCATGGCCCTGATATTCAAACGCCGCCATCGACGCGATGTTGACGATCCGCAGCGGCTTGCCATCGGCAATGCGGCGGGCGGCAAGGCTGGTGGACAGCAGCCACGGCGCGTTGACGTTGACGGCCATCACTTGGTTGTAGAGCTCAGGGCCCAACTTGTGGGCGCGGGCGGCATCGGGAATACCGGCATTGTTGATCAGGATCGACACGGTTCCCATGGTGGCTTCCACCGTTTCGGCAAGCGCAAGGCACTGTGCCTGATCCGCCACATCGATCTGGAAAGCGCGAGCCGTGCCGCCGGCTGCGGTGATCTCGGCAACCAGCGCGTCCAGCTTGTCAGTCCGGCGCGCGCACAGCGCCACGCTGGCGCCGGCCGCTGCCAGCACTCGGGCAAAGCGCGCGCCCAACCCGGACGAAGCGCCGGTAACGATGGCAATTTGGCCGGTAAGATCGTGTGACGCGTTGGGCAACGGAAAGCTCATGATCGGTTCCTGTCTGATGACAGACCATCATCACGGCCCGCGGGGACCGGCGCCATTGCCAGAAGCGAGAGGGCAGGGGGCGCAAAGGTGGCCGCCGCCCAAACGGCAAAGGCCGGCCAGGCGTCCCTGGCCGACCCCGCCCCGCACGGCGCGTGCGCCGTGACCCGTTAAGCGATCATGATATTCTGGTGCTGAAGATGGGCAAAGCCAAGCTGGGCCGAGCCCAGATCGTTGAACCATGCCGGCCCGCCGCCAAAAGAAACGCCCGGCCAGCCAATCAAGGCTGGCCGGGCGTGACCGGTTCCGGGATTTCAGGGGGCGATTCAGGCGGTGGCGCTGTGCGCCAAGGCCTCGCGTTCGGCTTTCAGGGCGTCGGCAATAAGGAATGCCATCTCAAGGCTTTGGCTGGCGTTCAAGCGGGGATCGCACTGGGTCTGATACCGGGCGCCAAGGCCTTCGTCCGAAATGGCGATGGCACCTCCCGTACATTCCGTGACGTCCTGACCAGTCATCTCCAGATGGATGCCACCGGCATGGGTATTTTCCGAGCGGTGAACCGCGAAGAATCCGGTCACTTCAGTCAGAATTCGGTCGAACGGACGGGTTTTCAGACCCCCTGCGGCCTTGATCGTATTGCCGTGCATGGGGTCGCAGCTCCACAAAACATGGTGACCTTCTCGCTTCACGGCGCGAATCAGGCGGGGCAAATGCGCCTCAACCTTGTCATGGCCGAATCGGGTGATGAGGGTGATTCGGCCCGGCTGGTTCCCCGGATTCAGCGTATCGAGCAGGCGGATCAGGTCATCCGGCTCCAAACTCGGCCCGCATTTCAGGCCCAGCGGGTTGCCCACGCCGCGCAGGAACTCCACATGCGCGCTGCCCGCAAAGCGCGTGCGGTCGCCAATCCACAGCATATGGGCCGAGGTGTCGTACCAGTCGCCGGTTAGACTGTCCTGCCGGGTCATCGCTTCTTCATAGCCCAGCAGCAGCGCTTCATGGCTGGTGAAGAAGCTGGTGCCCTTCAGCTGCGGCACGGTTTCGGGCGACAGGCCGATGGCTTCCATGAAGTCCAGTGCCTCGCCGATCCGATCGGCCAGCTGGGCATATTGTTCGGCCCAGGGGCTGCGTGCGGCAAAATCCAGGTTCCATTTGTGCACCTGGTGCAGATTGGCATAGCCGCCACTGGCAAAGGCGCGCAGCAGGTTCAGCGTTGATGCCGATTGCATGTAACCACGGATCATCCGCTGCGGATTGGGCTTGCGCGCTTCGGCCGTGAATTCGATATCGTTGACATTGTCGCCGCGATAGCTGGGCAGCGACACGCCATCGATGTCTTCGAAATCGCCCGATCGCGGCTTGGCGAACTGGCCGGCCATGCGGCCCACCTTCACGATCGGCATCTTGCTGGCAAAGGTCATCACCACCGCCATCTGCAGCAGCACACGGAAGGTGTCGCGGATAGTGTTGGGGTGGAATTCGGCAAAGCTTTCGGCGCAATCGCCGCCCTGTAACAGGAAGGCCTTCCCAGATGCCGCATCGGCGAGCCGCGTGGTCAGGTCGCGGGCTTCGCCGGCAAACACCAGCGGCGGGTAGGAGCGCAGCTCGGTTTCCACCGCCCGCAGCGCATCGGCATCGGGGTAGGTGGGCAATTGCCGGGCTTCGTGCGCGCGCCAGCAGTCAGGGGTCCAGATCTTCGTCATGATGCCGGTGCTTTGCGGCAAATCACCATGGTGAGCAAGTCACCTCATCAACACCAGTTCCTCGCTCATCGTCGGGTGCAGCGCCATGGTGTCGTCGAACTGCGCCTTGGTCAGCCCGGCCTTCACCGCGATGGCCACCGCCTGCAGGATTTCCGGCGCATCGGGGCCGATCATGTGGGCGCCTACGACCCGATCTGAGGAGGCGTCCACCACCAGCTTGTAGAGCGCGCGTTCGTTGCGGCCGGCCAGCACGTTCTTCATCGGCCGGAAATCGGAGGTGTAGATCTTCACCTGGCCATAGGCGTTGCGGGCCTGGGCTTCGGTCATGCCCACGCTGCCCAAAGGCGGATTGGAAAACACTGCCGAAGGGATGGCGTTGTAATCCACATGCCAGTTCTTCTCGCCGAACTGGCGATCGGCAAAACTGTGGCCTTCGCGGATGGCCACGGGGGTGAGTTGCACGCGATCCGTGACATCGCCCACGGCAAAGATGCTGGGCACATTGGTGCGATTGTCCGCATCCACGGCAATCGCGCCCTTCTCGTTCAGCGCAACACCCACATCCTCCAGCCCGAGGCCTTCGACATTCGGCACCCGGCCCAGCGCCCACAGCACAACATCGGTTTCCATGGTCTTGCCATCGGCGAAGTGCAGCACGAGGCCGGCTTCGGTCTTTTCCACCCGTTCCAGCCGGCAGTTCAGCTTGAAGTTCAGCCCCTTGGCCATGCTGATCTGCAACAGGCGATCGGACAGCGCCGGTTCCCAGCCGCGCAGGATCGTTTCGCTGCGGTTGATCAGTGACACGTCCACGCCCAGTTCATGGAACACGCCGGCAAATTCGGTGGCGATATAACCGGCGCCGGCAATCACCATGCGGCGGGGCAGGGTGGGCAGGTGGAAAACGTCGTTCGAGGTGATGCCATATTCGGCGCCCGGAATATCAGGCGTGAACGGCCGCGCGCCGCTGGCGATCAGGATGGTGCCAGCCGTATGGCGCTGGCCTTCGACCTCTACCGTGTGCGTATCGATGATGCGGGCATGGCCCAACAAGGTCGTGACTTGGTTGTTGTCGAGCGTGTTCTGATAGAGCCCGTTCAGGCGATCCACCTCGGCTGCCACATTGTCGCGCAGCACAGCCCAATCGAATGTCTTGCCCTCGATCTGCCAGCCAAAGCGGCGGGCATCTTCCAGATCCTCGGCGAAATGCGATCCGTACACCAGCAGCTTCTTGGGCACGCAGCCGCGGATCACGCAGGTGCCGCCCACACGATATTCCTCGGCCACCGCCACGCGCACTCCATGGCCGGCGGCGATGCGACTGGCGCGCACCCCGCCGGAACCGGCACCGATTACCAACAGGTCGAAATCATGGCTGCTCATAGCCTGCGCATAGGGCAGGCGGGCAGACGGCGCCAATCGAAATCACTGGTCAAGGCAATCGATCCGTTCAACCGACGCTGAGCGACCAGCACAGCAGCGGGCCATCGTCGGGATCGTCGCGGCGGCCGGTGCAGCCAAAGCCATTGGCAGTCAGCACCTGTTGCGATGGCCGGTTATTCTCGCCGGTTTCGGCAAACACTTCTGCCACGCGCACATCCTGCCGGGCCCACGCACACAGAGCGCGCACCGCTGCGGTGGCATGGCCACGCCCGCGCCGGGCCCGTGCGACGCCATAACCGATGGAGATGATGCCATCCGCCGGCGGCTTTACCAGCGACAACAGCCCGACAATCTCACCGCCGGCCAGCACCAGCCAGGCTGCCGGCGCAAAATCCGGACTGAGGGTGGCGGCCAGATCGCGCAGCATGGCCAGGATTTCGGGCGTTTCGAAGCCGCCTTCGGGCAAGCCGGCTCCGGGTGGCGCAAAGCCCTGCGACAGAAGATCGAGATCGGCAGCGCTGGCCGGATGCAGGACGATCCTGCTCATCCGGAAATCTGCCAGTACAGCAAGCCGATCAGGGCCCCGATCTGCAGCCCCGAGATCAGCAACAGCGGCTGCTTGAAACTTTCCTTGGCCGATTTGTGGCGCAGCCTGTTCATGGCGAGCCATGCGGCCGGACTGCCGCCCACCAGCGCCCAGCCAAGCAGGGTGGATTCGGCAATGCGTTCGCGCGAACGGAAAGCCTGAGCGCGGCGTTTGTCGATGGCAAACAATGCCCATGTGATCAGGTTGACAAGCAGCAGGCCGAGCAGGACGAAGGGCTCCATGCCAATATCAAGGCCCGACGTGCCCGGCCGCGCCGGCAGGTTGGCGGGCACGATCACGGGTGGCGGTTCCGGTTCTGGTCGGGACTTCGGTTCGGCTGTTGATTCAACCGTCACATCCGGGACGATTTCCGATGCTGCCGACGGTCCGCTGCAATCCAGCGGGGCATAGCGCGGCACGGCATGGCCGGATTCGATCATCGCGCAACTGATGTTCATCGTGCCGGCGTTGCAGTTCACGATGCGCCGGCCATAATTGTCCGTGTCTTCCTGCACGCATTGCAGGGTCTTGCCCTCGGTTAGGCTGCGCAAATAATCGCGGGCGGCAAAGGGGTCGCCCGGCGTGCAGTCGCGGTTCGGCCGGCAGGCGCCGGGCATTTCGGGGGCGTCGATGCCCTGCAGGCGCATAGATCCTGGTACGTTGGCGCACCGCACATTGTCACCATCATGATGGCTGGGGCCTTCGCAGGCAAAACTGGCGGCGGCGGCCAAAGCGATCAGGGGCAGGGACATTGCCTCTGTTTATCGGCCGGAAGCCCGTTGGCAAGTTGGCTCAGCCGGCGATCCACCACCAAAGGGCACCGATCACCAGCCCGATCTGAATGCCGGTTATGTTCAGCAGGCGGGGCAGCAGCGCTTCCTGCTGGCGGCCGGCGTGGCGGGTCCACAGCGCCGTCCATGCCGCGGGTGAAGCACCGGCGGCGGCCAGCCCCAGGAACAGCCAGGGATCCAGCCGATCCATCGGCGCCCCCCAGCGATCGCGCGAGGGCCAGCGTTCATGGGCAATTTGCAACAGCGCCAGATTGGCCATCGCCATCCACAGGCCGATCATCACCAACGCGCCCGCCACCGGCAGAGACCAGGGCGTTTCACGCAGCGGCGTTGCATCCATCACTACCGGTGCAGGCGATCGCGGGCGGTTGGCAGCGTTCGAGTCGCCCAAATCGAGGGTGATCCGGGAGCCGGCCGGCAGTGGGTTTGGCAGTGATTGGGGCAGCCCAGCGGGCAGCGCGCCCGGCTCATAACGGACCGATTGCAGCAAAGCCGGGCGGCGGCGAACCGGCGTGCAATTGCAATCGCCGGCCGTCTTGCTGAGCACGGCATGATTCGTCGCCAGCATGGCGCAGGAAAGATCGATGGATTCGACCCGGCAGCGAGCGAGAGTGCGGCCCTGATTATCGGTTTCTGCGGCCTCGCATTCGAGCGGCCGGCCCATGGTCAGGCCGCGCAAGGCATCGCGGGCCGCAAAGGGATCGCCGGGTGGGCAGATTTCACTGGGCAGGCAGGTCGCCGGCATCGCTGGTGCATCATAGCCCATCAACCGGATCCCCTCCGGATGATTGGCACAACGCACCGTGCTGGCGTTGTCGTGAACCGGCGCCAAACAGATAAAACTGCCCAGCATGGCCCCCGCAATGATACCCCCCGCAAACATTCTGAACGCCAACACCCCAAGTTTGCGTAACGCAGCACGGCCTCAGGTGGCCGCATACGGCGCACAGGATGTATCTACCCCTGCGGCTGTCCGAACCAGGAACAGCCGGCTTAGCGTATCGCGACCATCTGCGGCGCTGTGCGCCCGCACGGAGCGGACAGAATTCCGCAGATGGTCGCGACGGGCTTAGGGATGGCCGGTCACGCAGGCCCACCCGGACCTGCAGTTGACCGGCACTTCCGGTACGTCGATGTCTTGTGGTCGCAAGGCCTGGCCAGGGTGCGAGCCGGACGATTGCCGCCATCGCGCTGGCCGGGTCCGTCTCGTCTGGCGTTGTCTTTACCCTCGCGGATTAAAGCAACAACGAGTGCGGCACATGACATGCAGACACTCTGCTAGAAATTTATGATAATGCAAGAACATTTAACATAAGGTTTACACATCAATCTCGGAACGGGTCCTTCACCAGGATGGTGTCTTCCCGCTCCGGCGAGGTGGAGACCAACGCCACGGGGCATTCGGTCAATTCCTCGATGCGGCGGATATATTTGATGGCCTGGGCCGGCAGCTGAGCCCAGCTGCGGGCGCCGGCGGTCGATTCGCTCCAGCCTTCAAATTCTTCGTAGATCGGCTCGACCCGCGCCTGTTCGGACGGGTGGGCAGGCAGATGATCGAGTTCGCGGCCATCAAGGCGGTAGCCGGTGCAGATCATCACCGTATCGAACCCGTCGAGCACGTCCAGCTTGGTGAGCGCCATGCCGGTGATGCCGCCCACGGCAATCGCCTGGCGCACCAGCACCGCATCGAACCAGCCGCAGCGGCGCTTGCGGCCGGTAACGGTCCCGAATTCATGGCCGCGCTCACCCAGGCGCTGGCCGATTGCGTTCTCCTGTTCGGTGGGGAAGGGGCCTGAACCAACACGGGTGGTATAGGCCTTGGTGATCCCCAGCACATAACCGGTGGCATCCGGCCCCATTCCCGAACCCGCCGCGGCTTGGCCAGCAACGACGTTGGAGGAGGTGACGAACGGCCAGGTGCCGTGATCGACATCGAGCAGCACGCCCTGCGCGCCTTCGAACAATATGCGATCGCGCCGCCAGCGGGCGTCGCGCAGGCGTTTCCAAACGGGCTGGATATAGGGCAGCACGGCCGGGGCCACATCGGCCAGCTGCTGCTGCAATTCCGCGGCATCCACCGGCGCCACACCAAAGCCGGCGCGCAGGGCATTGTGATGGGCGAGCAGGCGTTCGAGCTGCGGGCCTATTTCATCCAGATGCGCCAGATCGATGACGCGCAGCGCCCGGCGGCCCACCTTGTCTTCATAGGCCGGGCCGATGCCACGCCTTGTGGTGCCGATCTTGCCGGCGCCCATCGCATCTTCCCGCAGCGCATCCAGATCGCGGTGCAACGGCAGGATGAGCGGGCAGGTTTCAGAAACGGCCAGATTGTCCGGCGTGATATCCACGCCCATGCCGGCAATGCGGGCGACTTCGTCGCGGAAATGCCAGGGATCGAACACCACGCCATTGCCGATCATCGACAGGGTGCCGCGCACGATGCCCGAAGGCAGCAGCGACAGCTTGTAGACTTTTTCGCCCACAACCAGCGTGTGGCCGGCGTTGTGGCCGCCCTGAAAGCGCACCACCACATCAGCGCGGGCAGAGAGCCAATCGACAATCTTGCCCTTGCCTTCATCGCCCCATTGGGCACCCACCACGGTCACATTCGGCATGTTCAATCCTGTCCTCAGCGCACGTAACTGGCGCCGTTGATGTCGAGTGTGGCGCCCGTCATCGACGCCGGCGCGTCGCTGGCCAACCAGCGGATCATTTCGGCCACTTCTTCCGGCATGGCAACGCGGCCCAGCGGGATATCGGCCAGCAACTTGTCACCGCCGCGGCTGGCGAGATATTCTTCCGCCATGCCGGTCATGGTGAAGCCGGGCGTGATGGCAAAAGCGAGGATATTCTGCGCGGCGTAGCCCCGCGCGATGCTCTTGGTCATCGCCAGCATGCCGCCCTTGGCCGCGGCATAATGCCAATGCTGGGGCGAATCACCGCGATGGCCGGCGCGGCTGGCGACGTTGATGATGCGGCCGCCGCCGTTCTCCTGAAAATGCAGGACAGCGTGGCGGCACAGATCAGCGGCGCTTTGCAGGTTGATGGCGTGGCTGCGCGCCCAGGTTGCGGCAAAGCCATCAGCATCATCAATGGGTGCCGCTTCAAACACGCCGGCGTTGTTGACCAGCACATCAATGCGGCCACCGGCCTGCGCCAGTGCCGCCGCCCACAGCGCATCGGCAGCGCGCGGCTGTGCGAAATCGGCGGCGATCAATCCGTCGGCACCCGCCGTGGATTGGCCTATAACGGTGTGGCCGGACTGTTCCAGCAGGGTGCGCGCGGCAGCGCCAATGCCGCGCGATGCGCCGGTGAGAAGGATATTTGCCATGACGGTCCCTATGACGCCGACTGGGGCAGGCTGTCCAGCCGGTGGGTGAGGGCGGCGGTGGCCTGGGCTTCGCGTTGCAGCCAATTGCCCATGATCAGCACCGGTTCGATGTTGCGCGCGGCCATCTCATCTTCAATGGCAGCCTGGAACATCAGGCGATCGCGGCTCCCGATTCCGATGGGTGGCAACAGTTCGCGATCAGCGTCAAGGATGGCAGCATGATCGGTGACCTCGACATCCGTTTTTCGCCGCCGTGGAATGCCACGGCCGAACTCGGCTTTGCGCTCGATCCTCGCTGGCAGCGGCAGGGCCTGTGTGCCGAAGCGGTTGAAGCGATGGTGCGCCGCCTGTTCCGCAATGGCCGCCGCCGTCTGGTTGCTGTCACCGATGCCCGCAACCGTCCGGCCCAGCGCGTGCTGGAACGCTGCTGGTTCCGGGAGGAAGGACGCTTCGTGCAAAGTTGGCGCGATGGCGATGCCTGGTTCGACGAAGTCAGCTACGCCCGCCTGGCCAGCGACTGATGGCTGCTCCCCAAAAACTTCCAACGCCTGAGATCGTTTCGGCGCTGGTTGGCGCCACCGTTACCCGTGTGGAACAATTGTCGGGCGGGGCGTCCTCGGCCACCTTTGCCGTGGATGCCGTGACAGCCGATGGCGCAGCCTGGCCACTGATCCTGCAATGCGCCGCCACCGGTTCCGTGCCCGAAGGCGGCCTGCCGCGTGCCGATCAGGCCCGGCTTCAACAGCGCGCCTTTGAGCGCGGCCTGCCCGTGGCCGAAGTGGTGCGGGTGCTGACACCGGAAGATGGCCTGGGCGAAGCCTATGTGATGGCCCGGCTGCCGGGCGAGGCGCTGGCGCCGAAATGGCTGAAGCTGCCCGAATATGCCGCGGCGCGCGCCGCGATGACGCGTCAGTGCGCCGAGGTGCTGGCCCGGTTGCATCAGTTGCCGATCAGCGTTGCCGACGGGCTGGCCTTGCCATCGGGCAGTACGGCGCAATCGCTGGATCGCATGTTCACCAATTATCGCCGCTTTGTCGTCGATTCGCCGGTGTTCGATCTTGCCTTTGCCTGGTTGCGGGAACGGGTGGCGGATCGGCCGCCGACAGATATCGTCCACGGCGATTTCCGTTCCGGCAATTTCCTGGTGGCCCCCGAAGGCCTGGTGGCGGTGCTGGATTGGGAACTGGCGCATCTGGGCGACGGCCACGAGGATCTGGGGTGGCTGTGCTGCAATTCGTGGCGCTTTGGCGTGTGGGACAAGCCGGTGGGCGGCTTTGGCGAGCGCGACGAACTTTATGCGGCCTATGAGGCTGCCGGCGGCGGCCCGGTTGATCGCGAGCGCGCGGCCTTCTGGGAGGTGTTCGGCACGTTGAAATGGGGCATTGCCTGCCTGCAACTGGGTGATGATCATGTCTCGGGCCGGCTGCGCAACGTGGAACGCGCCGCCATTGGCCGCCGAGTCTCCGAAGTGGAATTGGACCTGATGTACCTATTCAAGTTCGGGAGCGTGTGATGGCCGAACAGATCGAAGCCACCACGCTGATCGAGGCGGTGCAACTGTTCCTGGCGGAACTGGAACCGGAACTGAAAGGCCGCCGCGCCTTTCACGCCAAGGTGGCGGGCAACGCTCTGGCGATTGTGGCGCGCGAACTGGCGCAACAGCCGCAGGCCCGCGAACATGCGCTGCTTGTCGGTGTGATGGGGCATGATGCGCCGCTGGACACGCTGCGCACCCAGATGTGCGAACAGCTACGCGCCGGCACGATGGGGGCAGCGACGCCCGGGTTGGTGGATGCGTTGCTTGCCGTAACGCTGTGCAAGTGCGGGGTGGATAATCCGCGTTACGCGACCTTTAAGCGTCTTGCCGGGCCAGCCACGGCCTGAGCAGGCCAAGATAGGCGGCGGGATTGTCCAGCATGATGCTGTGCGAGGCGTCGGGGATTTCCGCGAACCTGGCGCCGGCGGCGATGGCGAAATTGGCAACCGTTGCGGGGCGGGCCTCATCATCCTGGCCGGCAACGAACAAGGCGCGCTTGGGATCAAGTTGTTCGAGCAAGGGCTGCCCGTCGTAATCTTTCAGCGTTCCGGTGCAGGTGAATTCGGCGCGGCCCCACATATGATTGTAAAGCCCTTCCGCAAACGGTGCCGGCAGTGCATCGCGATAGGCGGCAATCGCCGGCGGCGGGATCACCTGGCGGACATGGCGGGCATAAAAAGCCGCCGTGGCGGCATCGCAGTCCGCCTGCGGCGCGGCACCGGGCGTGTCGCAGCGGTCGAGCAGATCGCGCACGTCAGCCGGCATGCCGGCTTTCAGTTCGGCTGCATCGCGCAGCCAGATCTCAGTGGAGATCAGCGGTGATTGCAGCACCAGTCCGGCCAGGGCGCTGGGCCGAGTGGCGCCATACTCGAGTGCCAACGTGCCGCCCCAACTGCCGCCCAGCACATGCCAGCGCCCGATGCCGAAGTGGGCGCGGATCGCTTCGATCTCCGACAGGAACCGCGCCACCGTCCAATTGACCGGATCGCCCGGCCGATCTGATCGGCCGCAATCCAGCTGATCATACATGATCACGGCGCGATCATCGGCCAGCGCCGTGGCGTTGAGCCAGCTCCAGTGCGAACTGCCCGGACCGCCGTGGATGAACAGGATCGGAGGCTTGCCGCCCAGGGCGCCGTTGACCCGGACATAGATACGCCCGCCGGCAACCGGCACCATGGCTTCCTGATCAGGCGCCAGCCGCAGGCCGGGAGAGGTGGCTCCTTGCCGCAGCGCCTGCGCGGCCAATCGCGTCGGCAACAGGCTCGCTAGGCCGGCAGCCAAAAGCGTGCGCCGCGCCATCACGCCGCCGGATCCGATTTGCGGCGGAAACCGGCCGGGCCGAGATGCATGTCGATATCGGGATAATGGCATTCGTCGATATCGACCGCATCATTGCCGATGGCAAGGAACTGGCAGGGCAGGGCGCTGCGGTTCTGCAGATGATGGCCGTTGGCTACGCCGGCGGGGAAGCAGGCGATGTCGCCGGGGCGCAGCAGAGTTTCGCCATCCTCCTCGACCAGCACGGCCTCTCCAGCCAGCATCACCACCATTTCGTCTTCATGGCTGTGCCAGTGCCGTTGGCTGGACCAGGCGCCGGGAGCCAAAGTGACCAGATTGGCACCGAACCGGCACAGCCCGGCAGCCGCCGCCACCGCGACCCACGTGCGCGCCAGCACCGGGCCATCAAACGGCGGCAGATAGCTGGAACCGGAATTGACCGGCAGGGCAGACAGATCGATCTTCGGCATCAGCGCCGTTCAAGCACAACCGGCAGCTTTCGGAAACCGTGCACGAAGCATTGCGCCACATATTCGGCGGCTCCCACCTGACGCGGGAACAATTTGCGGGCCAGAAGTTCTTCCAGCAGCACCGCAATCTGCAATTCCGCCAGCCGGGCGCCCACGCAGCGGTGGACGCCAAAGCCGAACGACAGGTGGCGGCGGGCGTTTGCGCGTGTGATATCAAAGTTGTCTGCGTTCGGGAACACGCTCTCATCGCGGTTGCCGCTGATGTACCAGACGACGATCTTGTCGCCCTTCTTCACCGGAACCCCGGCGATATCGGCATCGGCCACCGCCGTGCGCCGCATGTGCGCCAATGGCGTCTGCCAACGCAGGACCTCGGAAATCGTATTGGAAATCAGACTGTTGTCGCCCTCTAACTTGGCCCATTCGCCGTCAAAACGGTTGAAGGCCTCCACCAGGCCCGACATCGAATTGCGGGTGGTATCGTTGCCGCCGACGATCAAAAGGATATAGTTTCCCGTGCGTTCTTGGAAAGGCATGTGGCCCATGGCATCACTGTGCGCCATGGCACTGATCAGGTCGCCGGTTGGCTGCTTGGCCTTGCGCTCGGTCATCAGGGCATCGAGCGCGTTGGTCATGTCAATCAGGTGCTGCTGGCGGATATCCTTGGTCGCCGGGTTCAGTGCGGCCTCGATGTCGCCACCCCAATCTGACCACAAGGTGAGATCACGGCGCTTTTCCCAGGGATAATCGAACAATATGGCCAGCATGCCGGTGGTCAGTTCAATGGAAACGCGGTCAACCCAATCAAATTCCTCACCAATCGGCAGCCCGTCGAGCAGCTCGCTGGTGCGCTTGCGGACTTCGATGGCCATGCGGGCGATTTCAGATGGGCCAAAGGCGGGCGCCACCACCCGGCGCTGATCGCTGTGGCGCGGCCGGTCCATCGCGATGAACTGCGGCAGATTATACTCGCCAAACAGATCGACAACGGTGATGCCGCCGAATTCGTGGCTGGACGAAAAGATGTCAGGCCGGGCTTCCACCGCCATGATGTCGGCATGGCTACAGACCGACCAGAACGGGCCGAATGGGCTGTTGGCCTGGTAATGCACCGGTGCTTCGGCGCGCAACCGGGCGAACACCGGCCGCCAACTGTCGTTGGCATAAAGCGTTGCGTCAGACACATCGATCACATCAAGTGGAACAGCAGCCACACTGGCTGGAGCAATCGTTGCCATCACATCCTCCCCATTTCGTGCGCCGCATCTTCACGGTCATTGGTGCGATGCTACGCTGGATCGATCCCAACTGCGAGTCCCGGTACCATGGCCATTCCCTCTCATAATAATCATGATTCCAGCATCGATCCCACCCGAGATCAGGTTCGAAACTTGCGCGATCACGGCCGTGACGGGCCGGTGGTGATGATGAACCTGCTGAAGTTCCGCGAGACCGCAAACTATTCGCCCGATGCTGGCATGGCCTCCTGTTCGGGCAAGGCGGCCTATGACCGCTATCAGCACGCCTTCACCGTGGCGGTCGGCGCCATTTCCCAGGCGGAGGTGCTTTATGATGGTCCATGTGAGCAGGTCTTCATCGGCCAGGCCGGCACGGATGCGACCAATTGGGACAAGCTTCTGTTGGTGCGCTACCCCAGCCGGCAGCACTTCCTCGCCATGATGGCCGACGACAGCTACCGCGACGCACTGGTGCACCGATATGCCGGGCTGGAGCGCACCGTTCTGATTCAGTGCGCCGGGTGAGCACCTAATCATCTTGCGCCTGTTGCACCGCAGCGCAGGCACGGTATGAAGGCCCGCATAACCATCCGCTTGTTCGGCCGCAGGGCAGGGCAGCGAAAGGGGCCAGCAAGAAGGGCAACTCATGGCATCTCGACCAATAGCGCCGCCGCCGCGCCCGCTTTCACCGCACCTCACCATCTGGAAATGGCGGGTGCACATGGCAGTCTCCATCGTGCACCGTGTGACGGGGCATGCGCTTGCCTTTGGCGCCGTGGTGATCTTTGCTTGGTGGCTTGCGGCGCTGGCCAGCGGGCCAACCTATTATCGCCTGTTCCAGGACATTGTTTTTTCGCCGCTGGGCGTGGTTGTCGGCTTTGGTCTCACCTGGTCGATGTTCCAGCACATGGGCAGCGGCATCCGCCACTTCATCATGGATTCGGGCGAAGGCTTTGATCTGGTAACCTCGCGCCGCATGGCGCTGGCGACCTTTGCTTTTTCGGCCATTGCCACGCTGGCCTTCTGGGCCTTCATCCTTCTTGGCCGGGGGTATTGAACATGGGTAACGGAACCCAACTTGGCCGCGTCCGCGGTCTTGGTGCCGGCGGCGGCGCGGTTGTCCATCACTGGTGGTTGCAGCGCGTCACGGCGGTGGCCAGCCTGTTCCTGGTGCTGTGGTTCGTTTTCAGCCTCGCTCGCCTACCTAGCCTGGATTATGCCAGCACGGTGATGTGGATGCGCCAGCCGCTGGTGGCGGTGCCGATGTGTCTGCTGGTGGTCAGCGTTTTCTGGCACTTCCGCCTGGGTGTGCAGGTGATGCTGGAAGATTATCTGCATGGGTCAAAGCGCGTCATCGCCATGCTGGCCCTCAACTTCTACACCTTTGCCCTTGCTGCCCTGTCACTGTTCTCGGTGCTCAAGGTCGCCCTGTCTGCCGGTTGATTGGAAGCTCAAGTGCCTGAAGCCTATCAGATTATCGATCATGTTTACGACGCTGTCGTGGTGGGAGCCGGCGGCTCCGGCTTGCGTGCTGCCATGGGCATTGCCGAAGCCGGGCTGAAAACCGCCTGCATCACTAAGGTCTTCCCCACCCGCAGCCACACCGTTGCCGCGCAGGGCGGCATTGCGGCCGCGCTCGGCAACATGGGCCCGGATCACTGGACCTGGCACATGTATGACACGGTGAAGGGCAGCGATTGGCTGGGCGATCAGGATGCGATCGAGTATCTGTGCAAGGAAGCCCCGGCCGCGGTTTACGAGCTGGAGCATTTCGGCGTGCCGTTCAGCCGCACCGAGGCCGGTCGAATCTATCAGCGTCCGTTCGGCGGCATGATGCAGAACATGGGCAGCGGCCCGCCGGCCCAGCGCACCTGCGCCGCGGCAGATCGCACCGGCCATGCCATGCTGCACGCGCTCTATCAGCAGAGCCTCAAGTACAGCACGGATTTCTACATCGAATATTTCGCCATCGATCTCATCATGGTGAATGGGGAATGCAAGGGTGTCATTGCCATCAACATGGAAGATGGCAGCATTCACCGGTTCCGCAGCCACCAGACGGTGCTGGCGACCGGTGGCTATGGCCGTTGCTATTTCTCAGCAACGTCGGCCCACACCTCCACCGGTGATGGCGGCGGCATGGCGATCCGCGCCGGCGTGGCCATGCAGGACATGGAATTCGTGCAGTTCCACCCAACCGGCATCTATGGCGCCGGTGTGTTGATCACCGAAGGCGCGCGCGGGGAGGGCGGTTACCTCACCAACAGCCAGGGAGAGCGTTTCATGGAACGCTATGCTCCGTCGGCCAAGGATCTTGCCAGCCGGGACGTCGTCAGCCGTTCGATGGCGATGGAAATTCGCGAAGGCCGCGGTGTCGGCGCTGAAGGCGACCATATCCACCTGCACCTCAATCACATCGATTCCGCCGTGCTGGCCCAGCGCCTGCCCGGCATCTCGGAAACCGCCAAGGTGTTTGCCGGTGTGGACGTGACCAAGGCGCCGATCCCGGTGGTGCCGACCGTGCACTACAACATGGGCGGCATCCCGACGAACTATCACGGTGAAGTCGTCACCCTGAAGGATGGCAATCCCGACAGCGTGGTGCCCGGCCTATTTGCCGTGGGCGAAGCCGCCTGCGTGTCGGTGCACGGCGCCAACCGCTTGGGGTCCAACAGCCTGATCGATCTGGTGGTATTCGGCCGCGCCACTGCGCACCGTGTCGCCGCCATCCAGAAGGCCAACGCCGGTCACGCCGCGCTGCCCAAGGACAATGCCGATTTCGCACTGGGCCGCCTCGACGGCTTCCGCCATGCCAAGGGTGGCAGCAGCACCGCCGAAGTGCGCCTGGCCATGCAGAAGACGATGCAGGCCAATGCTGGCGTTTTCCGCACCAGCGAGATCCTCGATGAAGGCGTGCGCAAGATTGACGCTGTCTATCAGCGGATGGCCGATATCGGGACCACCGATCGTTCGATGGTGTTCAACACCGATTTGATCGAGACGCTGGAACTCGACAACATGATCGGCCAGGCCGTACTGACCGTGCATATGGGGCAAGCCCGCCACGAAAGCCGCGGCGCACACATGCACGAGGATTTCCCCAACCGGGATGACGACAAGTGGATGGTGCATTCGCTGGGCTGGTTCCGCGATGGCTCGGTGGAGCTTGCTGCCCGCCCGGTGCACACCTACACGTTGTCGGACGACATCGAATATATCAAGCCCAAGGCGCGGACGTACTGATTAGAGGCATTTGTAATGGCTGAATTTTCTCTTCCGTCGAACAGCGTCATCAAGGCGAACGGCAAGACTTATCCCGCTCCCGCCGAAGCGAGCCGCACCAAGGCGTTCAAGGTCTATCGCTGGAACCCGGATGACGGTGAGAACCCGCGCTACGATACCTACAGCCTCGATCTCGACGCCACAGGGCCGATGGTTCTGGATGCGCTGATCAAGATCAAGAACGAGGTCGATCCCACGCTCACCTTCCGCCGCTCGTGCCGGGAGGGGATTTGCGGGTCGTGCTCGATGAACATCGATGGCACCAACACGCTGGCCTGCACCATGCCGATTGCCGATGTGAAGGGTGAAGTGGTGATCACGCCGCTGCCGCACATGGAGGTGATCAAGGACCTTGTCCCTGATTTCAAGCACTTCTATGCGCAGTATGCCTCGATCAAGCCTTGGCTGCAGACCGTAACCGCCGCCCCGTCGGGCGAAGAGCGGATCCAGTCGCCGGACGAGCGCGAGAAGCTGGACGGGCTTTACGAGTGCATCTTGTGTGCCTGCTGCTCTACAGCGTGCCCATCTTATTGGTGGAACAGCGACAAGTTCCTCGGCCCTGCCATCCTGTTGCAAGCCTATCGCTGGTTGGCCGACAGCCGCGACGAGATGACGGGCGAGCGGCTCGATGCGCTGGAAGATCCTTTCCGCGTCTATCGCTGCCACACCATCATGAACTGCTCCAACGTTTGCCCCAAGGGCCTGAACCCGGCCAAGGCGATCGCGGACATCAAGCTGATGATGCTCGAACGCGCGGGTTAAGCCGCGCAAGGAAACGGCCATGGACGACACTGTGCTGTGCGGACTTTCGGCCAGCGCCGCGGTTGCGCTTATGGCCTCTGGCGAACTTTCTGCCGAAACCTATGCCACGGCACTGTTGGCGCGGTGCGGGCAGGGCGCGCATCTCAATGCCTTCATCAATCTAAATGCAGAGCAGGTTCTCGCCCAGGCTCGCGCTGCCGATGCCCACCGTATTGCGGGCAAACCGCTCGCCCTGCTGCACGGCCTGCCGATACCGGTGAAGGACAGCGTCAACACGGCTGACTATCCCACCACGGGCGGGACTAACGCACTTCGAGGTTTCCGCCCCGCCACCGACGCCGCTGCCGTCTCGCTACTGCGTCAGGCTGGCGCCATCGTGCTGGGCAAGACCAATCTCCACGAGCTTTCCTTTGGCTGGACGAGCACCAACGCTACCTTTGGCGCGGTGCGCAATCCACATGACCCGTCGCGTATCCCCGGTGGCAGTTCGGGTGGCACAGCCGCTGCCGTGGCCGCCGGCATGGCGCCGCTGGGTGTGGCCGAGGATACCGCCGGCTCGATCCGGGTGCCGGCGGCGCTGTGCGGGTTGTTCGGGTTCCGGCCGACGACCGGTCGCTATCCCAATGCCGGGGTGGTGCCGATGACAGCCTTGTTCGATCAGGTTGGCCCGCACGCACGCTGCATGGACGATATCCTGCTGTTTGATGCGGTGATGACCGGGGAGCCAGCCTTTGCGGCGCCAGTCCCCTTGGCTGGCTTGCGGCTTGGACTAGACCGGGCCTTCTTTTTCTCCATCCTCGATCCCGATGTGGCGGAGGCTGCTGCCCATATCGTTGCCGCTCTCGAAGCCGCCGGGGTCGTGATCGTGGATGTGCAGTTATCTGGCCTGCAGGCGCTGGTGGATGCAGCCAGCGTGCCGATCATCTTCCATGATTTCCTGCCATCGCTCAGCGCGTATCTGGCGGCCCACGATGCGCCAGTGAGTCTGGCCGAACTCGCGTCCCAAGTGGCCAGCCCTGATGTGCAAGCTGCGCTCGGCCTGTGCACACCGATCAGCGCCATGCCGGACCCGACCTATGTCACAGCCCGCGATCACCATCGTCGCACGCTGCAGGATTTGATGGCTAACTGCTTTGCCGATCACGGCATCGCGGCCCTGTTGTTTCCCACAACGCTGGTTCCGGCCACGCCGATCGGCTCTGATCGCGTCGTTCGGATCAACGGCGTGGAAGTGCCGTTTGCCACCGCCATTGGCCGCAACATCCTGCCCGGCAGCACGGCGGGCCTGCCCGGGCTGGTGATGCCCTGCGGGCTTGGCCAAACCAACGGGTTGCCGATCAGCATCGAACTCGATGGCCCGGCTGGCAGCGATCGCGCCCTGCTTGCCATCGGAATGGCGATTGCGTCGCTGCTGCCGCCGATGCCGGCACCTGCTGTCACAGCAGCTTCGCTTGCAGCGGCTTGACGGCTTTGATAGGTTGCTCGCGCAATGCTGGCCGTCGCCAGCCGTAGTATTGGCATGATGGGCAGGACTGTGCAGCAGGATTTGAGCCGCGACAGACAAAGAGAGCAGGTGAGCGCATGACCGCTGTCACCTTCTCGACCCGCGCCGCTAGGGATCGCAAATCAGCGCGTATTCTGCCGCAATACAATAGCCTGCATCACCGCACCTGGTGGAAATTTGCCAGCATTGCCTTTGTGGCGCTGGCGCTGTTCCTCACCATGTACACCGGCTTCCTAGTTGCCATCGGTGGCACGCTGGCATTCCGCTTTGTTGGCTTTCCGATCCTGGTGATGGCCGGTGTCAGCCTTTGGCTGCTTCCCGACGTGGACAAGGGCATCATCGGCCGGCAGCGCTTGATCGAAAAACATGGTGAGGCGCTGGTGGCTCAACCTGCCGCGTTGGCGCGCCATCATTATGTGATGGGATCGCAGTTGCGCACCTTGCGCCGGTTTGCCGAGGCACAGGCGCAATTTGCCGCGGTGCTGCAGGCGACGCCGCTGAACTGGCGGGCCGCCGCGCAATGGCTGCTGGCGTCCGTGCATCGCTGATGCTTTACGCGGCGCAGCAGCGGCGCTAACCGCTGTTCCCATGTCTCGCGAAACATTCACCGAAGGCCCCAACGCGGGCTGGACCTGCTGGCGCCGCGATCCCGATGGCCGCTTTGCCTCGATGCTCGGCGACTTCTTCTTCCGCGAAGGGGCGCGCGGGGTGGAATGCCGCATGGAAACGGCGCGCAAACATTCGAATGGCCTCGGCTATCTGCATGGCGGGTTCATCATGTCATTCATCGACATGGCGATGTTTGCCTTCATCTTCCGCCAGCTCGAAAACTCCGCCGCCGTCACCTTGAGCTGCGCCACCGATTTCCTTTCGGCCGGGATTGTCGGCAAGCCGATCGAGGCGCACGGTGAAATCTTGAAGGAAACCGGCAAGATGCTGTTCGTGCGCGGACTCGTCACCCAGGATGGCGTCAACCTCTCCAGCTTCACCGGCACCATGCGCAAGATCCCGCGCCCGGCACGGCCGACGGCTGAGGGCCATGTGACGCGCCCGGGAGAGACGCAGGTTGACTGATGTTGCTGGCCGCTATGCCGAACTGCTGGCGGCGGGCGAACTGAAGCCCGATGCCGCGCAGGCGGCGGTTGTGGCCCGGCTGGCGGCGCTGGAAACGGCGCTGAACCGTCCTGTCGAAACACCCGGCCTGATTGGCCGTCTGTTCGGTAAGGCGCCGCCAGCTGCCCCGAAGGGCCTCTACATCTGGGGCGGCGTGGGGCGTGGCAAGTCCATGGCGATGGATCTGTTCTTCGCCGCCTCTTCCGTTTCCCCCAAGCGCCGCGCCCATTTCCACGAGTTCATGGCCGAAGTGCACGGCGCCATCCATGTCCGCCGCAAAGCCGGCGATACCGATCCGCTGATGAGCGTGGCCGACCAGATCGCCCAATCGGCCCGCCTGCTGTGTTTCGACGAGATGCAAGTGAAGGACATTGCCGACGCAGCCATCCTGTCCCGATTGTTCACCGCATTGCTGGAGCGGGGCGTGACGGTGGTGACCACCAGCAACCGTCCGCCCCGTGATCTCTACAAGGATGGTCTCAATCGGCACTTGTTTCTGCCTTTCATCGACCTGATCGAAGCCAGGCTGGACGTCGTGACGCTGGATGGGCCCACCGATTATCGCCTGGCCCGGCTTTCCGGAACGCAAACTTGGCATGTGCCCAATGGTCCCGAAGCCACCGCTGCGCTGTCGTCGGCCTTCTTTCGGATGACCGACTATCCGCCCGAAGATCGCGAGCATGTACCCACCGCCGAACTGCCGCTGCCCGGTGACCGCTTCCTGCATGTGCCCAAATCGCTGAAGGGCGTCGCCGTGTTCAGCTTTGCCCGGCTGTGCCGGCAGCCGCTTGGCGCGGCCGATTATCTCGCCATTGCCCGCCATTATCACACGGTGCTGATCGTCGGCATTCCCAAGCTTGGCCCTGAAAACCGCAACGAGGCGATCCGCTTTATCCACCTGATCGATGCGCTGTATGAGCAGAAGGTCAAGCTTGTCGCGGCCGCCGATGCCCGGCCTGATCAACTCTATCCGGCCGGCGATTCCAGCTTCGAATTCGAACGCACCGCCAGCCGGCTGATGGAGATGCAGTCGGCGGCCTATCTGGCTCTTGGTCACGGCGGATGAATTTTCATCAAGGGCGGCGGTTCGGTTGTGAAAGAGTGAGCGCCTGACGCTGGTGGCGTGCGCCTCCCAGTTTTCACCGGATAGGGCTTTGCTGCGGTTGCACAGTGCGCCGCCGCGCTCTATCCAGCCTGCGACATTTTGTTCGACTCATTCAGACGGAGACCACCATGGCTCGCAAGAAAATCGCCCTAATCGGCGCCGGCAACATCGGCGGCACGCTGGCTCACCTCGCGGCGCAGCGCGCGCTGGGCGATATCGTGCTGTTCGATGTGGTAGAAGGCGTGCCGCAGGGCAAGGCGCTCGATCTGGCCCAGTGCGCGCCGGTCGAAGGCTTTGATGTGAACCTGAAGGGTTCAAACGATTATGCCGACATCGCCGGCGCCGATGTGATCATCGTCACCGCGGGTGTCGCCCGCAAGCCGGGCATGAGCCGCGACGATCTGCTGGGCATCAACCTGAAGGTGATGAAGGCGGTGGGGGAGGGCATCAAGGCCCACGCACCCGGCGCCTTCGTGATCTGCATCACCAACCCGCTGGATGCCATGGTGTGGGCGCTGCGCGAGTTCTCGGGCCTGCCGCACCACATGGTCTGCGGTATGGCAGGCGTGCTTGATTCCGCTCGCTTCCGCCATTTCCTTGCCGACGAGTTCAAGGTCAGCGTGCGTGACGTCAACGCCTTCGTGCTCGGCGGCCACGGCGACACGATGGTGCCGGTGATCGAATATTCCACTGTGGCCGGCATCCCGGTGCCCGATCTCATCAAGATGGGCTGGAGCACCCAGGAACGCATCGATGCCATCATCCAACGCACCCGTTCCGGCGGCGGCGAGATCGTCGCCCTGCTGAAGACCGGCAGCGCCTATTATGCACCGGCCACCAGCGGCATCGAAATGGCCGAGGCTTACCTGTACGACCAGAAGCGCCTGCTGCCCTGCGCCGTGAACCTGACCGGCCAGTATGGCGTTTCCGATCTTTATGTCGGCGTGCCAGTGATCATCGGCGCCGGCGGCGTCGAGCGCGTGGTGGAGATCGAATTGTCGCAGTCTGCAAAAGCCAATTTCCAGGTGAGCGTGGATGCGGTGAAAGAGCTGCTGACGGCCTGCAAGGGCATTGACCCGTCGCTGGCGTGAATTTCGCCTGCAAGGCTGACCAAGGGATAGGGATTTCCAATGAACATCCATGAGTATCAGGCCAAGGAATTGCTGGCCAAATTCGGCGTTCCGGTGCCAGTCGGCTATGCCGCGATGAGCGTCGAGGAAGCGGTGGCCGCGTCGGCCAAGCTGCCTGGCCCGCTCTATATCGTGAAGGCGCAAATCCACGCTGGTGGCCGCGGCAAGGGTAAGTTCGTTGAACTGCCGCCCGAAGCCAAGGGCGGTGTGCGCCTGGCGCGCAGCGCCGACGACGTGCGCGCGGCGGCGACCGACATGCTGGGCAACACGCTGGTGACGATCCAGACCGGTGCCGCCGGCAAGCAGGTTAACCGGCTCTATGTCACCGACGGCGTTGATATCGCCAAGGAACTCTATCTTGCGATGCTGGTCGATCGTGCCACCGGCCGCATTGCCATTGTGGCCAGCACCGAAGGTGGCATGGACATAGAGGACGTGGCGCATCACCACCCCGAAAAGATTCACACCATCACCATCGATCCTGCGACTGGCGCCATGCCGCACCACGGCCGCGCCGTTGCTGCCGCGTTGGGCCTGACCGGCCCGCTCGCCAAGCAGGCGGAAAACGTCACGCTGAAGCTCTATGATGCCTTCGTCGGCACCGATGCCAGCCAGATGGAAATCAACCCGCTCGCCGTGACGGATGATGGCAAGCTGCTTGTGCTCGATGCCAAGGTAGGTTTCGACAGCAACGCCCTCTATCGCCACCCCGATCTGGTCGAACTGCGCGATTTGACTGAGGAAGACCCGGCCGAAGTCGAAGCATCGAAGTATGATCTTGCCTTCATCAAGCTGGATGGCAACATCGGTTGCCTTGTGAACGGCGCCGGCCTCGCCATGGCAACCATGGACATCATCAAGCTGAATGGCGCCGAGCCGGCCAACTTCCTCGATGTCGGCGGCGGCGCCGACAAGGAAAAGGTGACCAACGCCTTCAAGCTGATCCTGAAGGATCCGGCGGTGCAGGGCATCCTGGTCAACATCTTTGGCGGCATCATGCGCTGCGACATCATCGCGGAAGGCATCATCGCCGCTGCGAAGGAAGTGCAGCTTTCGGTGCCGCTGGTGGTGCGCCTGGAAGGCACCAACGTCGAACTGGGCAAGGAAATCCTCGCCAACTCCGGCCTGCCGATCGTGTCGGCCGACAATCTGGGTGATGCAGCGGCCAAGATCGTTGCTGAAGTGAAGAAGGCTGCCTGATGTCCATTCTTGTCAACGCCAATACCCGCGTCATCACGCAGGGCTTCACCGGCAAGCAGGGCACGTTCCATTCGGAACAGGCCATTGCCTATGGCACCAAGGTCGTCGGCGGCACGGCGCCGGGGAAGGGTGGTTCCACCCATCTCGGCCTGCCGGTGTTCGATACCGTCGCCCAGGCGCGTGAAGCCACCGGCGCTGATGCGTCGGTCGTCTATGTGCCGCCGCCCGGCGCGGCCGATGCGATCTGCGAAGCCATTGCGGCCGAAATTCCACTGGTTGTCTGCATCACCGAAGGCATTCCGGTGCTCGACATGGTGCGCGTGAAGCGGGCGCTGCAGGGTTCAAAGACCCGCCTGATCGGGCCGAATTGCCCAGGCGTTCTGACGCCCGGCGAATGCAAGATCGGCATCATGCCGGGCAACATTTTCCGCAAGGGATCGGTTGGCGTCGTCTCGCGTTCCGGCACGCTGACCTATGAAGCCGTGCACCAGACCACGAACGTGGGCCTGGGCCAGACGACGGCTGTCGGTATCGGCGGTGATCCCGTGAATGGTACCAATTTTATCGACATGCTCGAACTGTTTCTGGCCGATGAGGCTACCCAGTCGATCATCATGATCGGTGAAATCGGCGGCGATGCTGAGGAACAGGCAGCCCAGTTCCTGATCGATGAAGCCAAGCGTGGCCGCAAGAAGCCCATGGTCGGCTTCATTGCCGGCACCACGGCGCCTCCGGGTCGCCGCATGGGCCATGCCGGCGCCATCGTTTCGGGCGGCAAGGGCGATGCGGCGTCGAAGATGGCGGCTATGGAAGCGGCCGGCATTCGCGTGTCGCCGTCACCGTCGCTGCTGGGCGAAACGTTGATCGAGGTGCTGAAGGGCTGAAGCCCCTGGCTTTGGCGCGGAAAATTAGTCGCATGTCGGTATTGCATGGCCGACATGCGACAGTTTGTCATGACATGACCGTCATGTGCCGTTAAACAGTTCAGAATCGCGAGATTGAGGACAGTCACGATGGATATGGAAGCCCTGCTGCCCGGACCGGAAGATCGGCCGGCGCCAAGTTGGGCCCGGCCGAACTGGCCGATCCTGCCCGGCGATGATCTGACGCGCGGGCTTGATGCCGCCGGTATGTTTGCCGAAAGCACAGCCAAGACCGCCGGTCGGGCTGCTGCTGCGGTGGCGGCTTCCGGTGCCACCCCGGAAGACATTGCCCGCGCTGCCCAGGATGCGATTAGCGCGCTGATGCTGATCCGCACCTATCGCGTGCGCGGTCACCTTGCGGCCAATCTTGATCCGCTCGGCCTTGCCATCCGCGATCTGCCGGCCGATCTCACCCCCGGCTATCACGGCTTTGGCGGCAATGATCTGGATCGCACGGTGCACATCGGCGGCGCGTTGGGCCTGCAGACGGCAACCATCCGAGAACTCGTCGGCATTCTGCAGCGCAATTACTGTGGCAACGTCGGCCTTGAATACATGCACATCAACGATGTGGAAGAACGGCGCTTCCTGCAGGAAAAATTCGAAGGCCGTGATAAGGAAATCCAGTTCACTGCCAATGGCAAGCGGGCGATTCTGAACAAGCTGGTTGAAGCCGAGCAGTTCGAGAAGTTCCTGGGCCGCAAGTATGTCGGCACCAAGCGGTTTGGCCTGGATGGCGCCGAAGCCATGATCCCGGCGATGGAATCGATCATCAAGGTTGGCGGCGCGCTGGGCATCACCGAGGTCGTGTTCGGCATGCCGCACCGGGGCCGGCTCAACATGCTGGCCAACGTGCTGCAAAAACCGTTCCGCACCATTTTCCATGAATTCGCTGGCGGTTCATCGAACCCGGATGATGTGGGTGGGTCGGGCGATGTGAAATACCACCTCGGCACCAGCACCGATCGCGAGTTCGATGGCAACACGGTGCACCTGTCCCTCGTGCCCAACCCTTCGCACCTCGAAGCGGTCGATCCGGTCGTGCTGGGCAAGGTGCGTGCCATTCAGACGATCATTGGCGACAATGCCCGCAAGCAGGTGATGCCGATCCTGCTGCACGGCGATGCGGCCTTTGCCGGCCAGGGTATCGTGGCGGAATGTTTCGGTTTTTCAGGGCTTAACGGCTATGGAACCGGTGGCACCATCCATTACGTGGTGAACAACCAGGTTGGCTTCACCACCAGTCCGCAGTTTGCCCGTTCATCACCTTATCCGTCGGACATGGCCAAGATCGTGCAGGCGCCGATCTTCCACGTGAATGGCGATGATCCCGAAGCCGTGACCTATGCCACCAAGGTCGCCACCGAATTCCGGCAGAAGTTTGGCCGCGACGTGGTGATCGACATGTGGTGCTATCGCCGGTTTGGCCACAACGAAAGCGACGAGCCGAGCTTCACCCAGCCGCTGATGTATGCCGTGATCGGCAAGAAGAAGACGGTAAGCGAGCTGTATGCGGATCGCCTGTCGGGAGAGGGCGTGCTGACCGGCGATGGCTACAAGGCCATGATTGATGGCTATGTCTCCATGTTGGAAGACGAATTCGACGCTGCTGCTGGCTTCAAGGCCAATGCAGCCGATTGGTTCGGCGGCCGCTGGGCCGGGCTGGGCAAGCCCAAGGAAGGCATCGACAGCCGCCGCGCCGCAATGACAGGCGTGTCGATGACCGAACTGCACCAGTTGGGCAAGCAGCTGACCACAGTGCCCGACGGTTTCAATATTCACAGGACCTTGGCGCGGGTTCTTGATGCCAAGGCGGAGATGTTCTCCACTGGTGCCAACATCGATTGGGCGACGGGCGAGGCGCTGGCCTTCGGGGCGTTACTGAAAGACGGTTATGGCGTCCGTCTGTCCGGCCAGGATTGCGGCCGCGGCACCTTCAGCCAGCGCCACTCTGTCTGGACTGACCAGAAGGACGGCAGCCGCTATGTGCCGCTGAAGGCGATGGACCCGCGCTTTGAAGTGCTGGACAGCCCGCTTTCGGAATTCGGCGTGCTTGGGTTTGAATATGGCTATGCGCTGGCCGACCCGAAGAGCCTGATCCTGTGGGAAGCCCAGTTTGGCGATTTCGTGAATGGCGCGCAGACCATCATCGATCAGTTCATTGTTTCGGGCGAAATCAAGTGGTTGCGCGCAAATGGCCTGGTGATGTTGCTGCCGCACGGTTACGAGGGGCAGGGGCCGGAGCACAGCTCAGCGCGCATCGAGCGTTTCCTGAGCCTGTGCGCGGAAGACAATATCCAAGTCGCCAACTGTACGACCCCAGCCAATTTCTTCCACTTGCTGCGCCGTCAGATGCTGCGGGATTTCCGCAAGCCACTGATTGTGTTCACGCCGAAATCGTTGCTGCGCCATAAGCGGGCGGTGTCGAACCTGGCCGAAATGGGCCCGGCGACGACCTTCCACCGCTGCCTGGATGATCTGAAGCCGTGTGATCCGAAATCGGTGAAGCGACTCGTGCTGTGCACCGGCAAGGTCTATTATGATCTGCTCGACGCCAGCGAGAAGGACAGCCGCGACGATGTCTATCTGCTTCGTGTCGAGCAGCTCTATCCGTTCCCGGGTGACGTTGTTGCTGAATATGCAGCGAAATTTCCGAATCTGGAAGCCGTGGTCTGGGCTCAGGAAGAGCCGCAGAATGGCGGCGCCTGGACCTTCGCCAATCCGCTGATCGAGGCTGCGACAAGCATGCGCCCGATCTATGCCGGGCGTGCTCCTGCGGCGGCCACGGCGACGGGCCTCCTCAAGCGCCACAACGCTGAACAGGCCAAGTTGGTGGCTGAAGCCCTTGGCGCGACGACCACTGAAGTGAAGGCCGCAATCCGCGGCGGCCTCAAGAAAAAGTAAGAAAGACAAGATCATGGCAACTGATGTCGTCGTGCCCGCCCTGGGCGAATCCATCACCGAAGCCAGCGTTGGCCAGTGGCTGAAACAGCCCGGCGAGGCGGTGGCGGCCGACGAAGCCATTGTGGCGCTGGAAACCGACAAGGTGGCGGTGGAAGTGCCGTCGCCGGTGGCCGGCGTGATGGGCGAGCAATTCTTCCAGATCGGCGACACGGTCACGGTCGGCGCGCTGATTGCGCAGATCGTGGAGGGCGGGGTACCGGCCGCTGCCGTTTCGGTGCCGGCGGCTGCCGCACCTGTGGCCGCCGCTGCCGTACCGTCGCCGCCTGCTGCCGCGCCGGCGCCGGCTGCGGAATCGCCGACCTATGACGCCATCAGCCCGGCGGTTCGCGGCCTGATCGACACCTATAATCTCGATCCCGCCAGCATCGGCGGCACCGGCAAGGATGGCCGGCTGACCAAGGGTGATGTGCTCGCCGCGATCGAGGCCGGCACTGCCCGCCTGAAATCCGCTGCCACCCCGGCCCCTGCTGCTATCGCGGCCGCTGCCGCCGCCCCGGCCGAGCGCCGGGAAGAGCGGGTGAAGATGACCCGCCTGCGCCAGACCATCGCGCGCCGGTTGAAGGAAGCCCAGAACAGCGCCGCCATGCTGACCACGTTCAATGATGTGGACATGACCGCCGTTATCGAGGCCCGCGCCAAGTACAAGGACATGTTTGAAAAGAAGCACGGCATCCGGCTTGGCTTCATGTCGTTCTTTGCCAAGGCCGTGGTGCTGGCGTTGAAGGATGTGCCCTCGGTGGGCGCCGCCATCGAAGGCGATGAAATCATCTACAAGGATTATGCCGATCTGGGCGTCGCGGTGTCGTCACCCGGCGGGCTGGTCGTGCCGATCCTGCGCAACGCCCAGGCCAAGAGCTTTGCCCAGATCGAGAAGGACATCGCCGATTTCGGTGATCGCGCGCGCAAGGGCACGCTCAAGATCGACGAGCTGCAGGGCGGCAACTTCACCATCTCTAACGGCGGCGTGTTCGGCTCCTTGCTGTCCACCCCCATTCTCAACCCGCCGCAATCGGGCGTGCTCGGCTTGCACAGGGTCGAGGATCGCCCGGTGGTGAAGAACGGCCAGATCGTGATCCGCCCGATGATGTATCTGGCGCTGTCCTATGATCACCGCCTGATCGATGGCCGGGAAGCCGTCACCTTCCTGGTGCGCGTCAAGGAAGCCATTGAAGATCCGGCGCGTTTGCTGATCGACCTGTAACAAGAAAGGCCCACCCCATGGCCAACCCTGAATTTGATGTCGTCATCATTGGCGGCGGCCCCGGCGGCTATGTTGGCGCTATTCGTGCGGCTCAGCATGGTTTGAAGGTCGCTTGCGTGGAAAAGCGCGCGGCGCTCGGTGGTACCTGCCTCAATGTCGGCTGCATCCCGTCCAAGGCGCTGCTTAACGGCAGCCACCTCTATGAGGAACTGGCCGGCGGCCACCTCGCCAAGTTCGGCGTGAAGGCCGACAATGTCTCCTTCGATCTTTCCGCCCTGCTGGGCGAGAAGTACAAGGCGGTATCAGAGCTGACCGGCGGCATCGCCATGCTGTTCAAAAAGAACAAGGTGGAGTGGATCAAGGGCGAAGCCAGCTTCGTCGACGCAAAGTCGATCAAGGTGGGTGAACGCACCATCACCGCCAAGAATTTCGTCATCGCCACCGGTTCCGAAGTGGTCCTGCTGCCCGGCATGACGCCGGATGGGGAGGTGATCGTCACCTCCACCGAAGCGCTGAACCTGCCAAAGGTGCCCGAGCATCTGGTGGTGATCGGCGGCGGCTATATCGGCCTGGAAATGGGCAGCGTGTGGCGCCGCCTGGGCGCCAAGGTGACCGTGGTGGAATATGCGCCGCGCATCGTGCCGGCGATGGATATCGAAGTTGCCAATGCCTTCGCCAAGATCCTCACCAAGCAGGGCCTGGTGTTGAAGACCGCCACCAAGGTGGTGAGCGTCGAACGGACCGGCGCTGGCGCAACGGTGACCGTGGAGCCGGCCGCTGGCGGGCCTGCTGAAACCATCACGGCCGATGTCGTGCTGCTCTCCATCGGTCGCCGTCCCAACACCGATGGGCTGAACCTGGCTGCCACGGGGCTTGCGCTCGACGCCAAGGGCCGCATTCCGATCGGCCATGATTTCGCCACCACTGTAGCCGGCATCTGGGCCATCGGCGACGTGGTGGAAGGCCCGATGCTGGCCCACAAGGCCGAAGACGAAGGCCTGGCCTGCGCGGACAATATCGCTGGCCTGGCCGGTTATGTGAACCATGATGTGATCCCGGCCGTGGTCTATACCCATCCGGAAGTCGGCACCGTGGGCAAGACGGAAGAGGAATTGAAGGCCGCGGGCATCGCCTACAAGGTGGGCAAATTCCTGTTTGCCGCCAACAGCCGCGCCAAGACCAACCGTGATACCGATGGCTTTGTGAAGGTTCTGGCCGACGCCAAGACCGACCGCGTGCTGGGCGTGCACATCATCGGCGCCATGGCCGGCACGATGATCGCGCAGGCCGCGCAGGCGATGGAATTTGGCGCGTCGAGCGAGGATATCGCGCTGACCTGTCATGCGCATCCGACGCATTCGGAAGCGTTGAAGGAGGCGGCAATGGCGGTAACGGGCAAAGCCATTCACATGTGATGCGCCGCCGGCTGCACGCGAGTCCGCCAGCTTTCACGCAGCAAGGCCAGACACGCATAGAGGTGACGGCTCGCCCGCTCCCCGCTACAGCCACATCCATGCTCTCACCTCGCACCACTCGCACCGTTCGCTGGCTCCATCTGTGGACCGGGGTTTTTGTTGGCATCCAGATCATCCTGTGGGTGGTATCGGGCCTGGTGATGGTGGCGCGGCCGCTGGATGAGGTGCGCGGGACGACGCTGCGCAGGGAGCCGGCGGCGCTCAGCGTACCGGCCGGGTTGCCGGCGTTGCAGGGGGTCGAGAAACTGGAACTGGGCAGTCTGCTCGGTAAGCCGGTGTGGAAGCTGACCGACAAGATCGGCAAGCGGCTGCTGGATGCCGGCGGCCAGCCTATCGCCATCAGTGCCGCGCAGGCCGAAGCCATTGCGCGGGCGGGCACGACGCTTGAGGGGCCGGTGACGGTGACGGCGATCACGCCGGCCAACCCGGCCAGCGACTGGCGCGAGACGGCGGGATATCGGGTGGAATTCGCCGATGATGTGCGCGTCTATATCAACAGCCAGGGCGAGATTGGTGCGGTGCGCACGCCGTGGTGGCGGTTTTATGATCTGTTCTGGGGCCTGCACATCCTCGACTGGCAGGACCGCGAGAACACGCACGGCCCGGTGATCATCGCTGCGACGCTGATGGCCCTGGGTGTCGTGCTCACTGGTGCCTTACTGACCATTCGACATTTCTGGCGGCGGTGATGGCCATCGCCCCCCAAATTCCGTTGGAGCCCATTCCGCTGGAACCCTTGCTGGCCGTGCTCGACATGGCGGGCGTGGCAGTTTTTGCCGTTTCGGGCGCATTGGCGGCGGCGCGAATCAAGCAGACGATCGTGACCTTCGCCTTCTTTGCCGCCATCACCGGCATCGGCGGCGGCACGCTGCGCGATCTGTTGATCGGGGCGCCGGTGTTCTGGGTGGGGCGATCGGATTATCTGGGCATCTGCCTGGTGGCGGCTGCTTCCGTGTGGCTGTTCAAGGCGGACCGCTGGCGGATGAATGCGCTGTTGTGGTTCGATGCGTTGGGGTTGGGCGCCTATAGCGTGCTGGGCGCGGCCAAGGCGTTGAGCCTGGGCGTGCCGCCCCTGCCTTCGGTTGGCATGGGTGTGCTCACCGCCAGTTTCGGCGGCATTGTGCGCGATCTGCTGGCCGGGGAACCATCCATCCTGTTGCGGCGCGAGATTTACGTTTCGGCCGCGGCGCTGGGGGCGGGAACGTATGTGGGGCTCACCCTGCTGGGCCTCTCGCTATGGCCGGCAGCCGTGATCGGGGCTGCCGCCGGCTTTGGCTTGCGCGGAATTGCCATCGCTACCGGGTTGGCGCTGCCGGGTTACCGGCCCGAGCCCGAAGGCGACTGAACCAACTTGGCCGCAAGGCCTTCTGTCTGCCGGGCCGCAGCCGGGCGCGGGGAGCCGGCCATGCTGCATTCGATGCACAGCACCTGCATAGTGGCGCCCTTGCCGGCGGCCAGCCAGCCCAGATCGTGGGCGGCAGTGAGCAGACGCAGGCGCGAGGCCTGGACCAGACGCGCCCACGGATCGCGGGCGGCCTGCTCTTCGCTTTCGGTGGCGCCCAGGCCTTCCAGCGCGCGTTGCCATGCCGGCACCGGCTTTTCGATATCGACCACGCGGATCTCGCCTTTCAGGCCGGCCTTGGCGGCAGCAACAGCGACGGCGGCATCAAGTCCACCGAACTTGTCCACCAGCTTCAGCTCCTTGGCCTGGCTACCGGCCCACACGCGGCCCTGGGCGATGCG
>Ga0214921_10001307_pt1 | contig 43010 bp, 43 predicted proteins | sample LL1505_MetaG_FD_177992 | JGI IMG/M metagenome (GOLD analysis project Ga0214921, IMG submission 177992) | Freshwater microbial communities from Lake Lanier, Atlanta, Georgia, United States - LL-1505 | ecosystem: Environmental > Aquatic > Freshwater > Lake | place: USA: Georgia | collected...
ACATTGACAGAGCGACAAAAGACGAGCGAAGATGATATTGATTTGAAGACGAATGATTTAAGTAAGATAGACGGAATAACACCGGTCACGACGGATGAGAACCTTTATGAGATATCCACACTGAAAGAGAAGATTAATACACAGATATTGATGGCGATTAAGGAATCGGCGGTGGACTGTTCTCTTTATGCGGGGAAAAATCCAGATGAACCTATGGTATGTTATGGATTCGGAAAAGTGGAATCGGATCATTTCGGATCGTATCCATCATTTGAACAGGACCGTGGCCAAAAGACGGATTTGAATGCAAGGGTAATAGAATGGGAGGCGGAAGAATTGACGATTGGTAACATTACTTATGCATTGAATAGAGAGACGAATGAGCTATATGATTATTTGAGCTATTTAGGTGCGAAGAAAAATGGCACAGAACCTATCTTATTGGGGCGAATGAGAAGGGAAGGTACGGGATTTCGTGTGGATCCCGCATAAATTGGAGTAGGACCCCCCCCCCCTTTCCAAGAATCGTTACAAATATATCGCACCAATATATTTGTAATTACAAATGTATATATACAGATATATACAAAGACATTGAATTCATGCAAAATGATATTTATAGCTGTCCAGATTTTATCAAACAATTTAATGATAAAAAACAATGCATAAAACCTAAAAAATTCAATAATTTGTTTGTATTATTCGCTGATATTGTTGGATTTACGACTATGGTAAATAAACATAAACAAAACGCCGATTCTTTATTTGAAATATATAATTTATTACATGCCATTTTTACCGATTTTGATTTATTATGTGATAAATTCGCCATACATAAAGTGGAAACCATTGGGGATTGTTATATGGCGATTTCAGGATTATATGATGAAAACGAGAATCATGAAAATATCATCTTTTTTGCCCTGGCTCTTTTGGGTATCGTCAATGAAAAGTACAAAGATATAAAAATTCGCATTGGCATTGCTTATGGTGATTGTATCATGGGGATGTTGGGCTTGAATAATACGAAGGTTTCCTTTCTAGGCAATTGCATTAATTATGCCAGCCGTTTACAAAATTTTGCGAATGATAATTCCATCGTCATTTGTGAAGATAGTTATGAATTATTGAATGGCGGACCATGGAAGTTTCAACAAAAACAGGCCGATATCAAGGGAATCGGGAATAAAAACACATATGAATTATTATATCATTCGGACAATGTAAGCGTCACTTATAATGCCAGCGACGCTAAAAAACAACATGTACCCGAATTTCAATTCAAGAGAACCATTCTCATAGTGGATGATTCGCCAGTCATACTAAAAATAATGAAAAATGAATTTATGAATCATTATAACATCAATGTAGATACATGTGATAATCTGCAAGATATGATAGATAAACTAAATCATTACTATTACGACGCAATTTTGTTAGACAATTTTTTTGATAATTCTACGAAAACTGGACTGGAAGTGGCTGTAGAACTTGATTTAGTGGCAAATACTTTTTTATGTATTTTTTCCGGAAATAAATTAGAGGTGAGAGAACCTCATCTTTTTATTCAAAAACCATGGAAAAAATCGGATTATGAAGTCTTCCTTTCCAAAATTGAACTCAATTCGCGAATCCATATTTTATAATAAACAAATATGACAACTACCATTCCAAATGAGGTTATTGCAAAGATCGTGGGGTATGTATCAAACCACACAGGATTTGATTATCGGTTCTGTCGTTATAGAAAAACATGGAGGTTTGTCTATAACAAAAATAATAAAATCGCAAGATTGTTAAACAATTTGGTTGAGAACAAATGGTGCGTCCGTCGGTTTTATGATATGTCAGAAGCAAAAAACAAGGCGCTGGAATCTTTGCCCAATTTTACACATTTTAAATATGGATATATGGGGATTATCTATTATACGCCTTTGAAACCTACTAAAAATGCAAATCCGAGTGTGAGAGTAAATATGTTTACTACGGTAAATGGAGACACAGTAATCAATTTATACAAAAATGGCTCTACAGTTGAATATCTTTTCCATAAAATAACGATTTACTATGATTGTATCAAGCACGGATAGAGATTTACAGCCGGTCAAACAGCCTCTTCCATACCCACATTCGCTCTAAGGCACGCGTGTACAATACCAACGATTCTTTGCGAGAAAAATCACTAAAAAACAGACCATCTTCATTATGGCGAAGAACCCGTTCAATAAAAATCGCCTTGGCATTTTGATACGCCTTTTCAATATCCCCCCCAGTAAGACGTATATTGTAAATCATTGCGCGGTCAAAATCATAAGCCGTCAACAAATCGGCCTCACGGACAATATGATAAGCAGATTGATAAATACCTAAATCGGGAAAGCCCTGTTTTTTCACTGTTGAATATGAAATTGTGGTGACAATCTTAGAAACAACCTCTATTTCTTCTCTGGGTATCTTGCTTGTCAAAAACGCCTCCAATTGTTTCACACCCTCGGTCTCATTCATATATTTTTTATCACACATGTCATGTAAAATGGCCGATGTATAAATGATGCGTTCATGCGGTTTTATCCAAGGCTTTTTAACCACTTCATCTTCAAAAATACGATTGGCGTAATTCAGAATATTCATACTATGTGAAACTCCGTGTGATTCATCTATGTTGTGCTTGGCAGAAATCGTCAAGACGAAATTAAAAAGTTTCGTAATTAACCGCATCTTTACATATATAAACCCCTTATTTTTATACTATTTATGCCACCAATAATTCAATAATTCATAAAACGACACATCCATGAAGCGCTTTTCCCTTTCAATACATTCCCCGTCATACATGTACTCTGTGCAATGTTTAAAATAGTGTATAAACAAGCAACCATCGTATTTTCCTGGACCTATGCATTTTACCTCGCGTGATTTATGTATAGAAATCATTATTGAAACATCCCCCTTGTCTATACTTTTTATCCATGTATATTCCGCGCTTTTTTCGGAATTATCTATAAAATTTGCATCAAATATTGACTTCAAAATCATACGAACCTTTGTAAGGTTCTCTTCATCATCCAGAAAATCGGTCTTTAATAATTCTAACCATGCCACTCTACATGATTCTATATTGGGTATTCTAACAGCATTTCCGAAATCAATGATCATGGTGAACCTGCGTATTTCATCCATCAGTACATTTTCAGTATGATAATCACCCTGTGAATAACCAGTATCAATGGCCAACCGTAATAAATCGTACCTGGCGATATTATATAACCATTTCAACCGCGTAGAATGTAGGGAAAGTGACAGACTATCGTATTTATTTATAGTTTCATTTCCAGGAATAGTGCGAATTTCATCATTGATAATTGGTTTCACTATACGACAATATACTCGGTAATCGGGTACAATATATTCCATGGCCATGAGACCCAGTGAAATAATACATCCCGGATGTCTTTTTACGAGAAACCGAAACAGCGCGTTTATTTTATAAATCGCATCCTTGTCACTATTCTTCGCCGTATTCTGTAATAATTTGGGATAAAGACACCGATAATTCCAACTATCATAATGATATTTATTAGAATATAGTAAAATAGGCGTATTACGATGTAACTTTTGAATTCCTCTTTCTGACGTATTCAGCATTGTCTCTACTTCATTTTTGAAATTCTTGGTAGTGTCGCACCTTTTCAATATAGGCTCTAGCTTTTTCGTTTGAAATAACCATTCAACCATCGGTTTACCGTCGGTGTCAATAATTGGATCTGATAGTAATACGAGTTTAATAACAATAATAGTAACATTGGACAAATCGCCGTCACTATCAAGATAGAAATATGGCGACCAGTTTTCGTGCTTTTTGAAAATACATTTAAAGATAACTCCATACGCAGAGTCGTGACTTAACAATTCTATTTTACTATTTTTGATAAAATAGTAAAAGGCATCGGATGGAGAACCACGAGGCCGATTTGTTTCACGTTCGGTTTTGATGAAAATGTACTGATTCAAATATGTCATTTCTTATAAAAATTAGAAAGAAAGGAATGAATAAGAAAAGAATGATGGGTTTATTTCAATTTTCGGCAGCAATAGTAAAAGATTCGCTTGTTTGCGAAAGAATATCCACAATTTTTTTCATTTGTTTCGCATCTAAATTGCGATCGCCGTTATTGTTTCTATAAAAAATAACATCATTGGTTGCAATATACTCATCCACTGCATTGTCGGTTTTGGATAAATCGGGTATCATATGCCATTTTCCTATGTCTTTTACCTCAATTTCCGGTTCTTTTTCGCGTATATAAATACCAAGTGCGACATCATCTATTACTTCTCTTGGGATGGAATCCATTTGTGTCAACATCTTTTGGATCGTTTTGGAAGAAAATACGATGGCGGTACCGGATGAATAAAGCGTACCTTCCCAATTTGGGTCGCGTATAGTTCCATAAGACGAGGATATAGTTGTAAGAGTTATTAATGCACCGCCACCATAATTGATTTCTTCTTTTGCCAGCTCCCGCTTTAATTTTACAAAATCAATCACAGTTGATATGTTACTACGAACGACATGAGTGTATTTGGGTAATTCGTCTTTGAAATATTCAAATGCCTTGAGTGTTTTCTCTAGAATACCTGGTAAAAATGTCTCTTCGCCTTTAATATAAAGAATATCACCGGATAGATCATATTCATTCTGAATATTGGGAGAAAAGCAATAGTAATAGGTGTCCATATTTTTGATATTTTTGTATAGTTCACTCGTTGCGTCATGCATTTTATCATAGGCATCATTTTGAGAATAGAGAACCAGGTGCAGAATTCGTATATTGTTCTCAAATGTCTCTTGTAATTGTTCTATGTCTAAATAGATGTACAAAAAATACAGAATCAATATCAATAATATAGGAATATAGGATGTAAATAACTGAATTGGTAATTCTGACATTTTATATATTATTCGTATACATTATTATTGTTTCTTATTTGCATTTTGACGGTCTATTTCTTAAGGTCTATCCGTGTTTTTTAAGCTTCGCAAAATCCAAATGGATACCGCTTCGCTTAAAAAACCGTGGCTAGCTGCTATCTCTTTCACAGACGAATTTCATTCGTCCACGAATAGAGATTAAGGTCTATCCGTGGTTTTTAAGCTTCGCAAAATCCAAATGGATTCCGCTTCGCTTAAAAAACCGTGGCTAGCTGCTATCTCTTTCACAGACGAATTTCATTCGTCCACGAATAGAGATTAATGATTTTCCACTATGTAAAACTTCTGTCAATTTCCAGAACCAGACCAACCAATCCAAATATTCATGGGGTTCCATAGTGCGTGCAATTTCGTAAATAATCGTTGGTCCATAGGTGTCTTCTATCAATCGTTGTCGCTCTTTACCATGCTTTGGCGTTTTGTCTATTCCATTAAACTGAAAGACTTCTACATAATAAGGGTATGTATCACAGCTGACATAGTCAATCTCATACCGAATATATAATTTGTATTGAATATCATGTAGACAATCTGTGAATGCATCCCGATATGTATTATCATAGGAATAAATATGTGATTGTAAAACGACGGGCAATGAATAAAAACGATTCATATGAAGTATTCTTAGATGTTTATTAGGCAGATGCTGTCATGTTCATTAAATTATAAATTATGGCGTTGATTGCTTTGATAACTGCATATTTGCTTATGCCGGTCAATAGTAAATGATTGATGTATTCCAATTGCTGTATCATGGTGGTTTTGTTGACGCAAATCATCCCGGAAGTGGATGCCGGTGGCAAGGATGGAATTGGAACGACTGGAAGAGGGTTTGATGGTGGAGTCGGAGTGGTTGTTCCAGTCGCAGAAGGAAACACATTCTCTCGGAATTGTCCAATGACATTTCCAGGGGGATAGGTGTTCATAGATACATAAGCCATATTAGAGCCGGCATCAAATGCGATAGCAATAGCATACGTGGTACTCGCCTTCCATACTAAGCAGGTAAAATGTCCGGTGGCGGCGGAGAATCCCGGATTGGAATAATCGTATTGGGTCCCTTCATTATACCATAAATCTACGGCCCGTTTGATTAGACCCACTGGATCTACAGGGTATCCCTGAAAATAGGCAATATTCTCTCCGTATGTTTGGCTTCCGCTATGCTGAAAACTATGACTAGAAGCCATAGTTGCCGCCCAACTATTTGTGAATGTGGCAATTGTTGCATCCCAAACTAGTGGGGGGACTTGGTGGATTGTGCGATATGCATTTATATATGCAGTCAAATCTGATTTTTGTTGCGGGGTGAGCGGGGAACTCATTGCGATTTATATTGTAACCATACATATTAACTAAATCAAAATAAATCGCTGCATTATGATCACAAATCTGATTAGAACCCCAATTTTGTAAAATGAGCGACATTCTTTTGCCGCCATTTCTTTTCAAGAGCAGATTTTTCTTTGACTATTTTATAGATATGCTTAGTGTTGAAAAAGGTAGCAAAAGAAACAAAACACTTAAGGTCTATCCGTGGTTTTTAAGCTTCGCAAAATCCAAATGGATTCCGCTTCGCTTAAAAAACCGTGGCTAGCTGCTATCTCTTTCACAGACGAATTTCATTCGTCCACGAATAGAGATTAAAAATAAGATACACAGATATATTTCAAGAAAACAAGACATTTGTTGTGAAAACGATATTGATAGAAATCTGGTTACACAACAAATCGTTGAAAAGTATAAAATAATTTGTAAAAACATGGGTGAAGCCGATGAATATATGAATTACATAAATAATGATTTTGTCAAATTTATAGGATACAAGGTGGATTTGAAGAAAAACAAAGATACCGAAGGCGTAAAATTATGGAATGAAATGGATAAAAGAATGTACGAAAACAAAAGGGTGGATGAACAAAAGGTGGGGCTCTTATTACATGATGTCCCGTTGTATTTCTTATTATCCTTTTTGGGTTATGCTTCTTATAAGGAAAATTTATCCATTCCTCTTTAGGTTTGACAATCATTGAGATTTATTTGCGAGATTTGCGACCTTTTTTTGATTGCTTGGTCTTTTTGGTTGTTTTGCGATATCGCTTGAGAGTTTTTTTATGGTGACGGTGCTTACTAGTTTTTTTGCCACCGGTAAATGGAATTTTTACTACTGCGTAAACCATTCTATGATCACTTGCTTTGGACGCGCCATCCATATCTTGAGGACTATCAATTGGAGTAACCTCTTTTTCAAAATTATTGGCTAATACATAATCACCTGTATATATATATTTTTTTTCAGCCCCATCAACACCTAAACTTTCATAAAGTTCAGATGGCTCATCTATTCCACATGAATCACGGTTATAACAACACGATTTTGCTCCTTCTCTACTCTTATGACCGTCGTGAAAAATTTGATCGTTCAATACCAAAGGGTTATCAATATTGATCCCATGAGCTCGGTCATTTGAATCGCATGTAATAATTAATTTAGTTGTGTCTATTTGTTCACCAAATTCAATTCCTGCATTGAATATATGAATTTGTAAAGCTGTTTTCAATAATCCCGATACTTCTATTCCAGTTTCTTCGCCTTTACCATTAAGTCTTGGGCGATTCGGGCCATGAAAATTCATTAAAAAAAACCCCTTGGCTGTTTTTATTATTGTTATTGGTCTGCCTTTATCTCCTGGCTTTGCTGTAGTATTAAACATGTAATCATCGCCTTGTTTAGTATATCCTAAATCGGCCTCATAACGTCTATCCATACCACCGAAGACATTTTTATCAAAAACCGTTAGAGTTTTAGCACTATTGAAAATATCATATTCAAACTGCACAAATTCATAATCTGCATCGGGGTTAGCTTTATTTATCCTTTGTTGTAATTCATCAAATGTTTCGGGGTAAAATTCTTGAATGCCTATGAATGACGGTTTTAGATCTGCTATTTGGTTGCAAAGATGATCTACAGCATTATTAAAATATTCTTTTTCTTTTTCAGCTCTTCGCAAAAATCTAGCTTCACTTGGATAATATCCTTGGTCGGAATCATTTACTGGTTTTGGGGGGGTATCATAACTAGCCTTTACTGTTTGCCCAAAAAATCCCATTGCACTAAACACACTAATATTGTATGAAATAACTGTAATTTCCTTGTAGCTAGTCATATATATATTACACCCACAAAATTGTTTTATGTGAAATCCCATAAAACAATCAAAAAAAATCTAATTCGGTGGTAACGGGGCCAAGCATAACCGGATTTCACCTAAACTCGCAACATCGTATTTCACAATCAATGGTAAATCATTCCCTAAATAAATCTCCAAATGAGAACATAAAGGCGTGCATTTAATAAAATGGCTCAGCGATTTCAATGAAAACTCTCCCTGTATAATCACAGAAGCATCCGGCTTCCGCACAAATTCCAAATTGGAATCCGACTCGGTACGGAAAATGCGCGAGCTTGCGAAATTCCCCTCACACGCAAATATCAAATCATTTCCCACCGACTTGATTTCTATGCGATCGGAAATATTATTCAAATCACGAATAATCTTCTGGAAATCCCCCGTCGGTAAATTAATCACCGTGGAATATTCCACATCCGGCACCACCAACTCCTCCGTATCCGGCTCTATCAGTCTCAACTTCTGACTATAGCACTGCTTAATATCACCATTATCATATTGGAGTCCCAAGTGAGAGACGATACCGTCATGGTAATCATTCTGGTCAATATAAATAGACAGAGTATCATCGTTGGACATGGTGGAAATCACCTTGAACAAGTGCAACGTATTCGCACATACGATGATCTTATCGGGTTTGCATAAATATTGCTCAAACTTATGCGCATGCAATACGACATTCACCAAGATCGTATGGGTCTTATCAAAATTGATAATCTTCATACCCTCCTTGGTATAGGTGATAGTGGCATCTGTCAAAATGTCCTTTATCGCCGTAATCATATTCCGTATCGGCTGAATTTGAACAGTTTTAATAGTCAACACATTACTCTGTTCGTTCATTTTTCTAAGAAAGACAAGACCCATTTTTTTATATTTATTTAGGGATAAATAAAAAAATCAAGATTGCGACAACTTTTTCAAAAAAGTATGGATATTCATAGAAAGATCTTCCATTAAACTCAATGTTTCAGGTGGTTCATAATTGAACCAATATTCTTTCGTAAAAATATTAAAACTCGTCTTATTTCTTTCTTCTATGGATAATTTGAAATATTCTTTAGCGGTTTCTACAGTGGCTTCTTTACGAAAATTGGCACGATCTTGCGGTGTCCACCATAGTTCATTTATTAAATTGGCATCCATCAAATCATCCCTGCATGGAATTAAACACACGCGACGCACATTACTAAAATGAACCTTTTTAATTATAGGAGGGAAAGTAAATACACATGTTTGCATTCTGATCTACTATTATATACAGAGAATAGTTATATTCATTCCATCTATTATTTTCATTATTTCATCATTTCTATTCAAAATTCGGGTTCATGTTTCTTGAAAAGACATCCCTGTTTTATCAAGTTGGGTATAGGCGTAATAATATTTGGGTCCTGAAACTGCGCAGTGTCAAGCCATATTTTTATAATACAAAAGTTCTTCTTCGGTGAAATCGTAATACCATTAATATGGGGAGCAATCGTACGATTCATGCACAGCGATTCACCACAAAGCATATAAAAAAGGGCCCTCCAAACCTCGGGTACATATTTATTGATGACCTTGTAAGAAAAACTACCGCCTTCGCGGTTTCTCGGATCCTCCCACATAGGAGTAATTCCCGTTCGCATGACGAATAACATGCAATTTTTGATAGTATTTTCAGGAATGGTTTCATTTAGTACGATGACCTTTTCGGCTGTATCAATTTCCAACATAATTGGTGTGTAACTTGCTACAGTCCAATTTTTATCGTATGGTAAATGGTAATACATATCCCATTTACCAATCAATGGGTGGGTTGGACAAGAAATACATACAGTACTCATTCGCAATGTCCGTGGATTAAATGCAATCATTTTTTTATATTATTTCTTCAAACCCTTGAATATTCAAGGGTGACCGTGTTTATGATAAACCCTTGAATATTGTTCCAAACGAACAATCTTATAGCTATTACGGTCCAATACAATATAATCGCGCGTTTTAAGTTGAACGGTCTCCATATTGTTATCCATGATATTCAATAAATAATCATCCTCCATCAATCCCGTGCCATAATGATGATCCAGATATCTAGATAAAAATCCATAGGATAAGATCTCATTATGACGTAAATAGACACTCTTATCCAAATCAATTACATATGATTTTTCTTTATATGGGAAAACGAGCTCTATGCTAATGAATTTGACGCGCGATGGTTCAAACAATTCTTCGGGTTCTATATTCAACCGACTCGGTATTTCTCGTTTAAAAACACGAATTAGTCTGCGGTTCTGAACTTTCATGATCAAATCACATTCATGCATAGCGTAATTGGAATACAATTTTGAATTGGCGAGATGAATAGAAAGATTATATACTCGCGCGCATTCAGACATAGATTGTGTCTGTGATGGATAAAGTGTGGTATAGGTGTATTCATTTTGGAACAACCCAAATAGACTTTCCTTAACGCGATAGTGACCAGATAGTAAAACCCAATTATTTGTAAGAGGTTCCATCGCCCTTGACTCTAGTTTTGCTTTAAAAAATAAAAAAAAGTAGCAAATTCTATCATGGATCGCCTTTAACGTTGGATATTTATCCTGTATTTTTCTTCCATACTCGGATAACCACTGTTGTAATCCGATATAATGTAGAAATGCAACTATTAAAATGCTTTTCATTTTTGGTATAAACGCTGTCAACATTCAATCTCTGTGTATAATTACTCTTCTATTATTTATTCTCTTTTTTGCGAATAAATAATTTTTCATCCTTGCATGCATTTATCTTTATTCGGGAAAACTGCACTGGATTCGCATTTATCTCCCGATTTCATTTCAGAGCATATTCGTTTATTGTCGTCTTTGCCTACGAAACACCACTCCGATTTATTATCATTTGCAGGTGCCGTAGTACCTGGTTGAGTTGTTATTTGTATTGGTCTTGTTGTGCTATTAGGATTACTAGTTGGTGTGCTTACGGCTGCATATGTAGGTTTGATACATTGCTTACAATCTGCCGGTGGATTAATTCTCACAGACGAATCAATTACGAAATCAAAAGGTGTCAGCTGGTTTTCAATATCATTTAGGTCGGGAATTTTAATATTTTTAGCTTCGGGTATAGCGGGATTTGGAACATCTTTCAAAACAATGGGGGGTAAATCCGGAATAGTATAGTCTGGTAGCTCACCTAAACGAACATTTGATAAATCGGCCAGCAATTGATTGGTGTTTACTGTATGAATATTCACTGGTTTTTCTGTATTTCCGCCCCCCTTACCTGTTGATTTTATAATGATATTACCAACGTTATGAGCGACGCCGTTGGCTACATCAATACCACCCTTGGCTGTATTGGAGATAATATCCGAAGATTCATTTATCGCGGTTCCTGTAATAAATCCCATATCAATAAATACCTTCTTGAAAAAATTTGCGAATACATTCAATACATTTTGCAAGAATTCAAACACATTTTCCAATAGATTTCCTGTAATAAAAAGAATATTTATTCCTAAAACAGACAATAATAAGAGAGATGCCAAAAGTATGATGGTTGTATTATTATTCATCTAGAAAATATATATTATTATACTATTTATTTTTTGTACCGAAAATCGTAATATTCCCTACCCGTAAAACCATATTTTGTAGATTCGTTCAAATATAGACTAAAATTTATCGTGAAATTGTATTATTCAAATGTCCGTTTTCAATTATATTGACACCTTCTTTTTTATTAGTTTAGGCATCACTTTTGTACTTTTATTGCTTCTGGTTCTCCATTTCAAGAACCGCCTAGTTACTTTAGAAGAAAAAACCGATACTATTTTTGAAATAGTAAATAATATGGTACAAGAGCTAAACAGCATGAAGCGTTTTCATTATTCGGCTCAACCATCAGCATCTGTTTCTGGTTCTATACATACAATTTATGATAAAACAGGATCGCTGAATTCATTTGCCAGTGGGAAAATATTGATTTCGGACGATGAAGACGACGATGATGATAACGATACTGATGACGAAGACGACGATGATGATGATACCGATAGTAATGACGATGATAGTGATAATGGGTTGGAAGTGAATATTATTAATGACACATGTTTTTCTCAATCGCAATTAAATATGGAATCTATGGATCTACATGATATTGACGCTGTTTCTTCTTCCGAAGATGAAATAAAAATGGTTGAAATAAATATTGGCGAACCCATTGTTGATATTGATATTGAAAAAGTGGATCATGATATAACTAGAATGGAAACAGAGGAATTCGCCAAAGAACACGAATCTGTTCATGGTGAGACTGAAAATAAGGATATACATACAATGACATTACCAGAACTACGCAAAATGGCATCATTACGCGGTATTAATCATTCAAATAAAATGAAAAAAGGAGAACTCATACAATTACTGGAAAAAGAATCTCTTTAAGAATATATAATATATAAATGACTTCTTCGTTAGAATACACTCTTTATGATAATACGGCCGATACAATTCTATCATCTGGTATTAAATCCGATTATCAACCTGAAGCAAGAAAAAACGCACAATTAGTATCCAATGCGAATATTACGAAGAACTGGGAATATCGCCGATATTTAACCAAAAACGCAAACGAGATTCGCATCGCAAATTTTATGGAGGCATATAACTCCGTCAACTATTCTAGTGCAACAAAAATGCAGTTGTCTGCAGGTGAACAATGCGACGGAAATGGTGCACCTTATTTGAAACGCAACGGAAACCCATACGGAACACCAAATAGTGATTTGAAAACAGCCTTTTATTCGGAATCTATTGGTTCGCGGTAAGGGAATAGAAATAAAATAACTACGGTCATTAAGAGAACCATAGTTATTGAAGATGAGAATCGCCAGCTTTGATGTTGGGATCAAAAACATGGCCTATTGTGTGTTTGATTTATCAGGTAACGTGGCATCTATTATAGGATGGAATGTTATTACTCTTATCAATTCTGCCGTTCAAGAAATTCATGCATGTAATTGTATGAACTTACCCAAAACGAAAAAGGCAGCGGCGAAAATATGTGGAAAGGTGGCGAAATTTAGAAAGGGGGAGAGAACCTTTTGTAAGAAACATGCTGAAAATGGCGAGTTTTTGATTCCAAAAAAGGAAGGTTCTCCCACCCATTTAAAAAAACAGGGATTAGATGTTCTTAACACGATCATAACAACAAATCAAATACCCATTCCAGTCGGTATAAAAGTTACAAAGGCGAAACTCATAGAAATAATCCATGCCTTTTTCCTAGAAAGATGCTTGACGCCCATCACTGCAGTTCGTGAGAAAAGTTCCAAAGAAACCGATTTGATAGAGATTGGACAGGCAATGAAGACGAAATTCAGCTTAATTCCCGAATTACAAGAAGGTATTACACATGTAATCATTGAGAACCAAATCTCCCCCATCGCAAATCGCATGAAAACCATTCAGGGAATGTTGGCGCAGTATTTTATTATGAAATTGGAGAACGTATCCATAGAATTCATATCATCAGCCAATAAACTGAAGAGTTTTGTAACACCGCAAACGGAATCTACTACAACACAAGGAGAGAAATACAAGAAACATAAGACGGATGCCATTGAAATTTGTGGTAAAATCATAGAAAAGCATTCTGGGTTCTCAACCTGGAGAACCGGATTCCAAGAAAGTAAAAAGAAGGACGATTTGGCCGATTGTTTTTTACAAGGTCTATGGTATTTGAAAAAACATAATATATATTTAGATTCGTAAGAATTTAAAAACAAAGGTGTAGTAATAAAATAATACATCATGGAGGTGATAGACATAGGATTAAATGATTTAGAGCCCATCACGCTGGATTTTGATGATTCAAAGTCATTGAATTTAGGGGGTTCCAGTTCCGGTTCTCAATTCGGGATTGAATTATTGATGAATGATAAAAAAAGGGGGGGTTCAGGTGGAACCACCACTATAGATTTAGGTGATTTGGATAATTTGGAGAATGAACTCAATGAATTATCTGGTAGTAAATCGGCTTACAGCGGTAGCAGTAGCGCAAGCAGTAGTGCAAGCAGTAGTGCAAGCAGTAGCGCAAGCAGTAGCTCAGGATCAAGTAATACGAAAACCCTCTCTGGATTAGCAAGCGACTTTTTCGGTTTCTCAAAAGCGCCAACTGAAACCGGATCTGGCCCTTCCGTATCATTCGCAGATGATACTAAAACCGACTCTAAAGTGGGATCTGCAACGGTGGATAGTATGGGATCCGCAAAAACGTGGGATGGGTTCTCCAAAATGAATGAAATGCCTACTCATAACGCGGGAAGCGACTCATCTAGAATGAGCGAGCGCGAAAAACGCCGTAAGAAGCGAGCTATGATTAAGAAGTTGGAGGAGTGGCATGACAAGGGGCTTTTGAAATCATCGTCGCGATTTACAATGGACTCTAATTATGAAGAGGTGGAAGACGAATATGAGACTGCGTTAGAGGATAAACGTAAAAAAGACGGGGTTAAATTGCAGGGTTGGTGGTTCACAACTTTTGTAAATACGATTGAGTACGCAAACACCGCATTTAATCCTTTTGATATTAATTTGGATGGTTGGGGTGAGCAGGTCAGTGAGGATTTGGAGAGTTATGATGAGATTTTCGGTGAATTGTATGAGAAGTACAAGGGTGGAAAAATGGCGCCCGAATTATCGCTTTTATTACGTCTAGGTTTCAGTGCATCCGTTGTGCATTTTACGAACAAGGCACTTTCAAGTAGCGTGCCTGGGTTCAATGATGTCATTCGCCAGAGTCCCGAATTGATGCGTGCTTTTACGAATGCGACTGTAAATACGATGAGCCAGAGCTCTCCTGGATTCGCCTTTGCAAATACTTTGATGCAGGAACAGGGAAACAAACCTCGCGGACCTCCGCCACCCATGCCAGTGGAAACCAAAAATCAGCCCCCACCCCATCGTCCGGGTTCCATGGTTTTTACCGATCCTCGTAATGATATTCAGGCTGCGAGAGGTACGATGTTTCGCGAATCGGGTGTAGATATGAATCAACCGGGAATTTCATTGAATCAACAACAGCCTCAGGTGCCGGCTTTCCAGAATATGGCATTACCACCCCAACCACCCAATCCCGAACAACAGCCTACAACACTTCGCCCGGAGATGAGAGGCCCTCAGAATACTGATATTGATGATATTTTGGCAGGATTGAAACCACGATCTATAGCCATGTCAACCCCGACAGAAGAAAACGATTCCATGATTTCAGTAACTTCATTGAAGGATATGCAAAACTCTTCTATGCCGAAGCGATCACGTAGAAAGCAGAGGTCGGATAAAAACACCATTTCATTGGATATATAATGAATGATTTGATAGAGGGGGGTCTTTTTATAGATAAATTCATTTTGTCTACAAAAAGAGATAAAAACAAGGATATATAAAAACCAAAAACCAAAAGAATGGAAGGTAATGCACCCATATACGTTTTTATTATTCAACATGGGCAACCTAATTTGAATTATTTTGTTTATGCCGCCAATGATTCGTCATATGAAAAAGCGCTAGTAAAATGCGAGATTTTATATGATTTTATTAAACCACCATTCCAAGTAACACATGTTCTACCCATTTCGCATATCTTAGATGTGGATGTTATTGTGAAAAAATTAATGTGGCAACATGGTGTTGAAAATGTTCGTGGAGGTTCTTATAGCAGTGCAGTATTAACCGATGGTGAATTACAAAGATTAATTCATGAATACGATGCTTTAGAATATTCATTGTTGTCAGATGGAAAAATTATAGATAAACTTGATTCTCATCATAGGGCGGAAGAACGCGAGGATCCTTACTATTTGCATTTTGAGGAATGGGAATTACATAAAAAGTATCTGAAATATTCTGAAGAAAAAGAAAAGATGTTGCAATTCAGGAAGTGCAGCGGAAACACATTTATAGGAAGACATCTTCTAGACGATATTGATTGGCTACAAATTTTTCTGGATTGTGAGTATGAAGAGGGAGAAAAATTATTAACAACGACAAAGGATGAATATAAACGTATTTTGATGGTTTTACACGACATAATGGCCAAATTTGTAGAATACGGATATTCAGAGAAAATACGTTCAGAATATTTGGTCTTTTACAAACACCCCGAATTCTTCCTGGATCCTTTTTTCTATCATCGTCCCACAATTCGTAATTGGAATAAGGATATAAGCGTAGCGCGGGACCATCTGATATTTTTCAAATATATGTGCTACACAATTATTAATCGCCTGGAAGAAATGGAGTTTGATTTATCAGAATATCCTCCAAATTTTGAAAAAGAATATGAAGTGACGATGAAATATTACCAATACTGGAGAAATGAGTGTATGATAAAAATGGATGAATGCGATTGATTTGTTACTATCCCGAAAAATAAAACCCGTCATTTTCAATAACAGTTGCAGGAAAAGCATTGACAATACAATTCCTTTCTATTTTAAGATAAGATGGGTCAATGTTACAGATGATTCCGTAATTGGTTTTAGTAAAATAACTGGGATATAGTTTGGGGTAGGATAATATAACTTCCACTCTTAATTTTATATTGTATACATAGCTCGGTGATGTAAGAAGATATAAATTGGAAACGGTAATGTTTCCCATGTATAAAAATAAGTGATAATTATCAATATCGGTAGGGGTACTATTCTTGGAAGATATTTTATTATAAGAAATATCATAAGAAAACGACGACATTTCGGTATTGATAGAGACCGTTGGAGGCGTCAATAATTGAACAACCGAGTCATTAAAATACACGAGTACCGTTGCTGAGTTGATAGTTACAGTGGCTTTCAAATGAATAGGCGTGTTTCTATCCAAGGTGGGATTCACAAAGCCATCCACAAAAATACCAAAAGGCGCTGTGAATTGGAAATAATTTGAAGAGACATTCACTTGATTTTCAATAACAAGATTTACCAGTGTATTTGTAATATTATTGTTAAATACGATAGAATTATCAGAAGAATAGGACCACTGTTTTTGTTTCTGTGAAAGGTTTTGTGAAAAACTATTCGTATTTATTGCGTAATTATACAATGGAACTGACGGATCCAAATAAAGTGATTGTACGGGACCGGGAACGCCGGAAGAACTAGTGGGAGTGTAAACCATTTTGTTCGTATCTGGAACACATAGTCTGCCATTGGGGACAATCTCATAAATGGTTATATTTGTCATAGGGTCTATATAACTGGTATAACTATCGGGATATCTAACGACGATAGGCGTAAATATTTCATTATTTGTAACTGAATCTAATGTAACTTGTATTAGATGAATATCCGGATATTTCTGTAAATAAACTCCATTCGTTCCCTTCATTGCGTTTACATAGTTTTTCACTTTGGTGGATTTACCGGCACCACCTGAGCTATTCTTGCTATATTTCAACACCTCGGCTTTTCTACGCATATCAAAATCGCGCTTTGTTAAATTGGGATATAGTGAATAGGGGGAAACAGGTTGTAAACGTGGGGGTGGTACATTAAATAACATGAATTGCTTTCGCTGCTGACATATTGTGTTTAAACAAATATCAATCGTTGACATTAATATATAATGCCAAATATATAATCTTATTTCATGGATAGAGAATAAATATAACTTTACACATGAAACTACCGATCTATTCGTGTTGTCTATACCACAAACTGGATAAATATGAGTAATTGGCAAAGGACATATTCTTGGATTGACTCTTGCTGATCGTCATGTTCGGTCCTGAATAAACAAGCGTATTAATCTCAAATACATTCAATGCGTATGTATAATATCGCAAATTGGATAACTTTCCGGAAAATCCACCCGATTGACATACAAGCACATCGTTATAATTTTGTTTGGGTGTGTTCTGGAATGCTAACCGAGTGGTGACGACTCCATTGATATATGCATCTAGAACCATATTCTCAAGACGTAAAATGACATTGAACCACTTATTTAACGGAATATTATCAATGGTAAATGTAGTATTCGTGTCCGTTCCTGAGACTGTATCCATAATAACATAAAGAGCATTATTCTCTGGAGTTATATAAAGCCCGGGTGCATTATTTGGAGAGGCTAAATTATCAGAGCCAAAACTATTGGATCCTTTACTAAATATATGATTGTAAGATCCTTTCGTATTGCCAAGATCGGATACATACAACCAAACCGACCAAGTAAATTCGGCTCCTGTACTTTGATTATTAGATCTGCCAACAAAAATGGAGGTTGAGTTTTTTGGATCTTGTGGAATTATGGTGGAGTTGGTACCATCCATCATACCATAAATCAAGTATGGATTAGACATTGGGCTCGTAAAATAAGTAATCAATGAAATACCAATGTTTATTAAGAATACAAATACAATGATTGCGAAAATCAAAAAGGCGAATTTCGCAATCATTGTATTTGAATAGCTAAAATCGGAAGGCGCCGATGGCTGTTTGCTAAATTCTTGTATGGAATTGGAAATATTGTTTTTCACAGTATCCACAGTATTGGAGACAGCATTCATACCATTCTGTATTGGTTCAGGAACATTAAACGGTTGGGCCATTACTGGTTGTTGTGGCTGAACATTCATTTTTAATACAATACTATATACATCCTTTCATATTTAAATTTCATGGATAAATACAGTTATTCATGAAATAACAAAAGAACGAAAGCAGATAGATCTTTTGTCTTTATCTCTAAAATAAGGTGATTGTGCTGTAGGCCAAGTTATTCTTTAAAATATTTAATTGTGCACCGAATGTAGTGAACCCGCCCAATAGCCCACCTTGACCATTTCCTTGTAAATAAATGGTCCATGCAGTCTGGGGATCTATCGGTGTGTCCCAACGCGTGAATTGACTAACATACGCATCCAATGGGACTGCTACGTCTCCTATTTGTATTGGAACAGTAGCAGCAGGTTGGGTTGCAGGAAGAACCGCAGTATTCGTATCGCTTTGATCCGCTGGTATATACGCCCTCTGAGATTTTACCAATTTACCATCTAAATAAGCATCCACAAATTGATTATCCACACTTATTAAAACACATACCCATTTTTGAATGGGGAAATTATCAGTAACAATCATGTTTTGCACGGAGTTATCGTTCATTCCAATATTATAATAAAGGGTGGGCGATGTCTGGTCCAATGTTAAACTATAGTATATTTGTGATTTATCCATTCTACTATAAATCGTCTTGACAGCTGTATTATCCCAAGTGTTAATATAGATCCATATGGAAAGGGCATAACGTTGTGAATTTGCATTGGTTATACCAGTAATAGGTGGTATGGCACCAGTATTAAGAGTTGCAGTAGCTTTCAAAATGGTGTTCGTTGGATACATGTATTTATATAAGATGAATATCAAGATAACGATCACTATTCCTAAAAATATCACTGTTAGGTTCATATTTTCTAATATATATTTTCATAGATAAAATAAATGGACAAATCTATTTTCTGTTTCTTCAGTGAACCGGCGGATTTTTATTCATCAACAAGTTATAGTTATTAATGATAGCTGTCTGAGTCAATACATCCGGAAAATACTGTACATTACAAATTCCTCCATTCAAATTATGTGTTGATCCGGCCACAATTGTATCCGTTGCGAATCCATCCGGAATATATTTTGATATATCCATACTCTTAATTAGAACGCCATTCAAAAATAGATCCGCTATGTTACTAGAATAGTTGATGACTATATTATTCCATTTCTGTTTCGGTATATTGAATGTATAAGAGGTCTTTCCACTCAAATCGGTATTTGAAAAATTGACCAATATTTTATCTAAATAAATACTATTGTTTGTCAAATCCACGGAATTCTCATTCATATAAATGAGTCGCGGTTTACCTCGTGCAAAATCCAAAATATTATATTTGAAATTTTTCAAGACCGTCTCTTGTGCATTTATGTAAACCCATACCGAAACGCTATAATTATTATTATAAGTATGTTTGGTAGCCAATCTATACTCCATTGCAGACGGCACCGAACTTAATTCTATTCCATTATTATTAGATTCTTCCTTCGCATAAACCTTTCCATAGTTTAAAGCTGTCACGCGATTTAAAAATACAGGTTCATTTAATAAGGTTATCGGATGAGTTCCTGTTGTATATATAGCGTTGATTACATAGTTGGAGTAAAAATAGACGAATAAAATAAACAATTCTAGTATGAACAAAATGAGAACAGTATTTGTCGTAGATTTGATATCTTCTTTTACTGCTTCAATAATATCAATCAATAAACATGGTATGTAGAATATTAATTTAATGAAGAACCCAGACCAACCTGTAATTGTTTTCAGAAAGTTTTTAAATACGATGAAAAATATAGCAAGTGCAATAATTGGTAGTACAATTAAAAACCCATACATAGCGCTAGTATAAATACCCTTGTAAAATTTAGATAGTCCGTTGTAATATTCTATCAAGGCATATAATGTAAGCCCGAAACTTACCAGGTAAATAATGTACATTTTTATACCATCCGCCCCCGGAAATAGTAAAGCAGTAGGGTCAAAAACCGTGAATATGAGGGCTACTGCAACCATCCCTCCGTACAGTATCGTTTGGCCTCCAAATGCTTTCATATCGGTAATGTTTGCTCTTAAGAAAAAAACAGTTGTAACTGCTACGATTAAGACGCCGACAATTGCAAGTGAAATAAACCTGTTGCGAAATACATGATCTGTTTTTAAATACTCAAATAATTCGGAATTTATAAAAAAATCTATTACAGAAGTTTTACTCATAATTATATTATCGCGAGAGAATAATCATTTGTGGACCATTCGCAACTAGAAATGTTCTTTGTGAACCCTAAAGTCAAAGGTTTTCCATGGCAGTTTTTTTACCATGACATTCACGGCAAACTGCCATCAGATTATCCACATGATTACTACCACCGTCTTCTAAGCGAATTTTATGATCCACCTCAAACCATGCATTGAGTTGATTACCACAACCACCGCAGCGCCAATTTTGACTAGAAGCAACGAATTTTTTCTTTGTTTCACTGACCGACCGTTTTGTTCCTCCTCTTCCTGAAGTACGAATGCGTTCCTCCATGGCCACGCTTCCGCCTTCTAGACCCCCTCCTCCCCTGAATTCATTTGAACCATAACCACTAAAATTCAAAATGGGCGATATCATATTTGTGGTATTACGGTCAACTGGAAGATATTTAATATATTCATTGGATGCAACCAGCATCTTATGGGCTTGATCGGGATTTTTCTTGAAAAGCCAATAGATACAAAGCGCGGCTACTGCCACCCCCGCCATCTGTATATACTTCTTCCCAGTCAGAGCCATTTTCAAATATTTGCCTTCAGTATAAATATTTGCCATGACAAGGCCCGCAATCAGCATGATGACCAATTCAAATCTCATATGTAAGTTTTACAAATTCTTATTCTTATAATAATCGTAGATTATTTATGAAATAGATAGATGAAAAAACTGAAAACTATGATCAAAAAGGCGATGATGATATGCTTTTTAATATTGTATTTTTCGGAAAGTTTCACAGGATTAGAACGATAATGGGATTCATATTGATCAACCGATTGCATAAGGGTGAGTTCATCTTTACCCAATAAGGTATTATAGCGATTATGCATGAAATGTACCCATCGTTCAAATGATTCGCGGCAATCTAAATAAGGTGTCACGGGATATTTGTCAATCATTTTGCTAAATTTATTACCAATCGCAGTATCTGGTATGAAAAGTGGCATGTTCTGTATCAGATCATAATATTTTCGTTTCGTCACATTATTTGGTCTTTCGGGATAAGATTTGGCGACGGTATGTAAAAAAAACCAATAATGCGGCCCCCAAACACTTGGATCAAATTTTTTGGGCATTATTGAATACAGGAATACAGATTACCGTTATACATAAATAACATAAAAAAATCATTCTATATACTCATAGTAAATGGATACTTATTGTAATAATTGCGGGAAAAATGGTCATGTTTATCATCAATGCAAAATGCCGATTATAAGTATTGGAATGATTGCCTTTCGCGTGAACCCACAGACCAGTATTTTGGAATATTTGATGATTCGTAGGAAAGACACATTGGGATATATTGATTTTATGCGAGGAAAATACGCCATCAATAATAAGAATTATATTCTGAATATGTTCAAGCAGATGACGACTGAAGAAAAACGGATGATTTTGACCCATGATTTTCATGAATTATGGTCTCTTTTATGGGGTGAAGAAATCAGCATGAACCAATATCGCACGGAAGAAATCATTTCCAAGGACCGTTTTCATCAATTGAAAGGAGGAGTCAACTGTAAAGGTGAGATTTATAATCTACAAACACTTGTGGATGAAAGCGCAAATTTTCCACAATGGGAAAACCCGGAGTGGGGATTTCCCAAAGGCCGCCGAAATTATCAAGAAAAGGATTATGAATGTGCGGTCCGAGAATTTACAGAAGAGACGGGTATTCACCGAAAATTTATACGGAATATTGATAATGTATTTCCATTTGAAGAACTTTTTACGGGGTCTAATTACAAATCGTATAAGCATAAATATTTCCTATGTTGTATTTCCTATGCCGATTCCATGAATATCAATAATTATCAACGAAGCGAAGTCAGTGATATTGAATGGAAAACATATGATAACTGCATGACATCTATACGGGGGTATAATTTAGAGAAAAAACGAGTGATAACCAATGTCCATAACTGTTTGAACAAGTGTCGGTTGTTTACGGTTTAGACCTTGGGGTATTAGACCTTGGTTTATCAGACTTTGAAAAGGAAACGGAGCGATTATTATATAAATATATCACTATTTATATAATATGGAAGATAAACAAAAGGAAGACAAAAAGCACAATAATAAGACAAAAAAACGGCAACCGAATATCGTAGATCAACTAACCGAAATAAAACCCATCGTTATACGAAAAAAAAAGCCGATATTGAATATTATAGAGGGCGCTTTTGACTCCGTACAAAAGGTAAAACCATTTCACGAAAGTAAATCCGCTGCTCAAACCGCTGATTCGCCTGTATCTTCTCTATCAAAATGCCCTACTGGAACTCGCCGTAATAAAGACAATGAAATATGCGAATCTACTGGAAATTTTACGAGAAAATACCGTAAAACCGATTATAATGTTTTTGCAATTGCAGACAAGGAAACGGAAACCTATAAATATGAAGATATGCCATTACAGGTTCTCCGACTTATTTGGGCAAAACGAATCAATCGGGATATCAAGGATAAAAATGCGAAATTTAGTACTTATCCTTTCAAAAATGCGGCACTATTGACTACTGAATTACGGAGAATGGATACAGAAAAAGACAAAGAAAAAGTTAAACTGAGTGAACCCATGAGTTTAGTTGAAAAAACCATTGAATCAAATGCCAATGCGGGTTTAGAAACACCATTGAATATACTGGAAACTGCTGAACAAAAAATAAAATCGGTTGCTTCATTAGTTCCTAACGATGAGACTCTAAAATCTATGGCAATTGAATCTGGAAACGAACAACCCAAACCATTGGGTGTAGTTCAATCAGAAAGCGAAGGAGAAAGTGAAAGCGAAAGCGAAGTACCCCTATCCGAAGAAACAGTTGTTGAATACCCCACCGATAATATTCAAATTATTGAAAGTCAAGATGTGCCTCTTGATAGTGACGCCATAGAGAATGCAAAACTGGATGAAATTGTTGAAGCAAATGATGATCTAAGTGATGACGAAGTAGATGATATTCATGACTCTATTGATGCGAATACCCGACTATTACACCGCGAATTAACCGAGCATAAAGACGCCGAGTTATATTCTTTCTTATACCCCAATTTAAATGACCCTAATTTCAATATCAAAATCGCCAAGCGCAAGGAGTTCCAAGACACCAAATACGATGGAACGATTCATGATATCAAAAAACAGGCCGAAATCCTCTGCCATCACGACTTTGAAATCGCACCCCACCAACAGTTCATCAAGAATTTCCTCTCCCAACAGACCCCCTATAATGGACTTTTACTTTATCATGGTTTAGGGACAGGGAAGACATGTAGTGCGATTGGTGTGGCGGAAGAAATGCGGTCTTATCTCAATCAAATCGGTATCAAACAGAAAATATTCGTCGTGGCCTCGCCCAATGTACAGGCCAATTTCCGCATGCAATTATTCAATCCCGATAAATTGTTGGAAAAGGATGGCCAGTGGGTTCTCAATACCTGTATTGGACGTGCACTCTTGGACGAAATCAATCCGACCCATTTACGTGGGATTCCGAAGGAGCGTGTCATTTCCGAGATTAATGCGATTATCAATGCTAATTATCGCTTCATGGGCTATATTGAACTCGCCAATTTTATAACGAAATATACGGGTGTTCCGGAGGAGAGTGGGTTTTCTCATGAAAAACGCAGGGCCATGGAAATCAAGAAAATCCGCGCGGTCTTCAATAATCGTCTCTTGATAATAGACGAGGTTCATAATATTCGTAATACGGATGATAATGGCGATAAAAAGAGGACCGCGATTTTACTCATGAATGTGGCGAAATATAGTGATAATATGCGACTGTTATTACTCTCGGCGACACCCATGTATAATAGTTACAAAGAGATCATCTGGCTCACCAATTTATTGAATTTGAACGATAAGCGTGGCAAAATCAAGGCAGAGGAGGTCTTTGATGCGAATGGTGAATTTATACCTGGAATAGTTGATTCTAAAGGTAAAGAAGGTAAGGAAGGAGGCCGAGAACTTTTACAAAGAAAGCTCATTGGATATATTTCTTATGTTCGTGGAGAGAACCCCTACACATTTCCTTATCGTATTTATCCCGCAGATTTTGGACCCGAAAATGCATTGGCTTCCATTACTTACCCCGCAAAACAAATGAATTTGAATCCGATTGAAAAACCGATCCAATATATTCCTCTTTTTGTAAGTCCTGTTGGTGAATATCAAGCGGGGGCTTATCAATTTATTATGGAATTTATGCGTAAGAAATCTTATAATATTACCACGAAAGAGGGTGCGGAACGAAATATGCCGACTTTTGAGAACATGGAGCGTTTTGGATACACGTTGTTACGTCGGCCAATTCAGTCACTCAATATTGTATATCCTAGTTCGGAATTGGAACAATTGATTAATCCCTCGGCGAATGTTCCTGTAGCAGTTCCAGAAGTTTCACAATTACCAGCTGAGGCAGGAGTTGCGGAAAAGGAGCAAGAAGAGGTTCCTTCTCAAGAGGGTTCTCAAGAATCTCCTCTGGAACAACCCGTAGAACAAGAACAACCAGTAGAACAACCTGTAGAACAACCTGTAGAACAACCTGTAGAACAACAAAAAGATACTCAACCAATACAAAAAATGGCAGGCGGTGCGGATGAACCCGCAATACCGTTTGATGCAGAAAAACAAAATGAAATTATTCGGCGTATTCTTGGAGAACCTGGTCTTTCTCGCATCGTTTCTTCCAAGAAAACGGAAACACCACAGCCACTTCGCCACCAGTTTGAGTACAAGGAAGATGTCTTGAAAACCTACGGTCCAATCTTTAGTCCAGCTGAAATAGGTAAATATAGTGGTAAAATCGCCGCGATTTGTAATAGTATCAAGTCATCCAAAGGTATTGTGTTGGTCTATTCAGAATATATTGATGGTGGGCTCGTTCCACTCGCCCTCGCTCTGGAAGAAATTGGATTCGCCCGATTTGGAACTGCCGGACATACTCGCTCTCTTTTCAAAACTCCGAGAACCGAGGCAGTAGATTCCATCACATTTGAAGCAAAATCCGCGTATACCGGGGCGAAATTTACACCCGCCAAATATCTCATGATTACCGGAGATAAACATTTTTCACCGAACAATGCCGCAGATTTGAACTATCTTACCAAAAAAGAGAACAAAAACGGAGAACTTGTCAAGGTGGTTCTCATTTCTAGGGCAGGAACCGAGGGTCTAGATTTCAAAAATGTCCGCCAAGTCCATGTCATGGAGCCGTGGTACAACATGAACCGTATTGAACAGATTATTGGCCGTGGTGTGCGTAATTTCAGTCATTGTGGATTACCGTTTGAACAGAGAAATGTACAGATTTTCTTACATGGTTCTCAACCCTCTGGCGATGAAGAGCCAGCTGACCTGTATGTTTATCGGTCGGCGGAAATGAAAACGACACAAATCGGTCGGGTGACGAGATTGTTGAAGGAGGTCGCGGTGGATTGTCTATTGAATATTGGCCAAACAAATTTCACTGCAGAGAAGCTCGCTACGCTCGCCGAGAACCAGACAATTGAATTGGAACTTTCTAATGGTAAAAAAATCCCCTATAAAATAGGTGATAAACCCTTTACTGAACAATGCGACTATTTAGATAATTGTAATTTTACCTGTAGTCCCACAGCAGAGATCAAACCCGAGGATATTGTCAAAGATACTTATACAGAGGATTATTTACGCACGAATTATGATAATATTTCCAAGCGTATTCGTGAGCTTTTCCGCGAGAAAACCGCCCTGGGATATTATGAAAAAGAGCCACTCATTCGCGCCATCAATATTGTCAAGGAGTATCCTCGTGAACATATTTTCTTTGTTCTTTCTCAGTTTGTAGAGAACCGGGAAGAATATTTGTTTGATAAATACGGTAGACGCGGAAATTTGATTAATAAGGAGGATATTTATGCGTTCCAACCGGAGGAAATCACCGACCAAAATGCATCTATTTATGAGCGTGTTACTCCCATTGATTACAAACGACCGTCGTATGAATTGGAAATTACAAAGAGGATTCAAGAAGGAACCAATGAGCCTATTAGAGAAAAAGCACCAGTTGAATCTGAAGCCGAGGGTCTTGTAGAAGGTACCGAAAAACCAACGGTAGTAGACGAGTCATCTACCAAGGTCTATAATATGATTATTGAGGAGTTGACCGATATTCAAAAGACGGTTCTCAAAACCGATAATACGATTCCTGCTTCGGAAACGGATTGGTATAAACACGCGAGTTTGGTCATTAATACCATAAACAAAATACATAAGATTCCTCTGGATAAAATCATGGAGTACATTATACATCATTATTTGGATATTCTTCCATTTGAACAGAAATTCGCCTTGGTGAAAGAAATCTTCGGACCGGAATACGAACCCAAAATCCAATTGGAGAACCTTGTCGCAAAATACTACCAGGATCGTGTTCTAGAAATCAAAAACGCCAAGGGCGAGGTTTCTGTACGAGGTATCATTATTGCAAAAGAAGAAACCTGGGATTTATATGTACAGCAAACCGAAACATCTGCGGATTGGGCTCGTCGTAAAGAAAGCGATTATGACCGTTTCAAAGGTCAAATCATGAGTAAATATGTGGTTTCTCATGCCAAGATTCCACCCTTGGTCGGAATTATCCATAGTTTCCGTAATCGGGGTTTAGTATTCAAGACGCGTAATATGCAATTAAAGCGAGCGAGCACTGGTGCATATTGTCATCAGAGCGGGAAAGTGGATACGATCAAAGATATTAATAACATCATCGGTGAGCAATACTATTTGGAAAGCAATACCAAGTTCATTTTCAATATTGGACTCTGTATTATTTTGGAGGTTTTATTACGCCATCTTACCGCCACGAACTCGGGTGGGAAGATCCATTTCTTTGATGCAGAGAAGACACTCGTGAATCAGATTGTTCGGTGTAAAGTCACTCCGTCGGGGGATTTGAAATGTCTGGATTAGGGGGTTTCTTTTTCTTGTTCCTCTGTTCAAAAATTGAATCTCAAAAGAATATAGAATACTAATTATATACTACTAATTATGACGTCCACAATAACTATGGCAGGTGCGAAAAATGAAATGATGACAAGAAAGCCACCACATAATCAACCCAAAATGTACGGTGTTTATATCCCATCTGCCCTTACCATGAAAGTGTGCCTGTCCATCAATGAAATTGGGAAAAATATTAAACAAAATTTAGAGACAACGATTTCGCGGAAAACCCAGGGCCGGTGTATCACTGAGGGTTATATCAAGCCCGGCTCTATTCGTGTCGTCAGTTATTCCGCAGGCGGTGTCAATGGTGATATTATTGAATTCCAGACGCTATTTGAGTGTATGATTTGTAATCCAGTGGAAGGTATGAATATCAATTGCTCGGTCAAGACGATCACAAAGGCGGGAATTCATGCGGAGGTGGTGGATGAGAAGGGGAATGTTCCCGTCACTGTTTTCATTGCTCGGGATTACCATTATTCAGATAAGCTATTCAATGCAGTCAAAGACGGGGAAAAAATTACGGCGCGAGTTATCGGCGTGCGTTATGAGCTCAATGATCCCTATATTTGCGTGATTGCCAAGTTGATTGAGGCGCCCAAGTAAGTTGATGGATAGACATTGAGATGTGGGGGGGTATATTGTCATGCATATTTTTTATCATGACAATATAACAATGAGCCCGACTGAAAAAACCCGCAGACAAAGAAGTAATATAAAACAAGTGGCAAGAAAAACACGTAAATATCGCCCTGCGTATCGTTATCCTGCGCTCTACCAAAAAGAAAATAAATACGGTTTAGGGACATATACGCATAAAAATATACCGAAAGGGACTGTCATTATTCGGGAGCGCCCTCATTTATTGGATGAACCCTACGATGACAAATACAAATTCAAACTGATTCGGTATCTTTTGAATACCCATCGCGACGATTTTCTGAATTTGGTACCTCATTCGTTGGATGAAACCACCAATATAGATTATCGTGATTTGGAGGCGAATCATCGGGAATTTTTTCCCGAGTTGGATCAGGATACCATGCGACTTTATTATTATAAAATCATGCGAAACTGGTTCCGATTTGATGAAAAGGGGGTGATTCTTTTTTATGCGACGAAACTCAATCATAGTTGCGAGTCCAATGTGCGTTATTTCAAGAGGGGGAACAATATGTGTTTTGAGACGAAACGCGATATTAAAGCGGGGGAAGAACTCTTTGATTCCTATATCAGCTGTTTTGATTGTAAGGAGGAGAGACAGCGTCAATTGAAAAGGCGTTATGGGTTTGATTGTATGTGTAAGAAATGTTTAACTGAAACGAATAAGTGAAACAAAAGGGGTGAATTTTATACCTTCAATTCCTCATCAAACAGTGGTAACACATCCTTGTCGTGGCTGATGATAATAATACACTTCTTAAATTTCTTGCAATGTTTAATGATTCCGAGAACTTCGCGTTTCAGTTCTCCGTCCAGCGCATTCGTGGGTTCATCCAAAATAATAATGGGTGAATGAGAGACGAATCCACTTATAATATTCACCAGTTGGCGCTGACCACCAGATAGGTTCTCACCCAAAAGACCCGCCGATTTCTCATTCATATTTATATCACTAAACAGATCTTTTACTTTGGGGAATTGCATGAGCTCATCCAAGATTTCCCTGCAATGTTCCTCCTTCCGGCATCCATACATGATATTTTTGAGAACGCTTTTATCAAAAAGACGCGAATTCTGATTCACATAGACAATGTTTCTCCGGAGATAGACATTATCTATTTCGGCGATATCCTTACCATCAATGGTAATCCGGCCTGAACTCGGTCGGTATAATTTGATCAACAGTTTCATCAAGGTGGATTTACCATTACCCGACTTTCCAGTAACACCGATTATTTTATTACGTGTTTCAAAGCAGACCGTGTAATCATTGATGATAGGTTTATCAGCGGTTGTGTATTTGAAACCCACCTTTTCAAAACAAATACGATCAAACGTGAGTTCCGCCGGTTCATATTTGATTTTCTCCAGATCCTCATAATTCACCTTCAAATTATCAAATAAATCAATCACATATTTGGATCGTCCTACAAAATCAACGAAATCAGGTACTTGTTGTAAAGTACTTGTAATACGGTCGCGATATAATAAGAGAACCGTCATGAATGTGATGAAAATCACACTGTCAATTTTTTTCGCATAAAAAAGCCGTATCAAATATCCGATGGATATAAACACGATGATGGAAATCAGAAGAGATGCTATAAAAATATGATAATTCGTAGTATGATGAAAGTCCAAAGATTGTTTGCTTGTTGTTTCCGACTGTTCATATAATTCATTAATCTCATTTTCCGATTCTCCACGATAAATAATCTTATCAATATTATTGAACATATCAGAAAAATACAATTCATCCTTATTCACATGGTCTTCAAACTTATCTTTCACTTCCATCATTTCATCCCATATCATGTAAATATAAAATACAACCATTAGATTACTCAGTAAGAAAAAGACTCCAAAAAGAGGGCTTTTATAAAATAAATAACCGGCGATCATAATAAGCAGAGTTGTATTGGGTAGCACATATGAGAAAATATTATTGAAAGTGTAATAACAAGTAACAGAAATGCGGTAAATGGGAGAACTGAGACGGGTCAAATTAGATTCATCAAAATCTTCATTATTCAGGAGAAGGATGAGCTTTACCATTTCATGTCGCACCCAATGTTTCAACTTCGTCAACAATATATGCTGATTGATCTTGTAGTAGTTGTAAAGAAACATGAATATGATGGACACTAAGATAAAATATTTGAAATATTCGTATGTGAGTTTTTGGTTGTTTTTTTCTATGGATTTGATGATGTCTGCAGTCAGAAGAGAAATTCCATTGATTTGGAAAAAGTTGATGGCGAAACTGAGAGCAATGATCATCGCAGTTCCGAGTTTTTCTTCTTGGAAAAAATTACTCAGTAAATAAGACAAGATATTCATTTTAAAAGCCTGTATAACATATATTAGAAATAAAAAACGATATAAAATTTCTTCGCATTTACATAACAAACGATAGTGTGAAATATGAATATTACAGAAATAGAAACGATGAAAAAGGCGATTGAATCCATGCCCAAGAAGAATCAGGTAGAAGTTCTTAAGATTCTGAGTAAAAATCTATGCAAAATCAATGAGAACAAAAGCGGGGTATTTGTGAATTTGACCTTTTTGCCCCCTCCTGTGTTAGATGAAATCCGCGACTTTATTAAATACGTGAAAGAGCAGGAAGAGTCTCTAAATACAGCCGAGTATCAAAAGACCTTTTTCAAGAATGAGTTTTTTGCAAAAGTAGATAAAGAGGAGACGCCACTATACTATAGTCAATCTTCTTGAAGATTTTCATAAAATCAATATGTCTGCCTATTTGAATGAGGTCTTTTATCATAAAGATGTCATTTCCAGTCCCACGATGGGGATAAAATTACTATCGGAATTTATGCTTCTAGCAGATGACCGAACTGCATTTTTATCAAGGGTTGATAAGAAAGATCCAATAATGGATGAAAAAGGACAGCAAGAAGAAAAGGAAAACGATAGACAAGCCAGAAAAGAAGACCCCGTGGATCGTGATGACGGATTCATCTGGCCACGACAGACCGATACCCTCTTTTGGTGTATCTTTATCATTGCCCATGGATATAATGAATATATGCAAGTGGGACGTAATTATGGAGTGCGTGAACTTGCCGAAAAACAGCGGGTCTTGGAATTTATCAAGACGCATCGGGCAGAAATGAAGGCGACCAACATTCGTATGACAAATATCGCGATTCAGGAGATTCAGTCCGAATTGATGACGAGTCAGCGCGATACGAGTATGATGGCACTGGTCGCATTGGCTGTCTATTATCGTGTGAATTTGATCATTATGGGAATCAATGAAAAATGTATGATGGAGATCCGGTCTTCTGCAGATGATGAGGGGATTCCCACCTATTTGATTCAAAAGATGGCGCAGGGTAAATACAAGATTCGGCCGGAGAATTTATCGCGAACGCGGATGGAGTCTTTGCGACGAGAAGTGGTTCCGCTGCATTCGTTTGAGAAGCCGTTGGCACCGATGTCGGCATTTAAGGTTGCCGATTTACAGGAATTGTATACGAAATTGGGATTCTCGGATACAAAAAAGGTGGGGAAGGCGGAGATGTATCGGCAAATAGGAGAAATCTGTAAACTAGACTAGGTCGCCATAAAAATTGATTATAAAATCAGATAAAAATATGATTTTATATTATACACCTCACTAAATACTATTATAATGAATCATACAGGCCCCAAAGATTCGCTCCTAGTCCAAAAGGAGCGAGACACCAAAGAAGCCTTTCATAACATTGTCTCCGCCTATTTAGCAAGTAATCCCGTTCTCCAAACCCATGGCAAAATCAGCGAATTAGAGGTCAGGTTCTCTTCCAACCCGAAGTTGTCCCGGCCGATTTCCAAGATTGACTATGATAATGTTGTAAAACAGCTTTACTCTTGTGGTTTCGTTCCCGATAATGAAAATGGCTACCAGATTCTCCGTATTAACAACGAATACATTGACGAAAAGACGGGTATTACCAAGATGAGTAATATTCGTGCTGAAGTTGCTGGGGCGGATTTAATACAAGAATATTGCCGGACTAACGATCTAAAGAAAGTCATGGACATGCCATCCACCGTATTCAATAAACTCAAATTCACGCAGAAAATGACACCGAAAGACAACGCAGGGAATTTGATGCGACCCGTGGATAATCCCGACTTTAACTTTCGTGTTTCTTATCAGCACGAAATAGAATACAATACGGGTGCGCGAATTGCCAAAGAAATCATAGGCCGATGGAATGATTCCAAGAAGACGTTTCGCTGCCTCAATCGTGTCCGGTTCTCCCATCCTGATATTCCCATCTTCGCCGATATCAGTATTGTCAAGCGGTCTCGGACGGCAAACGGTGTTCCCGTACCTGCCTATACCATTCAGGAAGCCGGGGTCTTTGATAATATAGAGGCCTATGAGATTGAGCTGGAGGTGGATAATAAACGCGTCGGCCTCGGCACCACTTTTGACCTGGCCCATCTCTTGGATGCCATGAAAAAGATGATTCGGAATATCCTCTCTGCCCTCCAGGGTTCCAAATATCCCATTTCTTTGACGGAAAAGACCCAGGTTCTCCACGAATACATGCGACTATTATATGGAAAGGACACGCAGATTCCTCATCGTATCACCTCCCACTATTTCATCGGCCCCTCATCGTATACTCTGCAAATAGACAATGTGGTGGACCCCGAGTCAGCGACGACAAATAAGGCTGTCCCCAATATTCGGTCAAACTACACGGTCACTGATAAGGCTGATGGTGAACGTCGGCTTCTCTTTATAACCGAGACTGGAAAAATCTATATGATTGACACGAATATGAATGTCCAGTTCACTGGAGCGGTGACCGGTGAGAAGGCCTGTTTCCATAGTATTCTGGACGGAGAATATATCAAGACGGATAAGACGGGACGATTCATCAATTTGTACGCCGGGTTTGATGTCTATTATGTCAATAAAAAGTCCGTGCGCGAAATGCCTTTTATGACCATGGACGAGGAGACTGCGCCTAGGTTCCGTGCATTTCACTTACGTACAATCATAGATATGATCAAAGCCGAATCCGTCTTGAAAAAGGGTGGAAAGCCCGAAAAGACCGATTTTCGCATAGAATGCAAGACCTTTTATATGAACATGGATAAAGAGTCATCTATTTTCTCCAAATGTTCGGATATTCTGTCACGGGCCGACGACGGTAATTTTGAGTATAATATGGACGGTCTCATATTTACTCCGGCGAACACGGGTGTGGGAAGTAATCGGGCGGGCGTCGCAGGAAACCTAGAAAAGATGACATGGACGGAATCGTTCAAGTGGAAGCCCCCAGAATTCAATACGATTGATTTCCTAGTAAAGGTGAAGCAGGATAAATCGGGGCGCGATGAAATCCATAGTATTTTCCAAGAGGGAAAAAGTCTCACCGGGAACCAAGAGGTAGTCCAATACAAAACCCTCGTCCTACATTGTGGATTTGATGAGAAGAAACATGGTTTCTTGAACCCTTATCAGGATGTTTTGGACGGAAAGTTTGGGCATAGTTCATCGGGTCTGGATCGCGAGGAGGGATACCGTCCTGTACCGTTCCAGCCCACCGATCCTTATGATGAAATGGCCTGCCTATGTAATGTTCATCTGAAAAAGGAGGGCGTCAATCAATTCATGTTCACCGAAGAAGAGGAATATTTTGAGCAGGACACCATTGTAGAGTTCAAATATGTCGCGGAAAATGAACCCGGTTGGAAATGGGTTCCTCTTCGTGTCCGCTATGACAAAACCGCGGAACTAAAGGCGGGTCTCAAAAACTACGGTAACGCTTATCATGTCGCCAATAGTAACTGGCATTCCATCCATCATCCGATTACAAAGGCGATGATAATGACCGGTGAAAATATTGTTGAGCAGGCAGTGAACGAAGATGTGTATTACGCGCGTTCCACCAAAGAATCCAACACAGATGGCCTGCGTAATTTCCATAATCTCTATGTCAAAAAGATGCTTATTATGGGGGCCTCATCTCGTGGGAATACGCTGATTGATTATTCGGTAGGAAAAGCCGGCGATCTCTCCAAATGGATTGCATCCAAGCTGTCATTCGTCTTTGGTGTAGATATCAGTCGCGATAATATTCATAACACCAATAACGGTGCCTGCGCCCGCTATTTGAATGAGCGTAAGCGACACCATGATATTCCCGGCGCACTCTTCGTCGTCGGAGATAGTGGTCTCAATATCCGCTCAGGTCAGGCATTCTCTTCGGAAAAAGACAAACAGGTCGCTCGTGCGGTCTTCGGAACGGGGCCGAAAGATGCGGGTGTACTCGGTCATGGCGTCTATTCACACTACGGTATTGCGCAACAGGGATTTAATGTGAGCTCCTGTCAATTCTCTCTCCACTACTTCTTTGAAAACGAGAGAACCCTACATTCCTTCTTACGAAATCTGGGGGAATGTACTCGCCTGAATGGCTATTTCGTGGGAACCTGTTATGATGGCCAGACGGTTTTCAATATGTTGAACGGCAAGGCGAAGGAGGAAGGCATTACGATTCTGAGTAACGGGACCAAAATCTTTGAAATGATCAAGATGTATGATGAGACCGGCTTCCCCGAAGATGAATTATCTCTTGGATACGGCATCAATGTCTATCAAGAGACCATCAATCAATATATTCGCGAATTCTTGGTGAATTTCAAGTATTTGGTACGGATGATGGAGAATTATGGGTTCGTGTTGGTGGAGAAAGCCGAGGCTATAAAGATGGGACTTCCCGATGGCACCGGTATGTTCCTGGAACTCTATAATGCAATGGAAAACGAGAATAAGCTTACCGCAGGGGGTGGAAACAACCATTCCGGGAAATACGGCAAGGCGTCTCTAATGACACCCGAGGAAAAGCGGATTTCCTTCATGAATCGCTATTTTGTTTTCAAAAAGGTCCGTAATGATGTGGATTATGCTCGGCTGGCTCGGTTTGTAACAGAGCATGAAAAACAAGACGCCGAAGTTACAGCGGATATTACTATGGAAAAGGATGCGGCGAATCGGATTCGCAAAGTACCCGGGAAGAAGGTCGTGTTGACAGCGTTTATACCTTACGAAGAGCCTGGGGCGAAAACAGAGGTGCCGGTTTTAGTCACGAACATTCCTACCTATGGTGAACCGATGAAGCTGAAAATTAAAAAGAGAAAGTAAACGAAACAACAAAGAAAGCAAAGAAAATAGATATAAACATTGGTTCACGTTTATACCTATCGTATCCATTTTACAAAATTATTGAAATTATTTATAAAAAATGACCTATTTTTTATTGCCCCGTACTGGGCATAGTATTCAACAACATATTCAATGCATTGGTGGTGAGGAAATCCCTCCCATAAAAATATCGCACTCCTTATCCACATATTTGTATGATATCAAACATAAGCTGACAACTTATGAGCGAGAATGGGACACCTATAAAAAATACACCAACCCATACGAATACATTCATACGACGGTTCCGTATCAAAAACGTTGTGTCTCTCTGCATAAACCGCTATCCCGATCCTTTTTCAAGATGATTGAGATGATCCACATGTTTCGCCTATGTGATATCGGGCATCGGGGTGGCGTTCCGCCTCCGCCGGGATTTGAACCGAGTATTCGGAGTTTCCACTTGGCCGAAGGGCCGGGGGGATTCATTGAAGCCCTAGCTAATATTCGGAATTGTAGCCGCGACCAATATGTAGGCATGACACTTATTAGTGACGAAAATGATCCGAATATACCCTCATGGAAAAAGACGGAGTCGTTCTTGAAAAGGAATCGCAATGTGGTCATTGAAACGGGTTCCGATGGGACGGGTAATATCTTATCTTGGGCGAATTTTCAGCATTGTAAGGAAAAATACGGTGGGGCGATGGATATTATTACAGCCGATGGTGGGTTTGATTTTTCGGCGGATTTCAATAAGCAAGAGGTGAATATTACGCGCCTTTTATTTGGACAGATTTGCTATGCGATTGTCATGCAGAAGGTGGGCGGATGCTTCGTTTTGAAAATTTTTGACTGTTTCAATCAGCACACGGCGGATATGTTATATATTTTGTCGTCTTTTTATGAAAAGGTCTATGTCACGAAACCACAGACGAGTCGGTATGCGAATTCTGAAAAGTATGTAGTCTGTAAAGGGTTTTTTGCGAAGAGTGTGGAACGGTTGGAAGCGGCATTCTTCAAAATGCTTGGTTTGACTGACGCGGCATATATTACGCGATTCTTGGATATTCCGGTACCCCACTATTTTATGAATAAAATAGATGACTTGAATTCGGTTCTCGGACAGCAACAGATTGAGAACATTCATTATACGCTTTCACTGATTGATTACAAGCATAAATATGATAAGATAGAGTCTCTAGTTAAAACGAACATACAGAAGTGTATTCATTGGTGCATGAAGTATAATGTGAAATTTCATACGTTTCAGGTGGAGGAAGGGAGGGAGGTTACTTTTTAGCGGGGAGGTCTTGTTGTAGGGCCTACGGTTGGGCAAGCAAAATTTCCAGAAGCATCTTTATTAATATTATAAAGATTATTAGAATTCATTGTACATTTGGTAAGATCAAACGTTGGATTAACACGTCCACTTTGTCCAGTTCCTGACTTACATCCTACTATAATAGAAGATAAGTTTCTTTGGCCAATTGCTGAATTTGCACTTGAAGTATCAATTGCACAATTTATTCTATTCAAATTTTCTCTGTCTATTTTAAGCGATGCGAATGCTCTATCACTTGTTAATTGTTGAGCCACACAATTAGGGCCGGACACACCATTTATACTTCTACCATAATCATATATATATGCACTACCAACAGAATCAGCAGTACATATCCCTTCCACAAATTGTTCCTTGTCCCCCATCAAATATCGCACCACCGAAAACACAATAATACCTATCACTGCGACCAAAAGAATAACCACAACCGGTCGTTTTAGAGATTTTGAGATTTTCATGATTTAAAAAGAATCGGATAAATATATATATAACATATATATTTATGTCTGCACTATTAGGTCATAACGAACGAGCCAATATTCAATGGAAGGGCAAAACTTTTTCACAGGTAACAAGCATAATACTAAAAAATCAGAATACGGAGATTCCGCGTGATAATCGTAATTTCTTCCGTAGTCAGCCCCTAAAGATTTATCGCCGCGAAATTGCCACCGCTGGTTTACCAAGTCACTCTACTGTTCGGTGCAATCCCCGAACATCCGCCAGCATTGACGTCATGAATCGCCCCGGCGGATCCATCGTGAACTCAAACGGTCCTACTATAGACGCTAAAGGTTTAGCCAATACCCTGGATTTCCATCTAACGAACAACACAACAGAACTCCCGGGCGCATGTTCTAATGATAGCTGCGTCTTTAATTCTCCCGCTGAAAACGCCCGCCGTCGTGTTCGCAGCGCCGGCATGATAAAGCGCCAGTTTGATATTTCCAAAAACAACGATACCTATTGCACGAACACGAACCAATATTTGACCAATCGCAACCGGAGTTTCCATCAGAATCAATACAACTTTATTCGCGTCGGAAATGCTCAGGTAAAACCAGGCGATGCCCTCTCCGTCGGCAATGTCTATTCACCCAACGGAATCAATCATTGTCAAGGATTTACATTCGCTGCGAGTACAACTTTCCAGTACCAGTGGCTTGACGCGAATTATTACACTGTTACAATACCCGCAGGTTCCTATAGTTTTGATGATGTGCGACAACTCTTTTTGAAGACCATGGATAATAATTTCCACTACTACAGATCCAAGGTTACCAAGTCCCATATCCATTTGTTGGACATGGCATATAACTCTTTTTATAATAATATTGAATTACAGGTAACAATGGGAGGACCTGATAGTATTTTCAGTGAGATCATGTATTCCATGCCGGTTGATAGTACAAACTCCAAGGTTACTACATGGACGACACCCATAATCAATGTTATGCCTGGTTTCAAAATTCTCGCGAATACATTGCAAAATGCAACCGGGTTTGCTGCTGGTAATTATCCGGCCAGAAATATAGAATTTGACTTGAACAATACTATGGTTTCCAATTACACAGTAGGTCAACCCACTATTTTCACTTCCAGCCAGAAACCTGGACTCAAACCCCTTTATGTACCCATCTATTACAAACCCAGTAATCCCCAGTTTGCCACTCAAGGTGGAGTCTCTGCCAGTTCTTTCACTTCCCGTGCTCGCTATGATGCTATTACGAAAAATGCAAGTGTTTTTTATAGCACTTTGGGTAAAGAAGTCGGCAATGCTTTGGCCTATGGTGTTCCCGAAAATGGTTATACAGTGAAGGATAAGATAGGGTATCCCAATATCCGGGTGCCGAAATTTTCCAAATATTCTACGGATTTCCAATGCACACTAATGAGTCCTCTTATGACTCGCCAAGTTACTGGATAGACGATAAAAAATATCTATATGCGAAAATTATATAGATATTTGGCCCGATTCATCTTCATCGGAAAGAAATCATGAATATTGTTTTGGACTTTTCCCATTATGAACCCGAATCTATCTTTTTTTTGGAACCCAAACAGAATATTATTATGGATGGCACTTTTTCCAAAATCGTCTTTTCCAATGAATTTTTCGCATTGAATGGGCTGTTTTTTTTCCTACCGATTCAGCATCAGACAATTGATTGTTATATCAACAAATATGTAATGAAATTCTATCCGTCGGCTAGTGCAAATATCCCCATTGTCCAGCAATTATCCAAAATAGAATATTCCATCATTGAGTATTATAAGGAGATTCATCATTGTAAGAAGCGGACCTCGTGTATTTTGACCAAACAATTGTACTCGGGGAATTTGAAGATTTTCAAAGATATGGTTTCCGGGAAACCCCGATCCAATTCTGCTAATAAATATATCATAAAAATAGCAGGAATTTGGGAAACACACGAAGAGGTGGGTATTACCTACAAAGTGATGGAATGCTTTTAGGTTAAGGTCTCTAGCTGCTATCTCTATTCGTGGATAAATGAAATTCGTCCACGAATAGAGATTAAAACGCAGAAATAAATTGCGGTATATAATATATACTAAGATATGCGTGTGGCTTTTATCACAGGGATAACTGGCCAAGACGGTTCTTATTTAAGCGAATTGCTTTTGTCCAAAGGTTATACTGTATGGGCCATTTTACGTCGGTCTTCTTCAATTAATACTGCGCGAATTGATCATTTATTCCATAATGAGCGTCTCGTATTCCGCTACGGCGACCTAACAGATGGTATTTCTATCAATAAGATTCTCACTGAAATCAAACACAAGTATTTTGCGAATGAATTGGGACCGGATGATCGCCTTGAAATCTATAATTTGGGTGCCATGAGCCATGTCAAGGTATCCTTTGATGTTCCCGAGTATACCGCCGATGTGGATGCCGTCGGAACCCTCCGTCTTCTGGAGATCATCCGTAGTTTAGAACTAGACTCTATTATCCGTTATTACCAGGCCTCCACATCTGAACTCTATGGAAAGGTGGTGGAAGTCCCCCAGACAGAGACCACACCTTTCTATCCACGATCCCCCTATGGTGTAGCGAAATTATACGGTCATTGGATCACGAAAAACTACCGCGAATCCTATGGTATGTTCGCCTGTTCGGGTATTTTGTTCAATCATGAATCACCACGGCGTGGCCCCACCTTTGTAACGAGAAAAATAACCATCGCCCTCGGCAATATTTGCAAGGGAGTGCAAGATAAGTTGGTGCTGGGTAACTTGGATGCCAAGCGTGATTGGGGACATGCGCGTGATTATGTGGAAGGTATGTGGCGTATTTTACAGCATGACGAGCCCGAGGATTTTGTTTTGTCCACGAATGAATTCCATAGTGTACGCGAGTTCGTGGAAAAGGCATTTGCGCTACGAGGCTTTCAGATTGCTTGGCGAGGCTCGGGATTAGATGAGGTGGGGTATGATGTTCTAACGGGACGCGAACTGATCGTGGTTTCTGAGAAATACTATAGGCCATGTGAGGTGGAGGAGCTCTTGGGAAATTCACAAAAAGCGCGAACTATTTTGGGATGGCTTCCTGCGACTTCGTTTGATGACTTGGTGAAGGAGATGGTGGAGGCCGATGCATAAGTTTACGGCCGATGCATAAGTTTACTGCCGATGCATAAGTTTACTGCCGATGCATAAGTTTACTGCCGATGCATAAGTTTACTGCCGATGCATAAATATCTAAAACACCAATTGCTCCAGACAATAAATATCAAATTCCAAGCCATTCAACAAATAATACGTTTCATCTTCATTTGCCCATATTTTGTTTTCGCGTGTGAATTCCGCGAAAACCGTTTCCAGATAATGCAAGTCTATTTTTAATTTTTTCAATTCCTGTTCATATCGTGTAATCACGGAAACCACTGCATTTCCGTGATTACATTTTGCCAGGCTCTTCAAATCTTTTTCCACGTTTTTGATTTGGAGTTTTTTCATATAATACATTCGCCAATGATTACGAATGCATCTTACTTGTTGGTCGGTCAAATGGTTCATTTTGATAATAATTTATCTTGTTTCAATGATTTGTGAAATCTGTAAAAAAGGTCTTCAATTTTTTAATTTGGTTTGATTTTTTTGTTGTCTTGAGGGATAGACAAGAGATCGCTTTCGCCACAGGGTCCACAGTGGTCTTCATTAGACCAATCTACCTTTTTCCCAGTTTTTACATAACATTTTTCAATATTCCATCGCCCAAGAGTCGGCTTAGGTTTCTCCGGAATGAATCGTCTAATAATATTTATCAGGAATCGCATAAATATTATAGTAACCGAGTATTATCTAAATCATTTCCCAAAACAAACAGGGGACGTTTACTTTCTGGACTTGCGTGTTTTGTCCTTCTTCACATAGCCGAACTTGCCCTTCTTGGCAAAATAGCCGGCCTTCTCCAATCGCTTCTCCTTCTTCGCCGTCTTATGCTTCAATGCGCTTACAATACGACCATGCTTGTTCATCATAAGATGTGACTTGGTAAGGTTACCACTGGTCTTGTAGACGGTTCCATGGTAAACCTGCTGGCGGGAGCCAATCAGATTCTTGTAGGTCTTTCCCTTAATATGGTAAGTGCCGTCTTCTGAACGAACGGGTCTCTTCATTTATATATTCATGGGATAAAAAAAACTATGGCAAATAGAGATTGGATTTTGTTTTTCCTAAAGATATATGTGTTTGTTATCCTTGAATTACCGGTGGTGTATAATTAATATTAGTAGATATTATTATATTGTTATCATGTGTCGCATTATATGCAATACCAATTTTGGGTTTTGAATTATTGATAAGCTGCGAATAACGCATGGCTTTACTAATATGTGGGTTATTTCCGCCCGTTTTCAACTTATTATAACCAACCATGTTTTGGCATGCTTTCTTATCATTACAATACTTGATTATGTTGAACATTTCTCTAGCGTTATACTATCATATCAGAGAAAAATACGAGACCCCCCTGAAAAAATTGAATCCGAAAAATGGTGAAAAAGGAACATTATTATACAACTCCTTTCTTGTCTTGAACCATGGATCTCGCCCAACAATATCAGCAAAAGACCGATAAACAGCATATCGTGGATAATCCCGATACTTATATTGGTTCCGTTGAGAAAGTAGATGCCGAACTCTGGGTCTACGACGAACCCACCCAGAAAATTGTTCTGCGTCCTATCCACTACATTCCCGGTTTGTACAAACTCTTTGACGAGGGTATTGTGAACTGTCGCGACCATGTTATCCGTATGATTCAACTCGCTTCCGAAAACAAAAAAGTCGTCACCCATATTGATATTGATATTTCCGCCGATGGAACCATCACCATGACAAACGATGGAAATGGTATTGACGTCGCGAAGCATCCCGAGTATGGAATCTGGATTCCCGAGATGATCTTCGGCCATTTGCGCACTTCCACGAATTACAACAAGGACGAAAAAAAGATTGTCGGTGGTAAGAATGGCTTCGGTTTCAAGCTCGTGTTGATTTGGTCCGAGTATGGTAAAGTGGAAACCGTGGACCATGTCCGTGGCCTCAAATATGTCCAAGAGTTCAAGCGGAATTTGGATGAGATCTGCCCGCCTGTTATTACCAAGGTCGCTGCGAAGAATCCCTATACCAAGGTCACTTTCAAACCGGATTATCGCCGTCTCGGGCTCGGGGGGTTAGATGCCGATATGCTGGCTCTCCTCAAAAAGCGCGTCTATGATATCGGTGCCGTTACCGACCATTCCGTCAAAAAAATCAAAATCAAC
>Ga0214921_10001308_pt1 | contig 42991 bp, 35 predicted proteins | sample LL1505_MetaG_FD_177992 | JGI IMG/M metagenome (GOLD analysis project Ga0214921, IMG submission 177992) | Freshwater microbial communities from Lake Lanier, Atlanta, Georgia, United States - LL-1505 | ecosystem: Environmental > Aquatic > Freshwater > Lake | place: USA: Georgia | collected...
GTCTTCAGCTCGCCGGCGGCCTTGAGGTAGGGCACCAGCGTGAGGTGGATGAACATGCAGTTCTCGCGGCCCACCTCCAGCGGGATCTGCCGGATCGCCTCCAGGAAGGGCAGGCTCTCGATGTCGCCCACCGTGCCGCCGATCTCGGTGATCACCACGTCGGTGTCGGCGTCGGCGAGCTGCTTGACCACCTCCTTGATCTCGTTGGTGATGTGGGGGATCACCTGGACGGTGTTGCCGAGAAACTCGCCGCGCCGCTCCTTCGTGATCACCGAGAGGTAGATCTGGCCGGTCGTGTAGTTGCTCTTGCGGGTCAGCGGGGTGGAGGTGAACCGCTCGTAGTGGCCAAGATCGAGATCGGTCTCGCTGCCGTCGTCGAGCACATACACCTCGCCATGCTGATACGGGCTCATCGTGCCCGGATCGACGTTGATGTAGGGGTCGAGCTTCTGCAGCTTCACCCGCAGGCCGCGGGCTTCGAGCAGCATGCCGATCGACGCGCTGGTCAGCCCCTTGCCCAGCGAACTCACCACGCCGCCGGTCACGAACAGATGCTTCGTCACGCCCGGGAACTCCTTCCCTTCCGCCGGTGCCTCGATCCTTCTGCCTCGCCGCCCGGCTGGCCGCGGTCTGCACCGCGGCCGTCGCCGGCGCTGGCTCCGGAACCGGATTGAACCAGCGGCGCCGCGGGTGGTCAATCGGCCGGCGTGCCGCCGCGGCCTGACTGCGGGGAATCCATGGGGTAGAGTTGAAGGCATGCACGCCCCCGCCCCGTCCGCCGCCGCGCCCGCCACGGGCAACCTCCGGATTCGCAGCCTCGAGCCGCTCGTGCCGCCGGCGCGGCTCTGCAACCTCCTGCCGCTCGGCCCCGAGGCCGCAGCCACGATCGTGGCGGGCCGCCGGGCGGTCGAGCGGGTGCTCGCCGGCGAGGATCCCCGGTTGATGGCGATCGTGGGCCCGTGCTCGATCCACGACGTCGATGCCGCCCGCGACTACGCCGCCCGGCTCAAGAGCCTCGCCGACGGGCTGGGCGACCGGCTGCTGGTGGTGATGCGGGTCTATTTCGAGAAGCCGCGGACCACCGTCGGCTGGAAGGGGCTGATCAACGACCCGCACATCGACGACACCTTCGACGTGGCCACCGGCCTGCGGCTGGCCCGCAGCCTGCTGATCGAGATCGCGGCCATGGGGCTGCCGACGGCCACCGAGTTTCTGGAGCCGATCACACCCCAATACATCGCCGACACGATCGTGCTCGGGGCGATCGGCGCCCGCACCACCGAGAGCCCGACCCACCGCCAGATGGCCAGCGGCCTCTCGATGCCCGTGGGCTTCAAGAACTCGACCGACGGCTCGCTCCAGGCGGCGATCGACGCGATGCAGGCGGCGAAGACCCCCCACTCCTTCCTGGGCATCGACAACGACGGCGGCACGTGCGTGGTCTCGACCACGGGCAACCCGTGGGGCGTGCTCATGCTCCGGGGCGGCCGCTCGGGCAGCAACTACTCGCCCGAGGTGATGCTCGAGGCCCGCACGAAACTGGAAAAGGCCGGCCTGCCCGCCCGGATCATCGTCGACTGCAGCCATGCCAACTCGGGCAAGGACCACACGCGGCAGGCGGCGGTGTGGCGGGACGTGCTCGAGCAGCGGCTGGCCGGCGACCGGTCGATCGTGGGGCTGATGCTCGAGAGCAACATCCAGGCGGGTGCGCAGCCCGTCGACTCCGACCGGGCGAAGCTCGCCTACGGCGTCTCGATCACCGATGCCTGCATCGGCTGGGAGGAGACGGAATCGCTCCTCCGCGAGGCCCACGCCCGGCTGGCGTAGCCCGCGGCGGCCGGGCTGAAATCGGCCTCGACCCGGCTTGCCCTGGCTCGCTAGGCTGCCGCATCGGACATGTTCCGCAGCCGCGAAAGGATTCGCCCATGTGCCTACGACTCGCCGCCGTCGCCGTTCTCGCGCTCGTCACCCGGCCCGCGGCGGCCCAGGTCGCCCTGCCGCCGTCCACCGAAGAACTCCGGACGGTCGTTTCGGCCCAGCAGGTGCTCGACGAGTTCGGCGGCCTCCAGATCGAGTCGATCCCCCCGGCGATGCTCAGCACGGCCCAGGGCATCGCGATCTTCCCCAACATGATCAAGGGGGGCTTCATTCTGGGCGTCAACTACGGCAAGGGCGTCTTGCTCGTCCGCCGCAGCGACGGCTCGTGGAGCCCGCCGGCGATGGTGACGATGGGCGGCGGCAGCCTCGGCTTCCAGGCCGGCGTGCAGGCGGCCGACATCGTGCTCGTGTTCGCCACGCCCCGCAGCCTCGAGGGCATGATGCGGGGCGAGAAGGTGACCCTCGGTGCCGACGCCAACGTGGCCCTCGGCCCGATCGGCCGCTCCGCCAACGCCGGCACCGACGCCCGGATGGGCGCCGAAATCTATTCCTACGCCCGCTCCCGGGGCCTGTTCCTCGGCGTCTCGGTCAACGGAGCGAGCCTGTCGCTCGACCCGAACGCCAACGCGATGCTCTACGGTCGCGCCGGTATCACCCCGGCCGACATCTACGAGGCCAAAGGCCTCGCCTACCATCAGGAAGTGGCCTCGCTGATCAACGACATCACCGCACGGTCCCGCCCGCCCCAGGCCCAGGTGCCAGTACCGGGGACGACGGCGAAGGTGCCCCAGCCGCTACCGGTGCAGCCTGTCTCGGCACCGACGCCGGCGCCGGCGGCTCCCGCGGCAATCGCCGCGCCGCCCGCCGCCCCGGCTCCCTACGCGCCGCCCGCGGCCCCGGTGACGCCGCCGCTCGTGCCGATCCGTTAGGCCCGGTACCGCCCTGGCGGATCGGGCATAATCAGTTCATGACCACACGCCATTTCTTGACCGACGAGACGTATTCCGCCGCCATCGATCGACTCACGACTGCCGAGAAGATCGCCCAGAGCATGGCGATGCTTGACTGGAGCCGGCGCTGGATCGGCCGGCAGATCGCCGCGGAACTCGGGCCCCTGCCTGACGAGCGGCTGCGGTGGGAGGTGGCGCTCCGGCTCTATGGCAGTGAGCCCGCCACGTGCCGGCTGATCGAAACCGCCATCGCCGCGATGGACCGCGATGTTCCCGGCTGAGACGTTCCAAGTCACGCTCGCGAAGCTGGCGGCAGCCCTCGATCGGCTTGCGATCCGGTTTCACCTCACCGGTGGCGTGACGACGATCGCCTACGGCGAGCCTCGGATGACGCAGGACGTCGATCTCGTCATCGACCCTCTGGCGACCGGCCGGCAGATCGAGCCACTGCTGGTCGAGTTGCGAGCCGCGGGGTTTCTAGTGGACGACGAGACGGCCCGCCGCGCTGTCCGCGACGCGGGCATGTTTCGGGCACTCGACCTCGCCGAGTCACTCAAGATCGACCTCTACCCAAGAGAGCTGATCCCCGGCGAGTTGGGCCGGTCCGTAAGACTCGAGGTCTTCGAGGGTGTCTTCCTGCCGGTGGCATCCCGCCCCGATGCGGCTGCGTCGAAACTCGTGTGGGTGTCCAAAGGCAGCCACAAGAGCCGCCGCGACCTGCGGCAGCTCTGGCGTAGGGCAACGCCCGACGAACGGTCCCTGGTCGAGCGACTCGCCCACGGCCTGAACCTCGAATCGCTCCTGCTCGACGTGCTCGCGGAACCCGACGAGATCGCCCCGTAGGCAAACTCGCTCATCCGGTCCACTGCCGCCACTTGCGCTTCAGGCGGAAGCGGATGCTGCGCAGGCCGTCGGGCACCCGGTCGAGCCCCACGACCCGTGCCGGACCGCGGCGGCGGGAGACGCGGTCGATCGGGGTGGTGAAGATCCGCGCGAACTGGGCGAGGATCGCGTCGGCGTCGGCACACCGGGGCACGCGGTCGCCGCGATACCAGGGGCGTGCGAGCAGGCCCGCGTAGAGGTCGGGGTCGCGATCGGCGGCCACGACGCGATCCACGAGCAGGTCGAGGGCGGCCGAGGCCGAGACGCCCGGTCCCGGCGGCGTGTCGTGAAATGAGAGAAAGCTCCGCGTGTCGAAGTCGTTGCCCACGAGCGGATCGCCCCAATAGACCGGGATCGTGTTCACGAGCATCGGCTCGGCCACCTTCTCGCTCGTGTAGCCCGGGTGCGACTCGTTCTCGAAGGCGATCGTGAACCGGCACTCGGCCAGGAAGGCCCGCTTGTCGGCCACGCGGCCGCCCACGTTGTTGAACAGCTTGCCGCCCGAATCCACCCGCTTGTATTTGGAGAGCCGTCGGAAGAACTCGTTGCGGGTCTTGCAGAGGGGATTCGAGACCACGAACCCACAGAACCGCGGCCGCGCGGCCAGGATCGCAGCCACGTCGGCCGGGCCGACCGGCTTCGGCTCCGTGGCCGGATCGCTCACGGCCAGCCCTTTCACGAGCCATGGCGGATCGATGTAGAAAGGCCAGTGCGGCAGGCGGAAGTGCCGCGGATGGTCGGTGTATTCGAAGGTGAAGGCCCAGTCGGTCGAGAGCCAGTCGGGGGCGACGTTCTCGCCGGTGTAGAAGATCCGCACGCAGTCGAAGCGGCGGTGGTCGTGCCGGCCCCGGCCGATGCAGGAGTGGATCAGGAAGTCGGGCTCGGCGACGAGTTCGATCCGCCAGCGGGTCTCGAGCAGCCGGGTGAGGAAGTTGTCCCGCGGATCGAAACTGTCCCAAAAGCCGGCGAACCCCAGCCGCACGGGCGGGCGATCGACGGCTGAGGCGGCTGGGCGATCCACGGCGGCAGGCTCCGGTGCGGGGCCGGGGGCGGGATTCGGCCGCAAGCCCCGGCGCGCGTTCACCCCGTGTACAACTCGCCGCGGACGACCTGGACGTCGGAGACCCAGGCGATGCAGGCGTAGTGCTCGAAGTAGTTGTGCGAGACGTGCGTCAGGATCTTGGCCGCCACCTCCATCGACACGACGAACTCGACCCGCGTCGTCTTAACGCCGCCGGTGTCGATCACGTTCCGGGCGCTGCGGGCTCCCTGGCCCACGACCTCCGACAGCGTGAAGCCGGTGGCACCGAGCTTGAGGCCCTCCTGGGCGATGTCGTTCATGATCACCGTCTCTCCGACGACGGTCACCAGCTTGAGCGGATAGAGCTGCATGGAAAGGTTCTCCGGAAAGGGGTTTGAGGACGAACGAACGAACGACCAGCCGGTGGGCGGGCTCAGGTGGCACCGACCCACTTCGCCATCTCGAAGTAGATCGGGATCCCGAAGGCGATGTTGAAGGGGAAGGTGATCGCCAGTGCCGCCGTGATGGAAAGCGTGGGATTCGCCTCGGGGAGCGAGAGGCGAACCGCGGGGGGGGCGGCGATGTAGGAGGCACTGGCGACGATCGCTGCCAGCACCGTGCAGCCGCCCAGGTTGAGGCCCGCCAGGTGGCCGGCGTAGGCACCGGCGAAGCCATGGATGAGCGGCATGAGGATGCCGAAGGCCACGAGGAAGGGGCCCACCTTGACCAGGTCGCCGAGCCGCTCTCCGGCCACGAGTCCCATCTCCAGGAGGAAGATGCAGAGGCAGCCGCGAAACAGCATACCCTTGCTCTGGAAGAAGTCATAGAAGGGCTGGAAACCCTTTTCGGGCATGAACAGCGTGGCGATGAACCCGATCACGAGCAGGCCGACCATGAGCATGATCGACTGGCCCGTCATCACCTCGTAGAGGGCCTCGCCAAGTTTCGATTCGCGGGCCGGCTTGCCCGACTCCGCGGCCTTGGCGGCCCGCTCCTTGGCCGAGAGGGCGGCTCCCAGCACGAGTGCGATGGCGATGCCGGGGCATTCCAGGATCGTGACCAGCGTGGGCAGGAAGCTGTTGGCCGGATGCTGCGTCTGCTCCACGAACGAGTTGGCCACGGCGTAGGTCACGGCCGACGTGCTGCCGTAGTGGGCCGCGATGCCGGCCGCGTCGGCGATCGACATGCGTCCCACATAGCGGAGCACGAGGAACGACGTGATCGGCGTCACGCAGCCCAGGATCAGCGTCGCCAGCGCCGGCTTCCAGATCGTGGACACGCCGTGTGCGTGATATTCGTGGGCCAGTTCGTGGCCGCCGATGAAACCGATCGACATCAGCAGGAAGATGGCGATCGAGAGGTAGAGTTCCTTGGGAATCTTGATGCCGCCGTGGATCCGGGTGCAAATGATCCCCAGCAGGAAGCAGAGCGGGATCGGCGTGAGCAGGTTTTGTCCGAGAGACTCGAGGATGCGGGCGAGTTGTTCGGCGTTGAGGATCGCGAGGATGGCCGGCGATTGTCCGCCGAGGAGGGAGAGACAGGGAATCATGGAAGGTTCCTTTCAGGGTTCCGGGGACGGGAGCGTGGCGGGTGACGGAGCGTGGGCCGCAGACGTGCGGAGGATCCGCTCGGCGGCCCGTTCGAAGGATTGCACGAGCGGTCCGGGGAAGATGCCCAGGCCGAACACCGCCGCGACCAGGACGGTCAGCGGCAGCCGCTCGCGCAGGAGCATCGCATGGCCCGGGCTGTCGGCGGGCCGTGGGCCGCCGAAGACCTGAAACCAGCACCGCATCACGGCGATGCCGCAGAGCACCGTGGAGGCGATCACCATCAGCCCGGCTGCGACGCCGGCCTCCAGGCTGCCCGCCACGATCAGGTCGTCGGCCACGAACGAGAGCGTGCCCGGCAGGCCGATCGAGGCCATCCCGAAGAGGAGGAAGAACGCCGCCAACGTCGGGGAGTCCCAGAACCGGCCCTGCAGCCGCTCCAGCGAGATGTCGCCCGCACGGCTCTCGAGCGCCCAGCAGACCAGCCCGATGCCGGTGATCGAGAGGCCGCTGGAGATCCAGACGCAGAACGCCCCGGTCAGCTCCATCGGCAGCGTGCCCGCCAGGCCCGCCAACACCAGCGCCGACTGGCTCAGCGAGAACGCCCCGATGAAGCCCCGCAGGTCCCGCTGGACCACCGCCAGCGCCGCGCCATAGACGGCGGTCACCAGCGCGAACGCCGCCAGCATCAGGAGCGCGTGCGGCACCTCGTCGGCGTGCCCGACGAGCAGCCGCACGGCGGTGTAGGCGGCGATCTGCGGCATCGTGGCCATCAGGGCCGTCGACATGGGAGCGCCGCTGAAGATCGCCGGATACCACGAATGAAAGGGCACGATGCCCTTGCGGATCATCACCGCCACGGCCACCAGCCAGCCGCCGACGGCGCCCGCCGGACCGCTGCCCCGCTCCCACGGCGGATCGGCGACCAGCAGGAGCGTGCCCGCCGCCATGCACGCCACCGCGGCCGTCATGTAGATCGCGAACACGCGGGCGGCCGGGCGGCCGCCGGGGGTGAGGCGGGTCGAGCGCCACGTCGGCCGGGCGGTGAAGAACCAGAGGGCCACCAGCGCGAGCGGGTGTGACGTGACAAACACGGCGAGCGTCGCCGCGAGGCCGACCAGCGCCCGCCGCACGGCGGCGCCGTCGAGCAGCCGCCGCGGGGCCACCAGCAGCGTCGCGGTCGCCATCAGGGCCGTGTAGGGGACGAGCGCCGCCCCCAGGCCGTCGATGAACACCAGCCGGCCGCCGCCGCAGGCGTGGCCGAATCCCAGCGGCTGGCCGTCGCCCGTCTGCCAGGCGACCGCCATCGCGAGACCGGCCGCCAGCGCGATGGCTGCGGCGGAGACGCCGACCGTCCGGGGCGTGGCCCGGATCGGCCGCGATGACGCGACCAGCGCCCCGAGCAGGGGTGCCGCCACCGCCGCGACGCCGCTCACCGCGAGCCAGTCGATCGCCGGTCCCAGGGCCGCCGTCATGATCCACCTCCCCGGGGATCGCCCCCGAGCCAGGCCAGCCAGCGCCGCTCGGCTGCGGCTGCGGCTTCGACCAGCCGGACGGCCGGGCCGACGACGAACCGGCCCACCAGCATGTCCTCGTAGCCGCGGTCGAGCGCGACGCGGTAGATCGCCCGCTGCCACTCGGCCGGCAGCAGGTCGACCGGCCAGCAGCCGCCGCTGTCGGGATGGCCGCCGATCGCGGCCTCGAGCTCGTGGCGATCGTGGAGCGCCGACGGCGAGCGGAGGATCTGCAAGCTGCGCAGGATCGCGTGGCCGACCACGTGCACCAGCGGGATCACCCGCCACCCCAGCCCGATCTCGACGAGGATCACGGCGGCCTGGGTCATCGACGCGTAGGCCAGGACGCTCTTGAGATCGGTCTGGACGCGGCCCACCAGGCTGGCGTGCACCGCGGTGGCCGCCCCGATCACCACGAGCGCCCAGCCCGCCACCGGCGCCTCGTCGAGCAGCGGCCCGCAGCGGAGCAGCACGTAGGCTCCGGCGTGGATCGAGAGCGCGCCGTAGAAGATCGCGCTCGACGGGGTCGGCCCTTCCATCGCCTGCGGCAGCCAGCCGGAAAAGGGCAACTGGGCCGTCTTGCCGAGCGACGCGAAGACCAGCAGGAGTGAAATCAGGGTGGCGACGGCGGGTGCCACCAGGCACTCACCACCGGGCCAGCTCAGCTCGAACAGCCGCTCGAAGTCGCCCGATCCGACGGCGCGGTGGATCACGACGCTGGCCGCGAGGATCCCGGCGTCGCAGACCCGGTAGGTGGTGAAGGCCCGCACCGCCGCCCGCACGGCGTTTGCCCGCTCGTGGAAGAAGCCGATCAGCAGGGCGGACGAGATGCCCAGGAACTCCCAGCCCGCGAACAGCACGTCGATGCTGTCGGCCAAAACCATCAGGTTCATCCCCGTGCCGAAGAGCGCCAGCAGCACGAAAAACCGGGCGAACCCCGGCTCGCGGTGCAGATACTTCCCCGCGAACGCGTTGACCAGCCAGCAGAGGCCGCTGGAGAAGCAGACGTAGGGAATGGAAAGGGCGTCGGCCACGAGGTGGATCGTGTGGTCGTGATGGCCGACGTTGAACCAGGTCGCCACGTGGACGACCTCGGGCCGGAAGCCACGTCCGGCCAGGATCCCGAGCGTCGCCGCAGCGGCCAGGAAGCTCGCCGCGAACCCCACCCCCACCACCAGCGACGTGAACCGCTCGGGCAACGGCCGGCCGAGCAGGGCCGGGACCCCGATCACCGCCACCGTCGCGGCCGGCGCCGCCAGCTGCGTGACCACCAGCGCCGCGATCAGCTCGTGGCCCGTCATGCGGCGCCTCCCGACCGTGGCCCGGATGCCAGGGCGGCGAGCACCCGGGCGGGGGGCAGATGGCCGCGCTGGCCGCAATACCAGTCATGCGAGCGGGCCACGCTGGGGCACTGCGACTGTTCCGCCACGTAGGGCCGGAACCCCCCCGCCTCGAACACGGCGAGTTCGCCGCTCTCCGGATCCCACGACACGAGCTGCACCCAGCCGTTGACCACCATGTTGAGCACGGCCGGCACCCGGCCGGCCGCCGCCAGGATCGCCGCGGGCGCGGCGTCGATCACGATCAGCAGCCTGATCGGCTCGTGGATCTCCACCATCTGCAGCGGCAGTCCCGTTCGCAGGTCGCTGGCGTGCCCGTCCATCACGCCGATCAGCCCGGTGATGTTGTGAGGCAGCTTCGTACCCGCCCCGTAGCCCAGCCGATCGACCGTCGAGAAGAAGTATTCCAGGTTGATGCCCGCGCCGACCGGGCCGACGGCGGCCAGCGTCCGGGCGAGGATGTCGCCCGTGGCGTCGGCGGTCGGGTCGTACGAGACCAGGAACGCCCGCCGGTCGAGAAACAGCCCGCGGGTCCGCCAGCGCCGACCGATCACGGCGACCGCGTTGGTGGCATGGCCGAGTTCGGGCCTCACCTGGGCCAGGTCCACACTGCGGGCCTCCACGTGGGCCAGCGCCTGCCGGGGGGTGATGGCGACGGGAGCCGACTCGAAGCGGCGACAACGCTCCTGGGCATCGAGGGCGACGGCGGCGGCGCAGGCCTCCCGCAGCCGCCGCGCGTCGTCGCGTCGTGCGGCGGGAATCCGTTCGGCGTCGAACCAGGTGATGCCGCTCGAGCAGGTGTCGAGCATGCCGCCCAGGAACCACGTGTCGGCTGGAATCGCGAGCCCTCCCTCGGCCAGCCGGGCCCGCACCCGCGGGTCGTTGGCCATCTGGGCGAAGGCCCGGGCGTTGGGCCCACCCTTGCCGCCGCCGCAGGCCCCGCAGTCGTAGGCGCTCTCGTGGGGATTGTTGCGGCTCGATGACCCGTGCCCGAGCACGGCGACGATCGGGGCGAAGCGGGACGTCAGGCCGATGTCCTCGAGCACCCGCCGCACCGCGTCGGCCATCTCGCCGATGTCGAAGCCGGGCAGGGTGCCGTCGTCGAGCGGCGGCGCGTCGCCGTCCCGGAACAAATCGAGCCGGGTGGCGATGCGGCCACGGGCCAGCTCGGCCGCGGACCGGCCGATCCGGGCCGCAAGCCTCGGAAACGCGACCCTGGCCACGAGCGGCACCGCCGCGATCCCGCCGGCGATCGCCGTGAACAACCCTCCGCGCACCAACGTCCGCGACCCGGTGGCCAGCCCGCCCGCGAGCCGCCCATACTGCCGGCGCCGCCTGACGTGCCGCTGGTGGTGGTCGACCGAATCGTCGTCGGGCGTCTCGACGACCGTGTGCGTGGGACGGACGACGATCGGACAGAGCGGCGACGCGTGCCAGTCGTCGACCCCGCGGTAGTACATCGGCACCGCGAAGAAGCCAGCCGTCCCGCAGGTCTCGTAGCCCGAGCCGAGTTCCTCGACGTGCCGCCGAAACGACTCGCACCGCTCGTCGATGCAGACGACGATCTGGCCCGGCGGGGGCTCCGCGCCGGGTGCGGTCGCGACCCCCTGATGCGCGGCCAGGGCGTCGAGCACGGTGATCCGGTGCCGGCGCTCATACGCCAGGTGAAACAGCCGCCGCCGGGCGGTCGAGTCGAACGCGCCGATCGCGTGCTCGAGCCGCAAGACCTCGTTCTCGTCGAGGCCGGCCACCTCGCGGCCGGTCAGGCCGAGGAGCTGCGCGACCTGATGCAGCAGGAAGCCGCGGGCCAGCGTTCCCGGGCCACGGCGGGAGGGGAAGCGATCCTGGAGCTCGATCCGCCAGCCCGCGAGGTCGATGCCGGCGGGGCCTGACCGGCGGATGCCCAGCCGTGTGGCGGCCCATTCCGCCGCCACGCGATCGAGCACCAGCCGCACCGCGAGAAAGTCGCCGAGCGTCGCGGGCACCGCGCAGACCGGCGCCCGGTCGGGCCGTTGCTCGAACTGCCGCACCATCCCGGCCCAGCCGCGCAGGGCGAGCAGCGACTGCCGTACGAACTCCTCCCTGTCGGCCCGGGCAACCCCGCACCGCGCCAGCTCGGCCTCGATCACCTCCTCGGCCCGGCGGCCGCGGCACTCCTGCAGCGCCGCCGGCAGGCCGACCGACCACGGCTGGGCCGGGCCCGCGCGGCCGCCGTAGAGTTCGACCACGGCGGCCAGCAGACCGCGTTCCCGCTGGGGCATCGGCCACGCCGCGACCCCCTGGTCGAGATAGGCCGCGCACAGCCGGATCAGCAGCGGATGCACCAGCTCGTCGGTGTCGATCGTGGGCTCGAAGGCCTGGATCAGGTCACGATGCCTCACCGGCGGCCGAGCGTGGGCGATGGTCGGCCGGGAGAGGGCCACGGCCTCCACGCAGGCATGCCACAGCTCGCTGCAGACGCGCCGCTCGTGATCGGCCGCGTCCAGCCCGGCCCGCGCGAACGTCGCCTCGAGCGCCGTCGTGTCGGCGGCGTTGGATAGGCGGAGGCCGGCGGCCTGCGGCAAGGGGTCTTCCTCCAGGATCCGGCGGCGGGCGGCCTCCGGAAGATCGTCGCGCAACCGCTCCAGCACATCCCCTTCCGTGAGCGTCCAGCGGACGGCGGCATCCGACTCCTGCCGGACGGCATGGAACAGCAGCACGCGGTGCAGGTCGCGGAGCGTGAAGCGGCCGCCGGCCAGGGGGGCTGCCAGCGGGGCGGAGGGCTCGGCGTCGATCACGGCATCGACGTCGACGGCGCGAATCCGGCCCCGGGCGAGCTCCTCGCGGTAGCGGCTTTCGGTGAGGAAGGGCTCCGTCCCGAAGGTCTTCGCGGCCCGGATCACGGCCGCGTCGAACGGCTCGCCTTCGAACGCATGGAGCGTGTTGTGGTGGATGAAGACACCGATCGGCCCCTGCGCGGGGAGCAGCTGCGCGGCCCGCTCGAGGAGCGAGGCGACGTCGTCTTCGCGCGGAGAAGCCGAGGGCAGCATGCGGGCACCACGGAGCACGGGCGGGAGATCCTGGACACGGTTCGCAGGCCGATGGCGACGCGGCAAACCGCTCCGGCTGTCTCGGACAGCACGGCGGCCCGGGCCCGCGCGGCGGGCCGGGGCGGATCAAGCCGAGGGAGGGCCGCGGATCGTGAGCAGCTGCCGCTCGCAGCAGCAGATGCTCCGCGGACCGTTGCCCGTGACGCTTCCGGTGGGCTCTTCGTTCGCCGCACAACAGGCGAACCGGCCGCCGAAGAACGGCAGCTTCGAGTCGTTCTCCTCCTCGATCTCTTCCCCCACGTTCTCGGCCGGGGAGACCGCGGCGGGATCGCAATCCGCCTGGGCGGCGGAAATGGAGGCCGTCGTCCAGTTCGCGTCGGCGGCGGGGGCCTCACCAAGTGGCATCCCGAGCAGCGTCGCGATTGCCGCGACGAGCACGGTGAGTCGGCGGGGGAATCCAGACCACATGACTTCGATGCTACCCTCGCGGGCCTGCTCAGGCAACGTCAGAGGCCAAGCGGCGGTCCCACGGCCGCCCACCTTTCCGTAAGGAAAGCGCGTCGGGTCGGCGTGGCAGCCGCCGTCGATCAGCGGCGCCGGCCTTTGGCGACCCGGGTTTTCCCCGCCCCGCCCGACCGGCCGTCGACGAGCACGTCGATCGTGCCGTCTTCCACCCGATACAGCCAGCCGTGAATCCGGGGCCGGGCGCCCTTGGCGTGCATGTTGCGGATCAGGGCCAGATTGTTGAGGTGCTTGATCTGGAGCTTGACGTTCTCCTCGGTGAGCACGGCCAGCTTCTCCGCGCGGCCGAGCTTCCGCTCCTTGGCGATCCGGTCGGCCGCCTCCTTCGCGCCCGTGGCGATGCAGAGCCAGTCGGCGATGTAGTTTTCGCGGACGCCGTCTTCGATCGCGGCGATGCCGCCGCAGCGGGTGTGGCCGCAGACGATGATGTCCTCGATGCCGAGGTGCACCACGCCATACTCGAGGATGGCCGAGATGTTCACGTCGTTGAAGGCCACGATGTTGGCGACGTTGCGATGGACGAACAGCGTGCCCGGCTTGGAGCCGGTCATCTGGTGCTCGCTGACACGGGAGTCGGAGCACCCGATCCAGAGCACCTTGGGCGTCTGTTTGTCGGCGATCGTGTGGTAGTAGTCCTGGTTGGGGGCAAACTCGCCGGCCACGAACCGTTGGTTGCCCGCGAGCAGGGTGTCGATCGTGCCAGCCATGGGTCTTGCTCCGTTGAGGGGAAGGCCGCCGAACCGCGACCGGTGTTGCCGAAGAAGGTACCAACCCGCCGGGCGGCCGGCCACCGGGCTCAGGAGCCGCCGGTGACCGCGCCGGCGAGTTTCTCCCAGGCGGTCCAAAGGCCGATCGCGAGGAACCCGGCCGCCGACACCCAGACCAGCAGATCCCAAGCCGGGCCCGGCGTGAGCCGCGGATCTCCCTCACGATACCGAAACCAAATCACCGCCACGGCCAGCGCCGCCAGCATGATCGCCTGGGCCACGCCGCTGGCGAGCACCATCGCGACCGGCTCACCGATCGCGATGGCCAGCCCGGTGGCCACGAGCACCCACACCGCCGAGATCCAGCGTGTGAAGGCGGCCGACGCGGTGCCGGCGGGCCCGAGCCCCTGCATCGCCAGGCCGTCGGTCACCATCCGAGCGTTGCCGGCCGCCGCCACGAACAGCGTCGAGTAGAGCACGGCGAAGGCACCCCAGAGGAACACCTGGTGGGCCCACGCCCCGAAGACCGGGGCATACATGGCGCCCAGCGAACGCACCATCTCGCCCCCCTCGGGCACGATCCCCAGCCGGCCGAGCGTGGCGGCGCCCAGCAGGTAGAAGGCGATGGTCACGGTCGTGTAGACCACCATCGAGCCCCAGGCGTCGAGCTGCATCACGCGCAGCCAGCCGCGGGCGCGTTCGGCCCAGGCGGGGGAATCGTCGCGCGGGCCGACGGCCCGACCGTAGCCCTTCTCGAGGCACCAGTAGGGGTAGATCATCAACTCGCTCGCCCCCACGCCGATGATCCCGAAGGCGGCCAACCCCACGGCCAACGGCGAGCGACCGCCGTGGGCGGGCGGGATCGAAGGCTGCAGCCCCTGGGCCAGCTCCGCTCCGCTGATGGCCCAGGCGGGGTTTCGCTGCAGGAGCACCAGCGCGGTGAGGGTGACGATCGTGAACGCGGCCACGAGCACGAGCGAGACCTGCTCGATGAGCCGGTAGCGGCCCACGAGCAGGAGCCCGGCCGTGACGATCCCGGTGATCACCGCCCAGCTGGTGGTGTCGGACGGCCGCGCGAGCCCGGCCACGGCGGCCTCGGCGGCGGCCACCCGCGCGGCGGCGGCGGCCCGCGCGGTGGCGTCTCCCTGGCGGCCCGCGACGGCCGCCGCGATCCGGGCGGCGGCGAGCTCGTCGTAGCCGCGGTTCCAGGCGCGGCCGGCCGGCGTGAGAGGAACGGCGGCGGCGAGCGACTGCGCCACGCCCGCCACGATGCCGCCCTGCTGGAGCAGGATCAGGACGGTCATCGCGGCCCAACTCCACCAGATCCAGTTGCGGCCGCCGATCCGCGGGCCGGGAACCCGATCGAAGGCGGCCAGGGGCGTGCGGCCGCTGGCGAGGGTGGTGCGACCGATCTCGATCTGGGCCGCCACCTTGATGGCACAGCCGATCAGGATCAGCCAGAGAAGGGCAAAGCCGGCGGTGGCGCCGACGGACGTCGTGGCGATCAGTTCACCCGAGCCGACGATGGAACTGGCCAGGATCATGCCCGGGCCGAGATGGGCGAGCGCGGCCGGAAGCGACCGCGGCGGATCGGCGATGCCGGCATCGTGTGCCATGGGGCTCGGAGCGTACCACAGCCCGAAGAACGGTTGGCCCGGGACCGCGGCCACACGGGGGCCGAATAAATGACCTTCCAATCCCGTCACTTGCAGGCATCCCCTGATTCCGCCCCACGGTCGTGGTAAAGTCTCCGGACTGTCGGCCGGGCGGGAAACAGAACCATGTTGATCGCCGCGGCGCGGTGAGATCGAGTTTCCTTCGCCCAAGCGTCTTCATGTGCGGCATCTGCGGGGTGATCGGGGTTCCGGCGGAGCAGGGCCGCACCGCCACCGAGCGGATGGCGCGGGCGATGGTGCACCGCGGCCCCGACGACGACGGCTTCGCCGAGATGCCGCTCACGGGCGATCCCGCCGGCCCCGTCGCGGCGTTCGGCTTCCGGCGGCTGGCGATCCTCGACCTGTCGCCGACCGGCCATCAGCCGATGGTGAATCCCGCCACGGGCGACGTCATCGTCTTCAACGGCGAGATCTACAACTACGCCGACCTGCGGGCCCGACTGCAGACGAAGGGGCACGTGTTCCGTTCGACGGGCGACTCGGAGGTCCTGCTCCACGCGCTCTCCGAATGGGGGGAGGCGGCGCTCGACGAGGTCGACGGCATGTTCGGCCTGGCCTTCTACCAGGCGGCCACCCGGCGGGTGCTCCTGGGCCGCGGGCCGTTGGGGATCAAGCCGCTCTACATGGCCCGGGTGCGCGACGCCGTCGTGTTTGCCAGTGAAGTGCGGGCGGTGCTGGCCTCGGGGCTCGTGCCGACCGAGCTCGACCCGGCGGGCATCGCCACCTTCTTCGCCTACGGCGCCCCGCAGGATCCGCTGACGGTGCACCGGTACGTGCGTTCGCTGCCGGCCGGCTCGCTGCAGTGGATCGGCCTCGACGATCTGCGGGGCGAGCCCTCGCCCAGTCGCCGCTACTGGCGTTTTCCGCCGATCGATCCCACGTTGGCCTCGGACTCCGCCGCCACCGCAGCCACGCTCGACCTGCTATCCGGCTCGGTCAAGCGGCAGTCCGTGGCGGACGTGCCGCTGGGCGTGTTTCTCTCGGCCGGCATCGACAGCGCCGCGATCGCGGCCCTCGCCCAGCCCCAGCACGGCGCGGTGCAGACGTTCAGCGTCGGATTCGAGGTGCAGGGCGCGGCCGACGAAACGGTGGGCGCGGCCCAGACGGCGAACATGCTCGGCACCCGCCACTTCCAGACCATCGTCGACGATGAGTGGGCCGTGAGCCAGTTCACGGAATGGCTGCTGTCGGCCGACCGGCCGAGCATCGACGGCCTGAACACGTTCATCGTGAGCGGAGCGGCCCGGGATCGGGGGATCACCGTCGCCCTCTCGGGCCTCGGAGCCGACGAACTCTTCGGCGGCTATGCGATCTTCGACCGGGCCGCGAAGTTGCGCCGGTTGTTGCGGCCGTTCGCGTGGGTGCCCCCGGCGGCGCGGCGGGCCGCGGCGATGGTGGCCTTTGCTGCCTTCCCGGCCATGAAGCGGGCGAAGGCGATCGAGATGGTGGCCCGCGGGGCATCGCCGGCCGATCTGGCCATCTTTTCGCGCCGGCTCTATCTCGATGACCGGATGACGCAGCTGGGGTTTGCGGCCCCGGCCCTCGGGCTCACGCCCGACTGGCTGCCTCCCGAGGCCTGCGGCGCCTTCGAGCCCAGCGGCGACCCCTTCCACGACGTCAGCCAGGTGGAGATGTCGCTCTACATGGGCAACACGCTGTTGCGGGATTCCGACGTCAACTCGATGGCCCACTCGCTCGAGCTGCGGGTGCCCTTCCTGGGCCGCGAACTCGTGAACTACGTGTGCAGCCTGCCGGGGGGCGTCCGCTCCCCGCCCGGTTCACGGCCGAAGCACCTGCTGCGGGAGGCGATCCGGGGCTCGCTGCCCCGGCAGGTGTTCGACCGGCCGAAGACGGGCTTCACCCTGCCGGTCGACGTCTGGATGCAGGGCGGCATCCGCAACGCCTGCGAGGCGGCGGTGGAGTCGCTGGCGGCCACCCCGCTGTTCGCCGGCCAGGACATCCGCCGGCTCTGGCAAGACCTGAAAAACCCGCGGATCGAAACCCACTGGTCGCGACGGATCGCGCTGGTCGTGCTGGGGAGCTACCTCCGCTCGGTGCCCCCCAGCCCGGCCTAGAGGCTCAAGGCCGCCCCGGCCGCAATCGCTCAAGCGGCGTCAGGGCAATGCACCTGCCTGGACCGGTCACGAGGGATGCCTGCCCCGCAAAGATTCCTCACGGCGGATCTCAACGATCAGCGGCCTGTTCAATCGCAGGATCGCGATCGTCGCTCTTCCTACGGGCGTGAGACCGAAAAGATCGACTCCTCGCCAACAGAAATGGCTGGACCACCCGTCCCGCCTCGGATGATAGAGCGGAACGCTGGCGTTGGATTCAGGGTCTACAGCCTGCGTCTTCGCTCCCTTTCGCAAGGAGCATGAAACACACGCGAGGCAGAGATTCCCAAGCGCTGTGGTCCCGCCGAGCTTGACGGGCAGAATATGGTCGACGTGGAACCGGGCCTCTTGCCCCGCTTGGGAAAGCCTGCAGTACTCACACCTGCCGTGCGCCCGCTGCTCAACCTCGGCCTTGAGCGCAGCCGGCACATGCGTCATTTCGCCAGCCGCTCCGCCCGCATGCGGAGCAACGTCAAAAACTCGGCCAAGTCCACGAGACCTTCGGCTTCCCGCAGCTCCTCGTCGCTCAGATCGCGACCCGAGTCCTGCTGGTCGAGAAGCCGGTCAAGCCTCTGCTGAACTGCGACCGGCAATCGGCACTTCTCCAGATCAGCCGGAAGATCGACGTCGATCGTCAGCGTCATGCGGCACCTCTTTCAACTACCAACGCAAAGTATACGGGCGTTCATTCTTGGGTCAAGCGCAGGCCGTGATCCAACCGTAGCCGTTGCCGAAACCCCGTGGCTCGCACACATAAAAGCCCCCGGGCGGCAGCCGGGAGATGCGAGCCGCTGCCGCTCGGCTCAGCCGCCGCCGTGGATCGTCTCGATCCAGTCGGCGAAGGCGGCGTAGGTCTTTTCGCGATCGAGCTCGCGCTCGGCCAGGCGGCGGGCCGCCTGCCGCATCGCGGCGAGCCGCTTGCGGTCGGCCGCGAGGCCCGCGATCACGGCCGTGAGCGAGACGGCGTCGCCGGCCGTGTAGGCCACTCCCGCGCCGGAGCGGTCGATCATGGTCTGCAGTTCGCCGGGCAGGGAGTTGACGAGGGCCAGCCCGGCCGCCGCGTAGTCGCAGGCCTTGTTGGGCAGGGCCACCATGCTCTCTGGCTTCACACACACGAGCCCGGCCTGACACCGGCCAAGGAGAGCCACGTAGTCGCGCCGCCCAAGCAGCCCGTGAACGACCAGCCGGCAGGAGCCTTCGGCGGCCGCGGCGCGCCGGAGCATCGCCTCGGAGGTGCCGGTGCCCGCCACGTGGATCGTCGCGGCGACTCCCCTGGCCGAGAGCTGCCGGGCCACGAAGGGGAGGATCTCGATATCTTGGCCGGCCTCCAGGCTGCCGGAGTAGACACACTCAATCGGTCCTGCAGGAGCCCCGCCGGTGAACAGCCCCTGGACCACGGCCGGCTGCTCGGCCCCGGCGGCAGCGGAGGCCGCGGGAATCTGTTCCATGACGTGGGGCGGCCGGGGAAACTCGTCCACATACGCCCCCACGGGGCAGACGTGCCGGGGGGTGTCGGCCGGGGCGGTCGCGAACGCGGCGTCGGCGTAGGTGGCCGTCGCGGCGGCGAGGGCGTCGGCGCCGGCCACGAGGGCCTGGCGGCGGCCGGCCATGTTGCCCAGAAGCAGCGGGGCCAGGAGCCGCCGCAGGAAGCCGGGGCCGGGCAGGAGCCGTTCGAACGTCTCGGGCCAGAGGTCCTGGACGTCGAGGATGAAGGTGGCGTCGAGCTTTCGCGCCAGCCGGAGGCCGGCCTCGGGGCTCTCGAGGGGCGGGAGGCTGGCGAGGATGATGTCGGGCCGGTCGAGCTGCCCCGACGAGACGCCTTCGTTGGCCAGCCGTTCGAAGGTGCGGCCGAAGTCTTTGTGGCTGCTCAGCCGGGCCAGCGAGACGTTTTTGTCATACGGCCGGGTGGCCACGAGCCGCACGGCGAATCCCTCGTCTTCGCGGATGCCGAGGGGGGCGGTGCGGATGGCCTTGCGGCGGTGGCTCCAGGTGGCGGTCCACCAGGTCACATCGTGGCCCCGGGCCACGAGCACCCGCGCGAGCGACCAGTAGCGGAGCGGCGGGATCCCTTCGCCGGGGATGTCGTCGAAGGGATCAACCAGCCAGACGGTGAGCGGGCGGGAGGTGAGCGGGTCGGGCGCGGGACTGGGCATGGCAGGAGCCTAGCAAAGCGCCGACGCCGGGCAGAGCCACCCGCGCCGCGCCCGCGTGGGGCGCGGGTTTGGCGGGGTCAAGCGGCGGTGATTTCGACCTTGGCCGTGAATCCAAGGCTCTTCAACAGCTCCTGGCAGTCCTCCCAGCCAAGGCCGAACTCCTTCACGTCGGCCAAGCCAAGCCGGCCAACAGCCCTCATCAGCGTTGGAGCATCCGCGTCCGGAAAGTCGCCGTCGCGGACGACATTCTCCGCCCAACTGACGAGTTCCGCCTGCGTGATCTCATGCCGCAACCACGCGGCGATTTTATCCGCAACCACTTGCTTGGTGATCATGGCTGCGAGTCCTTCGTCCGACGATGCCCCGATTGGCGCAGAAACTGATCGTGTGGCCCGACGAGACTACCGCCGGGGCCCTTGCCCCGAAATCGTAGCGCTAGCGGCTGCCGTAATACCCGGCGCACTGTCGCATTGCCGATTGAAACGTCGTTTGCGTGATTGCGGGAAAGATCTCGCTCGCGCGGTGACAATCAACCCACGTCGTGCTGCACAGTTTCCGGTAGGTATCCGAGGTCAACGGCGATCGAAGCCCGATCATTGCCGCAACGTCGCCAGCCATGCCGGCACAGGCCATGGCCCAGCGCGGCACTGAACGAGGCGGCGGTACTTGACAGGCGTTCGCCATCGCCACGCAGATTTCACGGAGCGTCGGGGGCTCCGGCAGAGCTAAGTTCAACAAAGGCCATCTCGGTGCGTTGGAGGTGACCAACGAAGCAATGCAGCGGGCGGCCAGAGCGACCGGCAGGCAGCTCTTCCTGGCTTCGCCTCGCCCGGGAATCACGAACCTGCGATTCCGGATCGCCCGCGCCAACCGGAGGAAATTCGCGCCATCACCCGCCCCGAACAACGTTGCTGGTCTCACGATCTGCCAATCCAATCCGGACCCCATCACCGCCTTTTCGGCTGCAAGTTTAGATTCCCCGTAAACCGTATCCGGATTCGTCGGTCCATCTTCCCGTAGTGGCCCTGCAGCCTCCTGAAACCCACGGCCGTAAACAGCGGTCGAACTCACACACAAGATTCGCTGCACTCCAACGGCATGACAGAGATCGACGACTTGCTTCGTGCCTTCGGTGTTCACTCGCCACAACTGGCGCTGCATCTCGGCCGTTTCCGTTTGGACGTGCGCGAGGCCGGCCGCATGAACAAACGCCCATCGCTCGACCCCCTGCATCGCCACGGCAAGTTCATTCCTTGCTGCGGAATGTTCGCCTTCGAGACTCATCGAGATGTGGCGAACGTCGGTGCTTGCCGGCGGCGTGCGGCCAACGGAGACGACATGAACCTGCCGTTCAACCAGGTCGGTCAGCACGTGGCTGCCCAACCAACCGGATCCACCGCTCAAGACGACGCCAAGCGCACCGTCAGGCATCATGGCCGATCCCTGCCGCCAGCCGGTGTTCCGCCCCCGCCTGCTCCACCAGATTCACAAACTTGGGCAACCAGATGGATCGGGCGAACAGGTGTGAGGCTTTCCCGGCTGCGCAACGCATGGCTTCCAGAAGTCTCGGATCGGCGCAGAGACGGCCAAGGGCATTTATCACGCCTTCGTCGGCATCGTTTGGCGAAACGACGATGCCGCAGCCCTGCTGATCCAGGAGCGCTGCCAAATCACTGCGATGGCCGGACGTTGCAAGCACGGGCAACGCATGGCTGAGATACGTAAGCACGCGAGACGGGAAGCTGCATGACTCTGCGAATTCGCGCTGCGAGACAAATGCCACGTCGGCGGAGTCGAGCAGTCGCAGATAATCATCTTCCGGCAAGTGAGGGTACACCTCCACGTTGCGGGCTTCAGCAAGTGCCGGCGGTAGCCGAGAGGAATTTTTAGTGCTGATGAGGAACCGAATGGGCTCGCCCCGCATCCGCTCGGCGGCAGCGAGGAGGGGGGTATTGTCGTGGGTCGCGCCGACGTTACCAGACGCAATCACCACGACGGGCGACTCGAACCCACCGTCCCGCTCGCCTGGCACCTCGCATGCAGGCGACACCCACTCCGGGATGACGTGAATGTTGCTACGGCCAACGTACTTCGAGAGGGTCTCTGCCATCGTAGCGCCGAGCGTCATAACGACGGCGCAACGCGCGTAGGTCCAGCGATTGACGGCTCCATACACCCAACCCACGAGACGCCAGCCGGGAAATGGCACGGCTCGCAGGACATCCGGGTAGACGTCCAGCACGCGTACGATGACCGCGAACCGGCGAATCGCACTGACCGCGACTGTCACGAAGGGCATGGTGGGCGGATTGGTGCAAGTCACCACGACGGCATCAGCCCGCACCCCGAGGAGATATCGCGCCGCCAGGATCGTGAACGACAGCCAACTTCGCAGCCGTCCAAATGCCGTCTGTGGGTCGTAATCAACGAGTGGCACGCTGACCACGTTTTGCATCGCTCTGGTTGCCACAGGCGCTCCGGTGACGAGACGCACGCGATGGCCCCGTTTGCCCAGGGCCGCCGCCAACTCGACGAGGCAAGTGCTCGGTACTTGGTTCACGATGACGACGTCGAGCTCCTCTGCGGCGCTCACGCGGTCACGACGAAGCTTCATGGCGCATGGAACCAATCAGCCCAGAAACGTGTGCGGGTTGCCTCGAGAGAATACTTCTCACGATAGGCCGAGAACGCCCGCTCACCCATGGCGCTGACAGTGCCGGCCGATGCGGCGAGGCCGCGAATGGCGGCCGCAAGCGCCGCAGGGTCACTTGGCGGCACCACCAGTCCGCACTCCTCTTCAGACACGACCCGTGACGCCTCACTCCCGCTTGGCACCGCCGCAATGATCGCCCTCCCCGACGCGAGAATGCCGTAGAGTTTGCACGGCACGGCGATGCCGACCAAGGGCTCCCGCTGCGAGATCACGGCAACGGACGAGCAGGCCAGCGAGTCCGACAACTCCTCACGGGGCTGGAAGTCGAGCCAGGTGATATTCGAGAGCCCCAACCGGCGGCTCAGCTCCTCTGCCGCCTGCCGCCTCCGCCCGCCACCAATCATGACAAAATGAATGCGCGGGTCATCCGACACCAGCTGCGCCGCGGCGACGAGGGCATCGAGATCGTGCCAGAGCCCCATGTTGCCGGAGTACTGCACGACGAACGTGGCCACCAGCCCGAGTCGCCGGGCCAACCGCGACTCGGCCAACGCCGGCGCACGTGACTGATCGAACGGGCTCCAGTTGGGAAACAGGACAAGGCGATCTGCAGGTACGCCGTACACCTCGCGCATCAAATCAGCCATATCGCGGCCCAACACCGCCACTCGGCTGGCACGCCGATAGGCCCACCGATTCAGCCGGTGCCAGAGCGACGCGACCACCGACCGCTTGGGCAGGTAGCCCACAGCCACAAGGCCTTCGGGATAGACGTCGTGTACGATCACGTCGAACGGCCGCCGTCGCAGCCATGCAATAGCCGCCACCCAGACCGGCGCGAACGGCGGGTTCGTCGACGCCCAAAATCGATCGACCCGGACGCACAGGAGCCGCACGGTTGCAGCGGCCACGAAGCAAACGTTTCTCAAGAGCCGCGTTCCGACGGATGCCCCGACGGCGAGCGGCAGGCCGACGGCACCGACGGCGATGCCGGGGGGCAACGGCCGCGGCCGGCCAGCAGGGCAGTCCTGGCGCGAAAGCCGATTGGTCACGACCGTGAAACGCAGACCATCGGTAGCCAGCGTGGCAAGGAGTTCCGTGAACAACTGGCTGGTCGACGCCTCGCTCGGGTGAAACACGTCGCACAGAAGCACGATGCGCGATTGAGTCATCCTTTCGCTCGGGTTTTCGTCGTCGCCACGACCTACGCGGCGTTGCCCATGGCTTCCCGATACAAGAAGTCATACCGCTGGAGTACGGCGTCTTCACCAAAATGCGCCGTCGCGTAAGCGACGAGCGCTTCCGGAGGCGGCGTCGACAACTCGCCACTCAAGAACGCAGCAATCCGGGCGCGCAACTCCACGGGATTGTCGCAGGGCACGAGATGGTCGGGCAAAATCGGCCGCAGTGTTTCCGGTATTGCCCCAACTTCCGTCGCGATGACCGGCAGCCCGCAGGCGAGTGCTTCCAACATGATCAACCCGAAGCACTCCAACGCCCGCGTTGGCAGCACGAAGAGGTCGGCGGCCTGATAGGCGAGATGCAAGTCCTCGTCTGTCAGGCGTCCCAAAAGTCGCACTGTTCCCCTGACCCCAGCGTCGCTGATCTGTTGAGCAAGCAGGCCGTGGTCGTCACCGCTGCCCCCGATGAAGAACTCGCATTTGCCTGCCGCAGCCAAAGGCGCCACGGCCGCAATCGCCGTATCGATTCCGTATCTTCGTCGCAACTGCCGCACCGTAAACAGGATTGGCTTGTCAAGCGGCCAACCCAACCTCAGGCGAGCATCGCCTTTCGACAGCGTCCGCCGCCAGTGACGATCGACCCAGTGCGGTATGACCGCGTATGGCTTCCCAACCCCAGGATACTCCCGCTGCATTTGGGATACCGTGAAGTGCGATAAGGCGTGGAGCATGTCGCTCCGCCTCAGCCCCTGCTCTTCGAGCCGACGGACAGCCCCTTGCGCAAACGCGTGGTGCGCCCAGCCCAAGAATCCACCGTGGCGCCAGTTATACGCGAGCTCCTGAATGGCTGGGCTGTGCACTGTCTCGACTATCCGACCTCCGCCCGACTTCGGCAATCGACTGGCTGCGGCCGCCGTAAACAGACTGTGTACGTGTACGATATCGAAGGCGTCTGACGCCCGCAGCCCCTCGAGCCCGGCAAGACAGGCCTCGACCTGGTTCTCAGCGCGACGCACGTTCCAGCGCGAAAGCGTTGGCCGGGCGAACCGACGAACGGTGACGCCCGAGTTCTCGATGCTCTCGCGAACGCTCCCGGAACGCGAGCCTATTGAGTCGCCCACCAGAAGCGTGACGTCATGGCCCCGAGCGGCCAACGCCTGCGAGAGCGCCCATGCGACTCTGCCCATGCCACCGGGCGCTTCGGGAAAGAACGTGTCTACAACCTGCAGGAACCGCACAACGACCCATTTCGTGTCGGACTCATGGCCGAGAGAACACCATCACATTGGCGGTGTAGAAGCCGGCCGCTCCTCCAGCCAGAAGCGCTCCGCGCATCGCGGCAGTGCGGCGGTGATCGATCTGCAGCCCCTGCCGGCTGAATCGTTCGATCCAATACTCGTGGAGTTGCTCATTGATGTGGTCGACGCCTCCGCCCTGCCCAGGCACGGCGGCCGAGAAATACACCACCGCGCTCAGGTTGGCAAGCAAAACGACAAGCCGGTCGCCTGCCTCCGGCGGGATATGCTCTGCAACCTCGAGACAAACGGCGACATCCGGGCGGTCATCCAGCGCGAGAGCAGAGTCGGCTTCGAGGTCGAAAGATCGCACATCGAGGCCACGAGAGCGACACACCGCCAACGCTGCCGGCGAATACTCATAGCCTCGGGCCGTGATGCCATGGCGGCGTGCTTCGCACAGCAACGCGCCGGTTCCGCAGCCGACATCAACGAGCGACTGTGGGCGTGCGTCCTCAACGATGAAGCCAATGATCACACCGGCGCTTCGCGTGGCTTCTGCATCAACATACGCGTAGTAACTGCTGTTATAGATATCGCCACGGCTGGCATGGCGAGCCAGTAAATTCCTTACAGAAACCTTGAGCCTACGAAGCACGCGACTCTTGCCGACCAGTGCGTGACACCATGACGGGAGCCGCCGATATGCTGCGTAGACGAGCCGGTACGGCAAGCCGGCGAGCGTTTTTCCGGTAGTGGTGGCTTCGCCGCCCTTATACACGTGCGTGTCCATGCCGGAATCATCGCTGTCCATAAGGCGTCTTTTCTAAAGAATGAAGAAGTCCGCAGCTCGATGGCATACGACCAGTCACAGGTCCTTACCCGCGGCTCGGCGGCGTTTCTCTACTACCAGATTGACCGTCATCAGCTCGTAGCAGAAATAAAGCAAGCAGAAATTCAGCGCCGGCCAGCCCTCGAGGAAGCCAAGGCGGACGACGTACATCTGAAAAAACCTAGCAAGCGGCCTGAGGGGCCAGAACTTGGCCGCCAGGTACCGAAGGCGGACTTTGCGAGTCGTTCCAAGTTCAGCACTGCTTCCAGACCGCAGGGTGTCAATGATTCGATCGGCGTCCCAGGCAGCATAGCGATAGTGCCGCTCCAGCCAGTCCCGTAGCCCCTTGGCGTTCGCCCGGTGGTCATACGGTTCGTGGAGCCGCCCCACTCGTACGCCGGTCTCGAAGTGCTCCCACACCCCGCCGGCAAAACGCTTCCTCCCGCGGCGCACAAGACGGGGGTGCCAGTTCGGGTATCCCTGCGTACGCTTCAACCATTTGCCCCAAAAAAAGTATCGGGGAGTGAGCTCATAAGCATCCCATAAGTCGCGCGGATCACGGATTACTTCGGCTAAGCGGTCGCGCAGCGGCCGCGGAACCTCCTCGTCCGCATCCAGAAACAACACCCACTCCGAGGAGATCGGCAGGTTGTCGAGGGCCCAGTTTCGCTGATCGGCGATGCGGAAGGGTGGCGGTGGCACGTGCACGACGAACTCCGCCCCGTGCTCCTCGGCCACCGCCCGGGTGCCGTCGGTACTTCCGGAATCCACGATGAAGACAGATTCGCAGAAACTGACGGACCGCAGCGCCGTCGCGAGTTCCGCCTCCTCATTTAGCGTCAGGATTACCACGGTGAGCGGTGCGTGGCCGCTTGCGCTATGAGGCGGGCGACGAATCGCCCCCCCTTCCCGGCCCGCTTCCGGAAGCGAAGCGGACGTGGGCAGGTCGCCCGATTCTCCCACCTCGCGATCGGCAGCCCGATTCAATTTTCCAACTCCTGCACGAGCGTACGGATCGTCAGCTCAAACTTCCGGCGATCGAAGCACCTGGCCGCGGTCTTGTATGCCTCGTCGCTCATCTCGCTTAACTGGACCGGCGACGCGTCTGCCAAAGCGAGCATGGCACGACCAAGGCTGTGATTGGTGTCGTCATTCGGAAACCAGCCACATGGAGAGGAGCCAAGTTCGCTCCTGAGATCATTCCCGGGAGACAGAATCACGGGCAGTCCCATTCCCAGCGCCTCGGCGGCCGCATAGCAGAAATTTTCACGCTGAGACCATGACACGAATGCATCGGCCGCCCGGAGCAGGGTTGCACGCTGCTCGCCGAATACCGGCCCGAGCACACGGAGTGTGCCTTGCGCGGCCCGCCCTGTGAAAGCCCTGAGCGTGGCCGCCGAGAGGTCACCGTCCATCCCCGCCATGACGAGGGCCACACCGGGCGGTGCCGCGTCGAGAAACACACGGACTGTCTCGATCGGCCGCTTCATCGAGTGGTATCGACCGAAGTAAAGCAGGATTCGCGCGTTCTCCGGAAGCCCCAACCGCCTCCGTGCCGCTCGCTGCTCCTCGGGAGTGGCTCGAGCCGGCGGGGTGTCGACCGGCCACGGCACCACGACGGACCGCACCGGAAAACCAAGCGTCTGCTCGGCCTTCCGACGCTCGGCATCGCTCGAGAACATCACGAGCGCGGCCTGCTTCAGATAGGCGCGGCCAATCCCTCGCATCCAGAAGAACTTGCCCACCCGCCGCCGCTGAAACGCCCACGGATCAAGGCTGCCGTGTGGAATCACGACGTACGGCGCCCGCCGGGTCGTCGCGACCTCCCGCACCCAGTCGCAATGGGAACGAAAGAGTGAATGGGCGAAGAACAGGGACGGCCGCCCCACGAGTTGCGCCAACCGCGCGGCCTCGTGCCGTGGCGGGCTGACGTAGCGCGACCACGGGGCCCACCGCGTCGTATCGACTTCCCACACGGGCACATCCAGGGGCTCCGGGGGCAGGGCCCCGGTACCATCCCTGAACGTCACAAGCGGCGAGCCACTTGCGTGGGCGAGATCGACGGCCGCCCGGTAGCTTCCGCCGTGGCTGGGTGACAGATCCAAGCAAACCGAAACACCCGTGCCGCCGACGCCACCGCGGTTGCCGGAGACAGAGACGGCCGGTCGGCTGTGGGCCGAGTTCAAGACGTACGAGCCACCGAGAGGTACAGCGACTCAAACTGTTCGGCCACGACGCCTGGTGAAAAAGTCGCAGCGGCGATAGCCCGGCCTTCTTCCGCCGTGGACAGATCACGGCCCGCGGCAATCTGGTCGGCTAGTTCGCGGGCCCAAGTCGCGGCGTCGAGGCCGAGAACTCGCACTTCCTTGGTCCGGCCAAAGAAAGCAGCCGCACCCACGTTCGGCGAGGTTATCACGGGCGTGCCACAGAGCAGCGACTCGACCAGGACATTGCCGAAGTTCTCGTGGAGACTGGGAAAGATCAGGAGATCCGCCCCGCTGTACGCAGCCCGCGTCTCCCCGGTGTCCCCGGCACCATCCGCGATCACCAGCCGCCCGGGCGGGAATCGGTCCGCCAAGGTGATTCGATATGGCCGGTCCTTGACCGCGGTAGGCCCGGAGAACACCAGCCGCCATCGACCAGTCGCCGGGAGGCGAGCGGCCACGTCGACCAGGAAGTCGAGGTTCTTTTTGGGGTGGATTCGACCGACGTGGGCGAAGACGAATTCATCAGGGGAAATCCCGTACCGTTCTCGCCATGCGGCCCCGGCTACTTGGTCCGAATACCACTTTGCCGGATCGCACGCGTTCGGGATGACCCTGATAGACAGATTCGGGAACAACCGTCTGAGTTCCGCCTCCTCCAGTGGAGCCGTCGCATGAAGGGTTGCCGACCGCCGCGCGAACCTTCGTTCGAAGAGCCGGAAATAGAGGAACTTCTTCAACCATCCCTGGCGAAACGAGTAGGGGCTCAGGGCACCTCTCGGGGAACTGACGTATGGCACGCGCTGAGCGTGAAGGTCTCCGTAAACCCGGCTTACCGAAGGCTGCCAAACTCCCGTCACGTGTGCCACGTCAGCCTGTGTCGCACAGCCCTTGGCGACAGTTCGCATCGCCCGAGATACGAGCCCGAGGGGCCCGGGTGCCCATGGACAGTATGAGACGTGCACGCCATCAACGACTTTCCTGACGACATCCGGGCTGGCCTCGTCCGGCGTCCCGCAGCTGGTGGTGACAACGGTGACGTGATGGCCGCGAGCCGCCAAACCCGTGGCGATCTCATGGGTGGAACGAACAGGCCCGCCGAACTGCCACGCGGGCGCGTAGAGCGGGGTGACGTGAAGGACTCGCAGTTTCCGCGATGCTTGACCAGTTGTCATCGCCGGGGTACCGTTTTTTGGGGCGAAGTCCTCGACCGCCCACTTCTCGTCTCGTCGTGGAACGCCCCGTGCTGTCCCGAAACGTGCGACACACGGTCGCCCAACGGCTCTTCTGGTCCCGGCCGGGTCGCGCGCTTGTTCGGCTCATCGATCGCGTATCGCGACGTTGGAACTATGTCGTGATGAACCGTTCGCTCAACGGCGACGTCAACGGGGAGATCTGGCTGGCGGGCCTCCTGCCGCCCGAAGCGCTGGTCGTCGACGTGGGCTTCAATCGCGGCGATTTTACCGCTCTGGTACTGCAGACGAGACCCCGGGCCCGAGCGATCGCCTTTGAACCGGCCCGCTCGATGCAACGCCGGTTCGACGCGGTGTTCCCGTTCAAGGACCAAGTGCAACTGCTGCCATTCGCTGTCTCCAACCTCGCAGGCACCGTCCGCTTTCAGGACTCGGCGGATGGTGTCAGCCACATTCTCGAGCACGACGAGTCGCCCGAGATGGGCGGCGAGGCGTATGAAGCCCGCGTGGTCACCCTTGACGAACAGCTGGCCGCCCAGGGGGTTCAACAGCTCGACTTCCTCAAGATCGATGCGGAAGGGTTCGATTGTCACGTCTTGGAGGGGTGCCAAGGCTTGCTGGATCGTGGGCGCATCGGGATGCTGATGTTCGAATACAACGAGCCTTGGATCCACGGGCGACGGTTCCTCAAAGATGCCGTCACTCTGCTGGAGTCGCGGAACTACCGCATCTATTCCTTGTTCAACGGGTTTCTCGCCCCCTTCGAATACAGTTCCATGGCTGAACGGCACGATCTCGGATGCAACTACGTCGCGCTGGCCGACTGGCGGCTCCAGCAGGGCGGAATCCGCATTCAACGGTTTCCCTGACCCTTCACGGCTGCAGGCCGGATTCCTCCGCGGCTGCCGCGGTGATCGCCTTGACGGCGGCAGCCGTCGAGTATGCGGCCACCTTCTGGCGGCACCTCGCATGCACGCCGCGAGGATCTTCCATGACCATGGCCCCCGTCTTGCGAAGACACGACGTCAGCGAGCCCACATCCCCGTGCGCAAACACCTGACCGGTGACGCCTGAGACCACAAGGTCAGGAGCACACCCGACGCGATCACTCACAATGCAGGGCAGGCCGAATTGCATTGCTTCATTCACGACAAGGCCCCACGTCTCGGAGAAGATCGACGGGAGCACGAGCATGTCGGCATCCGTATAAACCTCGCCGATCGCCTCTTGCTGGCGAAATCCAACGAAGTGGACCCGGCCGGGTGCCACGCTCTGAGCTTCATCCGACAGGGTCGCTCGCAGCGGCCCATCGCCGAGAAAAACGAGATGAACCGCCCGGCCACCGATCGCGGCCATCTGGCCCACGGCGGCGAGCAGCGCCTGAGGATCCTTCTTCGGAATAAGTTTCCCGGAGAACAGGACAAGGATGGCGGCTTCCGGAATCCCGACTTCACGCCGAAAAACGCCTTCGTGCCGCCGCTGGTACTGCGACTCGAAGAGATCGGTGTCAACGCAATAGAGCGCGTCGCTAATCCGCGCAGGGGGTACCCCCAGACGCAGGAAATGCGCCCTCGAGTTTTTACCAATCGCGAGGAAACGTGATACCCGGGAGTACAAAACCCGGAGCAGCGCATCTCGAACACCTCGATGCACCACGGACCGATCCCGATCGGCGTCGGTGGTTTCCGCCCGTAACAGAATCGGGATGCCCAGCGATCGACATGCCGCGACGACGTGGGGATACAACGGCGGGCTGTAGCCGTTGATCAGGCACGCCGTCGGGTTGAGTGTGCGGAGCCTGGAAAACAGTGACTGCCGGCCGCAGATCGGGCCGACCATGAGGCGGTTGACCGAGCCGTGACCGAGAAACTCGTGTGAGTAGCCGTCGAGCAGCGGCACAGTCCACTTGAGTCGCTGCCCAAATCCATGATCAAAATGTCCCCGCACGCTACAGTCTGAACCGAACAATACATGGGTGGCAAGCTCTGGCACCGCCGCAAGCCCACGCCAAACAGGGCACTGGTATTGGATTGGATGGGTGGTGACCACCGCCAACCTGGCACGCACGGCGTCGCCTGCCGTGAGGGCGAGCCGCTGACTTCCACGTTTCACGTCAACGGTCATGGGTGGGCGCGGCGACGTACCGCTTCCGGGCCCAAGCAACGTCGAAATCCGGCTCGCCATCGCGGCCAACGACAATCCAGGGCTGCAGCGAGTCCGCCCCATGGGGTTTTCGCACGAAAGCCGCGAACAGGTTCTGCTGGCGACGGAATAGCCTCAGCATCGGTGCCCCGACGAGCCGCAGGGCCGCAAGCAGATACCGGCGAAGGCCACCGCCTCGCAACACGTCCGGCGTCTGCGGCAGCGCCATTCCGTAGCGAAAGGCGCATGCATGGCGAGCATGCGGAGCGTAGCTGGAGATCGTCTTTTGAACCTCTCGTTCGGTCCACCGATAGACGTAGTTTGGAATGGCCGTGTCATCCACACCACCTTTCCGCCCATCGTTGTAATGGACCGCCGTCACCTCGAATGACTGGGTCATGCCGCTCCATTCCATGCACCGCATCAGCACACTGTCACGCGCTTCGATGAAGATCACGCCCGCCCGCGCCACACGATACATCTCCAGAAGCGCCTGATGGGGCGATCGGCAGTGGTGCAAGGTGGCGTGCGTCACGACGAAATCGAATGCGTTTTCGGTGAATGGCAGGGCATGGCCATTGCCCACGACGAACCGCCAGCCGACGGGAAGCTCGGCAAGTCCCTGCCCAAGATTCAGCAGGGTGACGTCGTGATACCCGAGTCCCTGTAACACATCGGCGTCGTTCTGCTCCGCCCCCACGACCAAAACACTTGCGTCTCCCCGTGGCAACCATGCCCGCAGCGTGTCCCAGTAAAAACGGATCCGGTCCTCCCGGGGCGGATTGGCCTCGCTGAACCTGCGATTGTTCACGATCGCGTCGCTCCGCCAGCGGCTGCGACCGGCAATCCCAAGCGAGGAAGAATGCGACGAAACTCGCCCTCGTAGCTGTAATCCTCACGCCGACACCTTGCCAGCCCAGCATCGGCGATGCGCCGCCGTGCGGACTCGTCCGCGAGATAGAGTCGCAACTTGCGAATCAACTCCTCGATGCCCTCGAAATAGACGGCGTCAATATCTTCAGCGAACAGCGCCTGATGCTCGACCGTCCGCTCCGCGAGCATGAACCCACCGCAGGCGGGTATCTCCACCGATCGGGTCGTCTGCAGGTCGCGATTCGACTTCCGGAGAAAAGCGAGATTAATGCGCGTGCCGCGAATCGTGCGGGCGTAGTCGTCGTCAATCACGGCGCCGTGAAACGTCAGCCCGGCGACCTCTTTTCGCCTGAGAGGGCCCCAATCGTTGCCGTGAATGGCGACGGGAATCCCGGCGGCAGCGACCTGGGCCAGCAGCCCCGCCCGGTCCGGTTCGTACGTTCCGATGAAGCCCACGTCGGCGAACCACCGAATGTCCTCAAAAACTGCCGGCACCGGCCGGTGCACCGCCGGATCGAAGGCGTTTTGCACGAAGACCGCGCGGGGGCAACCGTGGGCCTCGAGTTCGGCCACATTGAACGATTTGGTCGTGAGGTAGGCATCGTACCAGGGCAGCGTTTTTGGGAACGACCGCGACGCCATTTTGCGGTTCATCATGTCATCGGGGCTGTAGCCGATGATCCGTAGGTGCGGGCAGGCCTCCCGCACCTGGCGAAGGGTTTCAGGGCGGATCGTGACGCCCTTGTCGATCCACAGCACATCGTGGCTCGACGCCAAGGAACGAATGGCCTCGTTGGCTCCTCGGACGTCCAGCGGCCGACGCAGTTTAATCGCGAGATATGGAATCGGTTGCCGCCACGGCGTGAGGCGGGGTATCGAGGTGTCGATCCGGGTCGCCCGATAGCCCAGGCGTTCCAGCGCTTTGAGCCGCATCGCAGCCGTAGCCCCGGACGACAGGTCACCGAGGTAGAGAAGCCGCGGTTCCGCGCGGGAAGCCATCGCTATTCGTCGACGACGGGGAGCGGTTCGCCGCCCCGACCGGTGATCCGCCGGTAGTGCGTGAGAGCCCGGTCGGCATAGTGCACCCAGCTAAACTCGGCTTCCGCCCGCGTCCGCGCCCGCCTGCCCATGGCCACGCGGAGGTCGGCGTCCTCGTACAACTTGCGAAAGGCCTCGGCCAGAGCCGGCGCATCGCGAGGGGCCACGACCATGCCGCACTCGTTCTCCCCGACGATCTCTCGACCGCCGGTGTTTTCGGTGCAGACCAGCGGCAGGCCGCATGCGGCCCCTTGGATGAGAACGTACGCCATCCCCTCCTCCACGGACCCAAGGCAGGCGACGTCGCACTGGTTGTAGAACTCCGGCAGTCGGCTCTGGGGCACGTGGCCGTGCAACATGATTCGCGGATCGCGCCAATCGTCAAAATAGCGTCGCGCGTGGTCGGTAACACCGCCAACAAACCACAACTCCGAGTCGGGTATCGCCGCAAGCCGAAACGCCTCAGCGACATACCGAAAGCCCTTCCGAACGGAGACACCCCCAACCTGAATGATGCGAAACGGTCGGTGGGATACCGGCGCCGGGCGAAAGGCCGCGACGTCAGCCCCAAACGGTGTCAGCAGCAGTCGCTCCGGCGGAAACCCGCGGGCTAAAAATGTGCCTTGCACAAACCGGCTGGGCACAGCGATGTAGTCGGCTTCTTCGTACTCTCGCAACTCCTGCTCGATCGATTCGCCCGGTGTCTCGTTGAACGCAAGGCCAAATGATGCATATTCATCCAACAGAATCTTTGTCTGGTCGACAATATGGGTGCTACAGCGCTCCAGCACCGTGACCATACCGCGTTTCTTGGCAACTCGGATCGCCGCCAAGGACGAGTCTGACCAGCCCACGAACACGTCGCCGTCAGATCCCCGCACGACCTTCGCCGCGGCTCGCTCGAACAGTTTTTTTGCAACTCGGTCAACACCGAATGCTCGACGAATCCGTGGCAATCGCCGACAAGCGCGAGTCAGTATCTCACCCACCACACGCGAGTGGATTCTCGCCGATTCGACGCCGTACTGCGGGGGCACAAACCGCGGATAACTCGTGATCAACGTCGACAAGGCACCGTGGCGCTGCAGCTCCCGGGCCAGATCGAACGCGTGAAAACGGCCCCACACCGAGATCACGGCTCGCGGCTCGACGGTGGAAGGCTGTGGGGCACTCACGGGCGATCCGCTTGGCGGTAGCCGCAGCAGAGGATGTTTTGCGTCCACACGCGTTGCATGCCACCGGACTCGGCGAGGCGAATCAGGTTCGCCGCGGCCCGCGCCACGGCCCACACGCCGCATCGCGCCACGCCGATGAGGTTCTTCGGCACGGGGCCAGTCTCATGAAAGCTGAGCCGCGCGAACCCGGCCACCCTGAGGAGTTGCCCGAGTGAACTCTCGTTGTAGATCGACATGTGAGTCATATCTCCGAATACGATCGGACCGGCGAGCAACGCCGAGCCGTTCGGCGTCCGCAGGATCACGCGACCGCCGGGCCGGAGGCTGGAACGCATGGCGTCGCACAGCCTCAACCCTTCGTCTTTCGTGAAATGTTCGAGCAGATCGATCGCCACGACCGCATCCAGCGAACCGGTCGCGGCGTCGAGCGCAGCAAAAACATCGGCGGCCTCGGCCACGACCCCTCTCTGCCTGGCGAGCGTCACCTGCTCCTGGGAGATATCCACGCCACGGGGGCTGGTGAACCCACGGCGCCCAAGGTATTCGAGAAAATACCCCGGGCCGCACCCAAGTTCGAGGATGTGAGCGTCCGCGGGAAGCCCCGCAAGCAAGGGCCGGATGCGGTAGTCGCACCATTTCCAATGCGACTTGAGCGCGTCGCCCTCGAGCAGGGACGATGCCTTGAAGGATGAAACGTAGCGGTCGTACAGGCGGCTGCGAAAGTCGGTCATGCGAGCAGACGCAAACGATTGCAACGGGCTTTCGTCATCCAACCCGCAGGGCCGGTCGGCTCAGGCAAAAAACGCTTCGTGTGAAAAAGAGCGCGGCAGCCAGTCCGAACAGGAACTTGGGGAAACTGTAGAGGTAATAAGAGCCGAGCGACAAGACCGTCCAATGGTACAGCGGATGGCGAAACCCGAGAATCACAAGCATGACGACCATCAAGATGCCGAAGGCTGGATCGACCCGCCGCATCACGAACATCGAGAGATTGAGATAGAGAACAACGAGCAAAGCGGAAATCACTCCGCCAATCAAAACACCGGAAACACCGCTCCGCCGATAGAGATCCGCATTCAGAGAGATGATGGCGGACGTGCCCTTCATCCTGAACCCCGTATATGAAACGACGATCTCATTTCCGTCCATCAGAATCGGCTTCCTCGGCATGAAATAACGAGGGACAAACGCATACGCGAGGTTCCCGACATCGCCATAACCTGCGAATGGGACAGGGTTTGGCGTTCGCTCGTAGACGATGGGATCAGCGAACTCGAGCAGAGCCCGACCGGTAACAAAGGTGGACTTTGCGCGCCGCTCGTCGTCCTCCTCCCGGAGCGTGGTGATCGCCTTGCCCGCAGCCGAAATACGGTCTCCCAGATTCGTCACCTTCGTTTCGTGGAAGGACCGAGAGTTTCGCATGTAGTCGATGAAGTCGATGACGGGCAGCATAAATGTGAAGCCGACGACGGCCCACAGTTCGAAACGCTTTGGCAACGATTTGGCAACTGAAATTGTGCCGATCGCCAAAAATAAGAGCGGAAACAGAGCTCCTGAGCGCGAGCCACTGAGCAAATACAAACCGGCTCGTGCGAAGACAGCCCCGTATACCAACACCCGCACGGGCGCGGGCAGTAACCGCGCGCCGAATGGGAGTAAGAAAACACCGATACTGGCGATGTCTTGGAAGAGCGCGAACCAGCTCCACCACCCCATCTCGCCATAATCATATGCCTTTGCCGACGAAACGGATCGGTCGAGCCCACCGGTTGCGACCAACACGACGTCAAGCGTGAGGGCGTAGGCGAAGATCAAGAGCCCGACGCGGCCGAGGTCGCGCTCCGCTCGCCGAATCGATTGATCCACAGCGGAGCGATAGGTTGCGGAAGGTGCGAGAAGAGCACTCACACCCAACAGTGTGCAGGTCAGCGTGAGCGCAAAGCACCCACAGTTGAAGACAGCAGCCGGCTCTACCTCGTAGCCGCCGAAAATCGCCATCGGCAGGCCCACGCCAAACTTCAGAAAAAGCACACCGGCGGCGAACGTCGTCGGTCCGACCAGACTGAGCGAATGAAATGGCCGATCGCACGCCATGGCGGGCAGAATCGCCCAGGCCAACATCACGGACCATCCGAGCATCGGCTCACGTGACGCCAGGATGACGGCCAGCAGAATCGCCACGGGCAGCAGCCACCACCGGCTTCGCACCAAAAAAGCGGTCAGGGGAAGCTTGCGTGTAAGCGGGTCAACTGTGACCGCGGCAATTGCCGCGTTGGCGACTCGCGGCGTCCTGGTTGGCAACTGCTGGCTCTCGGGCCAGGTTGGCCTTGATGCTACGGTCGCCATCTCAAGCCTCCAGTGATTGCCTACGACGAGCCACGATGCTCCCCAAGCCAGCCTGCATTGCGGGCACCAGGCCTCCGACGAAAGGCCCGAAACTGTCCTGCGTGACGGTCAAGGCTCTTCTCAGTGTATAGGGAATCATCACCAACTCCACGATCAGGCTGCTCGCAGCAGCGCCGTAGAGCCCCCAGGCAACGGCGAACGGGTAGCAGGCGGCGGCAGAGAGGGCCGCCCCCACCACGAACCGGGCCGCGACCGGCTCGTGCTCGTTCGCCGCCAATTGAACCGTCAGGCTGGCGATCCACATCGCGTGAAGCAGGATCGAGAGCCCGACGAGCGCCATCAACGCATGACTGGCGTTCATGGTGTGTAGGCTCCACTGATACATCAACGCCGGCCCGGCTATCGAGACGCCGACCATTGCCAGACACCCGATGACGATGGTCGCGGCGGCTGACATCCGGTGAATCATGGCCGCCTTCGCGTGCTGTGCGGATCCAATCAGCAGACTGATCTCGGGCCAGGCGGAATGTGTCACCAACTCCATCAACTGAATCCCGAGCCTCGCGATGGTGCGGGCCGTGGCGAACACGGCGACAGCCGTGGCGCCCATGGCTGCGTCAACGGCAAGCAGCAACGCCTGGTTGGATAACGCCTGCCCGAGTGGAAACGCCTGAAAGGCCATGCCACTGCGAAGAAGCCCGGGCACCATGGACGGTTGAACGTCGGCTACATGGAAATGAATCGCGGGGTGGGCCGCGCGACTCGCCAACCATGCCATGGCGCAGAAGACGACCTTGCCGATGAACACCGCCGCAGCGACTCCGGAAAGTCCCAGGTTCAGGGCCATCGCCACGATCATGCACGCGATCTCAATCCAGGGCGATAGGGCACTCAGGACAATGCCGACATCGGCTTTCCCGACGGCCCGCAGTCGCGAAAGGAACGGCTCGGCAAAGAAACCCACAAGGACCGACAGCGACAGCAACGCGACGGCTCGCAACTCGTCGCCGGAGTCTGCCCACCTGGGGGCAGTTCCTGGCAGAGGCGACGCATACAGGAGGGCAACGCCAGCAAGCACCACAACTGACCCGAGGGCGAAGATGATCGCCAGCGCAAACAAGGTTGTGGAATACACCTGCCGCGCCACGTCAATGCGACCGCTTGAAGCGTGCAGCGAGATGACGTTCGACGAGACACTCCCAAGGCTGAAACTTGCAAGTGAGATCCACGATGGAATCGTCGACAGGAGAATCCAATCGCCGTAGCGATCCACGCCCAAGAACCAAATCAGTAATGGCACGCTGACGACACGATGACCAACGACAGAGAGTTTGGTCAGCAACGATGCTGCTAGGTTCCTCCGTAAGCGGAAGGTCGTATGACCTACCGCCGGGACGCCGCGCGAATCAGTTCGCCTGGTTTGCGACATACACGTGCCATCCGCAAAAATGGCAGAACCACCGAAGGTCGGCTGCGCTTTTGGCACGCAAGCCGTAGTCGGACCGAGCCCCTCTGCGGGGCGCCCAGGAGGCGCCGCCCGTGTAGTGATCACTCATCGGCGGCTCGGATGGAATCCCACCGAGCAGGCCGCGCTCGGGACTGAAAGCCCCGTCATGATCCGGAGTTCCTGCTGTTCCAAGCCAGCAACGCCGCCGATTCCTTTTCCGGCAACCTGCGGCCATAGATCACCACGCGCAGCAACTCACCCTTGAAGTTGGTGCCACCCGCGTCGCCCGTCTTGCCGCCCACCGCCAGCGATGTCGGCGATGGCTTCACGGCCAGGCTCTTTTGAGAGGTACCCGACGCGCCATTCCCCACAGCGAACGTCATTGCGCCGGAGTCTTCGAGCGTCGCCAGGCACACCCGCAGCCCTTCAGCCGATGGCGGCGCAAGCGAAACCTGACCGGCTACCCCATCCGCAAACACCCGAAACCAGAGTCCACCGGCCTGATGGTCGATCATCCAGCCGCCCGTGGACGCGGTGCGCGTACTCAAAATCGTCGTGTCCGTCGTGTCTTTCGTGGCCTTATAAACCACAAGCACCGTTACAGCACCATTCGGGAGAGGTCGCGCGAGCGACAAAACGGTGTCGCCATCGAACTCCACCGACGAGGCAAGCCGCCGTGGCCGCTTGCCGGGGTCGGGCTGCACGGCGTCGTTGCCCAGTCCGGAGCGGTCCTTCCACGTTGCCACGCGTACGGCACCCTTGGCATCGCCAACTTCAGCAGCCGAGTTGGGAAAGTCACGGGGATCGCTCGCCTCCAGCCACACGAGCAGCCCAGAAATGCTCTGCGGGCCATCCTTTGAACGAATCGCCGGGCCCGCCGCGCCCTGGCTCAGGGCTGCCATCTTCTTCTGAACTCTGGTGCGATCGAGTCCCTTCAGCGACGCCACCGAGCGGCCATAAAGATCATAGGCGTGGGCCTCGGCACCCGACTTCATCCAGGCCTTTTGCCCTTCGGCCCACGAGGCCCATGCGTCAGCGGCGGCGAGCACCTTGGCCGGATCATCGCCTGCGACCGACTCCATCCGAGCCAGGCGAGACAGCGACGCGTCCGGCGCCCGGGCCAGAAGGGGCAGCCCGGCGGCCCAGTCAGCGTGGCGAAGGCAGAGGATCGATCCAGCCTCGAGACAAGCCTCCTCATCGCTTGGGTTCGCCCGGATCTTTTCCAGCAAGGGTGCCAGTTCCTTGGCAGCCTTTTCCCGTTCCCGAAGCTGGACTTGAATCTGCTGCGCCTGGGCGATGAGCTGCTGGTTTCGCGACTTCTTGGCCATCGCGGTCGCCAATGTCAAGGCTTTTTTTGCGTCTCCCGCCTCGGTCCCGGGCGATGCCGACGCCAGAACGAGTAGCTCGCTCGCGATGGTGGCGGCGGAGTCGACGCTCGACTTGGCGGCGAGGGCAGTAAGACTCTCCAGCCGGACTCGCCTGCCATCGACGGAGAACGCGGTGACGAATGCGTCGACGACTTCGAGCGTCCCCTTCACGTCACCAGCGTCGGCGGCCAGGCGAGTCGCCTCGGACAAGAGCGCCCATTTGTCGCCAGGATCGCCACTCGTCGCCGCCTCCTGCCGGAGGCGGTTTGCCAATGCCGACTTCTGGGCCGGGGCGGTCGCCGACGCATACTCGTCGGCGAACACCTCCCGTACCTTCGCCACGGAACGCCGCCCCGCATCGACGCCGGGAGGAGCCGGGCGATCCCCGGCCGCAGCCGCCGGGGCCGCGGCTCGCTGATCGTGCGCCGGGGCGTCCGCCGGTTCAGCCAGGCTGTGGGCCGTGACCGCCGTGCCGTTCGGCGCCCAGGCGATGAACGACAAGCACCAAGCCAACCAGACACGCCCGCGCCGGTTCATCGCCCGCCTCCCGTTCCCCGCCCGTCCGTATCCAAAACGTCCCGGCCCTTGAATCTCACCACACGGGCTTTGTGTGCCCATGCCAGATCGATTCCTCCGTCGGTGAGCCTGATGAACGCCGCCTCCGCGTCGGTGCGCAAACCGCCCGCCTCGACTTCACGACCACCGGGATTCAGGACGAGCCAAGTTTCCACCCCCTCCTCGTCCACCGTCCGCAACATGGTGGCCGCGTCGTCATCGAGGATGACCTCGATGTCGTCTCGCGGTGGCCTCCCGTTCATTTGGTCGACTGCGACCTGTGGATCCATGCTGACCGGGCCCGACGGGCCCGCGGGCGGCCGTGGCCAAAACAACGTAGCAAAGTGCCGGGAAGCATCCTTTTCCAGTCGTCCCGTCCATTGGTGCCGCAACTGCGCCCGCACCCCCAGCGTTCGCGGATCCTCCTGCGCTCGATCCCGCAGCCGATCCGATGCGCCCGGTTGGGGGCACTGAAACACCAGCAGATCAACTGCGGGATTCAGCATTCCCACACCGAGGGCGTATGGTTGGCTCATGAAGGTGCGGTACGCGTTTGAGCCGGCTTCGTGTTCGATATTCTGCGTGTTGAAGATCGTCGCTGCAGTCAGCGCGACGGTCCCTTCCGACGCCAGGTCGTCACGCGTCATCAGAAATCGATTTTTCACGAACAGAAACCGACGGTCGCACGAAACACCCGGCAATCCGTAATCCGAGACGGAGACGGAGGCATACGTCACGCCCGGAGAATCGGCGAAGGCCTCGACCGTCGTTTCCGGTTGAATGGCCGGGGCCTTCGGAGTCGGCGTCGGCGGGCCGGCAGTCGCGATCAGCCGGTTCTCCGCAGACTCACCCTTGGCCGGGCTCGTGCAGGTCAGAGCCGCGCCCCAACGCGTCATGCCCACGATCCCCAGAGGGTTGAGCGGGTCGTGTCGCGGGAACAGGTCGATCAGCACGTAGAAGTCACCGGGGTTCCAGCCACTCCGCAGCACGAGTTTCGATGGCTTGACGGAATCGGTGACAAGCAGCCCATCGGACACGAACCCTCGCAGGTCGTCTTCCGGCAATGGCCCCAGCACGTCCGCAGCGATCTTCTTGTCGTTTTGGCCCACTCCGTAGCCTGGCAACCGTAGGGTTTCCTTCCGGGTGAGCACCATGGAACTGTCATCGGGCGACACGGGCGCGAGATCGTCATTGGCGAGCAGGTAGGCGATCGCAAGGGGCTCGGTGGATTGCGGGCCCATGAGAATGTGGTTCGTGCGATAGTTGAGCCGCTGATAAACCAGATAGTTCATTAGCCGATGGGCCACGTAGCGATAGCGGCCATCGTTCGTGCGGGCGGCGAGAATCTCGAGCATGGCGACCCGGAGTCCGGCTGTGTCGTTCCAGCCCACGCTCGCACCATACGGCGAAACGCTGCCGTCGGGTGACACCTCGTTGAGGATCCTCTCCCAGACGGGCTTCATCTCGGCATCGGTGAAAAACTTGGCATCCGGTAGCAGTACGCCGCGAAGAAACAGCGGGTACAACGCACCGAAGAAGTAGTTCGTGTCGTTGGCCGGCAGGTCCCGAAACCGCCACCAGTCCTGGTAGACCTTCGACGCGTGGCTTTTCCAACCCGTGGCGGCGGGGACGTCGGGATACCAGTGCGCTGCGAGCGCTTTGGCAACTCCCTCGCCCTGTGCACGGGCGGAGGGTCCACGCCAATCCGAAAGCTCGGTGCCCCACGCGTGCAGCCCGTCTGCGAAATCACTTACCAAATCGCGGAACCACGCATCATCCGGCGAGAGAAGCCCGCCTTTGATGAGGTATTCACGATAGAGACCGATGCATCCCATTTCCTCCCCGAACAGGGAATGCCAGCCTTTGTTGGCGATTTCCTCCTTCAGCCAAGCATGGAAACTGCGCAGCATGGCGATACAGGCCTCGCCATACCGGCGATCGCCGCTCTCCACGTACTTCGCAAGCACGGGCAGAAAGTGACGTGGGCCATATTGCCCGTGCGCGGCTGGATTTTCTGCGTAGCGAAAATGCCCCGAGAACTCCAACCACTTGAAGTAGGTGTCGCGCGTCACCTGCAACGCCGGCACGGGACAGGCCCGATCCGGCCGCTCGCTCCGAAACCTCTCAAAGCGGTTGAGGTCGGGAGTAAATACGCCGGTCGATCCGCTTCCGGCCACGGTACTCGGGTGCTCACGGTCACCGGCCGGTTGGCCGTGCACCGTTTTCACGACAAGCATGATCGCCAAGAGCAACCAGCCGACGGCGGGCCGCACGACGACATCCCTCGCGGGTCGATCAGACGCGAGGCGGCAGGCGGTGCTCATGGCCTTTGCGCGACCTCAGACTCCAGCGCCTGCTTGACGCCTTCGGACGCAATCCCACGAGGCACGGCGACAACGGTGTCATTGGCGGCGATCGCCTCGTCGAAGGACACAGCGTCTCCGGCCAAGCTCGTCACCTGGTATTCATGCTCACGAAGAAACTGCACGCACGTCCGAGCCTGCGCGAGGCCGTGAAGGGACAACAGGACCACGGGCCGAGCAGGACTCGAGAACAGCTCGCTGCCGCCCCGAAGAACCTCCGACTCGGCTCCTTCGACATCGACCTTGATGATGTCGGGACGCCACTCCGGATTCTCGGCCAGTATGTGGTTGACCGACACCGTCGGCACCCGATAACCGGTTGGCGATGCAGCGACGTGGCTCATGGCGTCGCTCCGCTCATGAATTGAAAACGACGTAAATCCACAAGCAGCCGTGACCGCCGACTGATACACCACCACATTGCGACACTGATTGAGTCGCACGTGCGTCAGCAAGTGGTGAGCATTTTTCGCCGAGGGCTCGAACGCCACGACCTGACCACGCGGACCGACCATCCGCGAAAAAGCCAACGTATAGAACCCTGCGTTCGCCCCTAAGTCCCAAACGGTCATGCCCGGCTTGATCAACTTGCGGATCGCAGCCTGCACGTCTGGCTCGTACCAACCCAGCCAGCACCCGTGGGTGTGACTCCGTGCCACCCACCGACAGCCTCGATTGCAGCCGGAGATGACGGGCACGATGGCGTGCCGTGGGACCAACGCCAGAGGCAGCCGCAAGATCTTCCGAATCATCAGAAGGTTACCGATTCACGGCGAATGCCTGAGGCATGCCACGTTCCGACCGGGCACACCGTAGACGAGACACTGGTCAGGGGCGTCACGAAGGGCCGCCGACCCTGCGGCAATCGCGCTACGCGGACCCACGGTCACGTGCGGCCCGACCGCGGCATGCAACCCGAGGAAGACGTCTTCTCGAATGCACGCGTTACCCCCGAGCGTCGCATACGGCGACAACACGGCGAAGTCACCGGCCGACGCATCATGGCCGAGCGACGCGTGATAATTGACGAGCACGAACCGTCCCAGCCGGACCG